>Ga0209709_10003183_pt1 | contig 13768 bp, 18 predicted proteins | sample ArcticOcean_MG_C_2_FD_187435 | JGI IMG/M metagenome (GOLD analysis project Ga0209709, IMG submission 187435) | Marine microbial communities from western Arctic Ocean - ArcticOcean_MG_CB4_136 (SPAdes) (version 2) | ecosystem: Environmental > Aquatic > Marine > Oceanic | place: Arctic Ocean... | reverse complement strand
TAGTAACTAACTTATTATCAAAACCTTTTTCTCTCCATTTATTAAGTGCTTCAAGACCAATAAATTTACCTTTGTTAGGGTGAATAAATCTATCTAATCCTGACTCGTATGGTGAATATTCAATTGACAATTCTGTTCCAACAAGTTTATAAGATTTTTCAAGTCTAAGACTATTCATGGCTCTAATCCCATAAGGCTTAAGACCCAAATCTTTACCTGCATCCATTAATTTATCAAATATGTGATTTTGATATTCAATTGAGTGATGAAGTTCCCAACCTAGTTCACCAACAAAATTTACTCTCATTGCATTTACTGGTGCGTTTCCAATATTTACGTTTTTTGCACTTAACCATTTAAAATTTTCACTAGAAAAATCATCTTTTGAAACTCTTGTCATTAACTCCCTGGCTTTTGGTCCTGATACCACCAATACACCCATGCTATTTGTTAGGTTTTCAAATTGAATACTTCCATCTTTTGGCATCCATTTATGAATCCAGTCATGATCTAATCTTTGATTGGCTCCTGCAGAAACTAAATAAAAGCTATTCTCGGTTTCTCTCATTATTGTAAATTCAGAGTGAACACCTCCTTTTGTATTAAGTGCATGACACAAACCAATTCTTCCTATTTTTTTTGGAAGTTTATTAGCCACTAGATAATCTAAAAATTCCTCTGCCCCGGGTCCTTTAATTCTGCATTTAGCAAATGCAGTCATGTCTAAAAGACCTACATTTTCTTTAACATTTTTGCATTCTTTTTCGATCGCCTTGAACCATTTAGATCTTCTAAAAGACCAATCATCTTTTTGTTCCATTCCATCTACTGCAAAAAAGTTTGGCCTCTCCCACCCAAATTTTTGACCAAAAACTGCACCAAGATTTTTCATTCTATCATAACAAGGTGATGTTTTTAATTCTCTAGCAGCACCTCTTTCTTCGTCAGGATAATGAACTTTAAATACATGGTTGTATGCTTCTTCGTTTTTTTCTATTAAGTATGATTTTGTTGCATAGTCTCCAAATCTTCTTGGCTCAACACCAAGCATATCAATTGTTGGTTCACCATCTACTATCCACTCAGCAAGTTGCCATCCTGCTCCACCTGCAGCTGTAATTCCAAAACTATGTCCTTCGTTTATCCAAAAATTTTTTAACCCCCATGCTGGACCAACTATTGGGTTTCCATCAGGCGTATAACAAATTGCACCATTATAAACTTTTTTTACTCCCACTTCTCCAAAAGCAGGTACACGATGAATTGCACCTTCTATATGTGGAGCAAGTCTATCTAGATCTTCTTGAAACAATTCATATTCAGAATCTTTTGATGGTCCATTCACATAACATGCTGGAGCTCCATCTTCATATGGTCCTAAGATTAATCCACCAGCTTCTTCTCTCATATACCACCTGCTATCGCTGTCTCTTAGTACACCCATCTCTGGAAGACCTTCTTTTTTTCTTTTTAAAATATCTGGGTGTGGTTCGGTAACAATAAATTGATGCTCTACTGGTATTACCGGAATATCTAAACCAACCATTTTACCAGTTTGTCTTGCAAAATTTCCTGAACATGAAATTACATGTTCACATTCAATTGAGCCTTTATCTGTTTCAACAATCCAGCCATCTTTATTTTGTTTCATTCCAACAACAGCTGTGTTTCTATAAATCTCTGCACCTAGATTTCTTGCACCTGTTGCAAGCGCTTGTGTTAAATCTGCTGGTTGAATATACCCATCTTCGGGGTGTTGAATTGCACCAACTAAATCATCAACATGGCATAAAGGCCAAATTTCTTTTACTTGTTGTGGTGTTAAAAATTTTACATCAACTCCAATTGTTTGTGCAACACCTGCGTATTGATGATATTCATCCATTCTATCTTTAGTGCTTGCCAAACGTATATTTGATACAACACTGAATCCAACATTTTTTCCCGTTTCTTCTTCTAATTTTTTATAAAGATCGACAGCATACTTATGTAGCTGTCCAACCGAATAACTCATATTAAATAGAGGTAACAATCCAGCTGCATGCCAAGTTGATCCTGATGTTAATTCTTTTCTCTCAACAAGAACGACATCTGACCAACCTTTTTTTGCCAAGTGATAAAGAGCACTCACTCCTACCACTCCACCTCCAACGACTACTACTTTTGTTTTAGACTTCATTTTGTCAATTCCTACTAAACTTTTAATATTAACGAAACAAAATTCTATCGGTTATTAAATTAGATTGATGAGCCTATAGCTGTAGGGGTCGAGACTATTGTAGTTAACCAACAGCCTTTAAGGGGGCCATCTTTTGTGTATTTTTCGACTTGCCAATTGAACTTGTAGTAAGTTTTGCTTTTATCAAGAACCGTAACCTCAAATAAAGCGATTAAGTTGTTATATTTTATTTGGATAATCTTATGGTCTAAGTGGTCTAAAAGCACCCCATATGACTTTCCTTTAATCATAATCTTGAAACTATCTAATGGACCGGTATTTTTTTGATTGTTTGGATGGGCAAATTCCCATGTTTGTTTAATTCCATTATCTTTCGTTGGTTTATTATTTTGTTTTAAGCTTTTTAACTGAATTTCAACAACTTGATGAGGTTCAATACTATTATTTGGCTTTATTAAATCTGCTTTAGCAGTAGCAATAAACATAACTGCAAGTAAAAAAATAATAAATAAATAAATTAAACTATATAAAGAATACTTAATAATTTTTTTCATATATTTAATGCTGTTTTTTTAACATCCTCTAAAAATTGTTTTCTTTTTTTTTCACTCACAAAGGGTACGGCAAAATATCTTCTGTATACAATATTATAAATACCACACATATGAAATACACCTCTTTTCAACCTTCTTATAGGTAGGTTTAAAAAAAAAGTAGTAATTGCTAATCTTGGAGATCCGTAGGTGCAAAAAATTATTGCTTTTTTATCTTTTAAATTCCCAATTGGATATCCATAATTTCCAACCAACTTCTTAAATGTAAATGCCCATGGTGGAGCTAATATTTTATCTATCCATCCTTCTACAATTGCAGGCATTCTAAAATTCCAAATTGGAGCTATTAATACAATTATATCACAACTCTCTATTCTTCTACGATGATTTAATACATCTTCCCCGGGTTCTTCACCCGCAAATATAGGATCAAATTTTTCTTTATAAAGATCAACAATATCTATTTTGTTTCCATTTTCTTCAGCTGTTTTTATAAAAGTATTTTTTATTGCTGCGTTAAAAGAATTGTCATTATAATGACCATATACAAGAAATATTTTTTTCATTTAATTCCAAATTCTTTTTAAAGTTTTAACTCTTCCACAGCCATTTTTATACATTAAGTAATTAATAAAACTCTCTTTATAGTAGTCTTGATGATAATTTTCTGCTTTATAAAATTTCTTAAATTTTTTAACATATGTAACTATTTTTTTATCAAATTTTTTTTCAAGCACTTTTATGGAATTATCTATAAAATTTTTTTCACTATCTAATCTATAAAATGCAACAGATCTATAACTATATCCTTTATCACAAAATTGACCCTGAGTATCAAATGGGTCTATGTTTCTCCAAAAAATATCTAGAAGTTCTTTGTAGACAACTTTATCCGCGTCATATTTAATTTCTATCGTTTCAAAGTGTCCTGTATTTCCATGTGTAACTTCCTTATATGTTGGATTTTCAGTTATTCCTCCTGAATAACCTGAAACAACTTCTAAAACACCATCTACCTTTTCAAAAGATTCTTCCATACACCAAAAACAACCTCCGGCAAAATATACTTTTTTAAAATTTTGAGCATAAACAAAATTAGAACAAAGTAAAAATGTAGAAATTATAAAGATTTTTAGGTTTATAGATCTTATTATCACTGTTGACTATTTTTAAACTAGTTATAGAAGAAAGCTATGAAAAATTTTTACGTTATTGAGGGCACACATAAAGATCCCAATCAGATTGAAACAATATTAAAAGAAACTGAAAAAAAACACGGTCCTTTTGAAGAAAAAGAAGCTAATCAATTTGCAAAAGGGCTAATTCAAAAAAATATTGATGATTTCTATCATAGGGCTTGGGTTCTTAAGTCTAATAATTTAACTAAATAAAAACCAGCAAACATTGCTATTACAAAAACTGTAGAACTTATATTTAATAAAGCTAAGGACGCAACAGCAGGACCAGGGCATAAACCAACTAATCCCCAACCAGAACCGAACAATGATGAGCCTATTATTAAATTTTTATTTATTTCTTTATTATTGAAATGAGTAAAGCTTTCTGCAAAAATCGGTTTTTCTTTATTTTTAAGTAAATGATACATTGGGGAAAAAACTATAAGAGCTCCAATCATTACAAATGCTAGGGATGGATCCCAATTATCAAAAGGATTTAAAAATCCCAATACTTTATCTGGATTAATCATTTCAGAAATTACCAACCCAATTCCAAAAATAATTCCACAAAACAAAGATACAATTTTGCTCATATAAGATTTTTAATAAAAACTGTTAATATTCCAACTATCATAAAAATTATAGTTGCTATAATAGACCTTAAAGAAAATCTGCCCATACCACTAATTCCATGACCACTAGTACAGCCGCCACTTATTCTTGTACCAAGTCCTACTAATAATCCAGCTATTATTAGAAGAAATAAAGAATTTGTAATTAATATTTCAATTTTTTGTTTTGTAAAAAAACTATAGAAGATGGGCCCTAATATTAAACCTATTAAAAATAGCAAATTATCAATTCTATTGTTTTTGGATATTAAAAAACTACTTGCCATTCCACTTACACCTGTCATTCGTCCGTTTAGGATAAAGAATAAAAAAACAGAAAAACCAATTATCATTCCTCCTATTAATGCTGATATAGGTGTAAAATTAACTATATTCATTAAGATTTTAAAACCGGAAATACAGGACTCATATTTAGAAATATTTTTTGATATTCTTGTTTAATACATAAATTTTCAAAATAATTCATATTACCTTCTGTAGCAATTTTTTTTGCATCTTCATGGTGGATACCATACTGCAACCATAAAGTTTTTGCTTTAATATTAACTGCTTGTTCTGCAATACTTGGTGTTTCTTTTGATGGACGAAACACATCCACAATATCAATTGAAATATTTATATCTTTTAAAGCAGCAACTACAGATTCACCATGTATTAATTCTCCAACGGCAAATGGGTTAACAGGTATAACTTTGTAGCCAAAATCTTGCATATATTTCATTACAATAGTTGAAGGCTTTCTTTTTAAATTTTTTGGATCTTCCTTTTTTTTTAGAGAACTAACACCAATCATAGCTATAGTTTTTGAATTTTTTAAAACATCTTTAATATGCTCAATCATTACTTATTTTTCCACTTTGGTTTCCGTTTTTCTAAAAATGCAGATATTCCCTCTCTAGCATCTGTTGCCATCATATTTAAAGTCATCATTTTACTAGTATAAGAATAAGCTTTTCTTAAAGGCATCTCTAATTGTTTATAAAAAGCTTGTTTACCAATTGTTATTGTTAAATTTGATTTTGACGCAATGGTTTTTGCTACTTTTAAAACTTCTTTATTTAGTTGTGTTTTAGAAAAATGATCATTAATTAAACCAATTTCTTTTGCATAATTAGCTTTAATTGGCTCTCCTGTTAAAAGCATTTTCATCATTCTTTTTCTATTTATCTTTCTACTTACCGCAACCATTGGCGTACTACAAAACAGTCCAATATTAACACCTGGTGTAGCAAACAATGCTTCTCTAGTACTATAAGCAAGATCACAACTTGCAACTAATTGACATCCAGCAGCAAAAGCTGCACCATGAACTTTAGCAATAACTGGTTTTTTTCCTTCAACAATCTGAAGCATTACTTTGGAGCAAAGATTAAAAAGTTTTCGATATCTAGTTCTTTTTTTTAAACCATTTACCTCTTTTAAATTATGACCCGCACTAAACCCTTTGCCTGATCCTTCTATAATTATTACTTTAATATTTTTATCATTGTCCAGTTTTTTAAAAATATTTAGTAATTCAGTCAGAGTTTTGAATGACAGAGAATTGTAAGTTTTTGGATCATTAATCATTACATTTGTGATGCCTTGTTTATGTCTTTTTACCAAAATATTTTTATAATTTTTCATTTAACTTAGTAATCCCTTAAAATATTATTTTTAAAGTATCCTTTTAAAGTTCTTCCATTTGGTAATGTTAAAATCCCTCGTCCATTATATTTTCCATCTTTAAATTTTCCAACATAAGTTCCAAAAGACATTGATGAAATACCCTTACCATAATATTCACCGTCTATTAGTTCCATATTATATTTTGCACCTTCTGGAAAAATAAAAGTACCTTGCCCATCAAATTCATAATTTAACCACTCACCAACATATTTTTTTCCATCTGGCCATGCATATGTTCCTTTTCCGTTTATTTTACCATTTAACCAATCACCAACATATTTTTTTCCGTCTGACCATGTATAGGTTCCTTTTCCAGAATACAGTTCTTTAACAAAATCTCCCTCATATTTTTCCCCAAGTTTATTTATCAAAATTCCTCTACCGTGTTTTATTCCATTAATCCATTCTCCTACGTAAGTTGTTCCATTTTCATATGTATGTGACGCTTGTCCATTTTTTGTTATTAATTTGCCGTTCTTCCATATCCCTTCTTCACGTGTTTTATCAGCCAGAATCCAAGATCCTTGGCCATTTCTATTTCCATTTTTATATAATCCGTTGTAATTGCTTCCGTCTCCTAAAGAAATTATTACTTTTCCATCAAGTTCACCTTTTAGCCAGCCACCATAGTTCTTTCTTCCATCAAGAAATGTGTATGTTCCCTGTCCATTATATAATCCGTTTGTAAATTGCCCTTGATATTTTTCTCCATCAGCTTTGGTAAAAATTCCTTCTCCATTAAATTTTCCTTTTACAAATTTTCCAATATATTTAGATCCATCTTTATAAACGAGAATTCCTTTTCCATTATATAATCCATTTACAAATTGACCCTCATACTTTTCACCATTAGGTTTTGTAAAAATTCCCTGTCCATTATATAATCCGTTTACAAATTCACCATGATACTCTTCTTCATTTGGTTTTGTAAAAATTCCCCGTCCATTAAATTTTCCCTTAATAAAATCTCCACTGTATTTAGATCCATCTTCATAAACTAGAGTTCCAGGTCCGTGTGCTTTTTTTTCTATAAAATAACCTATATATTTTTGATTTTTTGATACCAAAGTCCCATATCCATTTTTACAATCACCCTTAATACATGATTTAGATTTAGGTAAGGTCGATGTCTTAGGTAAGGTTAATGTCTTGGGTGGGGTCAATGTTTCACAACCTGTGAATAAAATCAGGACTAAGATCAATAAAAAATTTTTCATATTATTTATTTTAACTTCGTAAAAATAATAACTTAAATTGATTATTTAAGCTTTCCATCTTCTCTCATTTTAGCTCTTATTTTAGTGGCTGAAATTTTTTGTATTTCTTCGGGTAAAACCACTTCCTTAATTTTATAACCCACACCTCTTCCATAACTAATATTTGTTATATTGGGTACCAACATAATTGTAAATCTACCTTCAAACTCTGGATTTAATTTATCTTCTATGTTTTTTTTAACGGTCTCAAAATCAAATGGATTATCATCTACTCCTTGAACATCTCTTATTTGAATGCAAACCTGTCCTGTAATTTTTACGATTTCTTGAAACAAAACATAATGACCCTCATGAAAGGGTTGCCATCTTCCTAGCATTTGTGCTGTTGCTTTCCTATTATCCCATTCGTGCGCCATTATTTTATCTCCTTTAAAATTATTGGTGCCCAATATTTAGCATCTTGTGTTGTCACATGACAATAAAATTTTTCAGGTTTTATAAACATCTTATTTGTATCATCAAATCTACCTTCTTTAATTGTGTCTACCCAAACAATATAATCTGCTGGAAATAGCTTTCTTGCTTCTGGTGTTGGGCAAATAAAGTCGGCAATAACATAGCTTCCATCTTTTTTTAATTTCTTTGCAAATTCTGCCATTCTTTTTGCTTGTCTAATTCTTCCTGCTTCAGAAAAGTCCCAATCGTTTGCTTTTTTTCTCACTTCATCTGCATTAAGCCTTTTGGCGTTAAGCATTGGAGCAAGCTCGTTGGCTAAAGTTGTTTTACCAGAGCCTGGTAGTCCCATTATTAGTATTATTTTCATCTTATTTTGTAACCTCATAAAGCCCTAACCAAGCATTGACATCTTTACTGGCAATATAATCTGATTTAAAAAATTTAATTTTCTTCCATTTATTTTTTACTTCTAATTCTTCTATTTTTTTATCGAATCCATATTCTTGGTAAATTCCTTCATTTATAGTAAAGCAAATTAAACCTTTGTTTTTTATAATTCTGACAAATTCATCTAGAGCATTTGGTTTTACATGAGCATATGTGAAAGTTCCAACACACATAACTGCATCATAAAAATTATCATCGACTTTGATAGATTGATTTAAATCTATTCTATTTAGTTTTTTATATAAATTTTTAGGAATTAAATCTAATAGTGTTTGAGATAAATCTGCTCCATGAAAATTATTATAGCCAAATTTCTTCAATTCTTTTCCAACAAGTCCCGTTCCACAACCAGCATCAAATATTAATATATCTTTATTCTCAGTGTATTTTCTAAAAGTATTAACTGTTTCTTTTGGTCCTGTATAATCCCAATCAACCATATCTTTATTATATTTATCTTTGTTTCCCCACTCATCATAAAATTCCATTACCTCATTTGTTGTTTTCAGTTTATAAATTGGAATTTTATTTCCTATATCTTTTTTGGACATTTATTTCATCATTCAGTTAAATTATTAGCAACCCATTTATGAAATTGATGTGTTGGATTATCCATTACTGGAGAAAAATTACCACCATTATATATCGGAGAATTTCTTCCTTTTTGCATACCTTCAATAGCTTTAATATCTTCAGTCATTACTTCTTTCCAAAATTTTGCATTTTCTTTTCTCATACTTTTTAGTTCTTTAGAGTTGGCGCTTTTTTCCCCAATATAATATATTTCTAGGTGTTCTTTAGTTTTATTAATCGAAATAGGTTCTAACCAAAATGTATAAAAATGATCTATGTGCAAGCCAATCATTACATTTGGAAACAATGCAATGTATTCTGATTTTTTTGCAAATTCATTGGGCCAATTAGGAAAATTATTAAATTTTCTATTTTCTTTAACGGGTCGATTATATTTATCACTTCCCTGTCCTGCAAACCTATTTGGCAATCCCTGAATATGATAGTGGTCACTAATATTTGATACTTTATTTAATTCAGGATGAATTGTTGGCAAATGATAACTCTCACAATAATTTTCAATTGCAAACTTCCAATTACTTTTTACATCTAGACTAAAATACCCATAATCGTTAGAGTGTACGAGTAAACTTTGATCTTCTTTAGATATAAATTTTGACCATCTGTCTTCTAGTGGCTTAACATACTCATCAAATTCAATTTCATTATTATTTATATTAATAAAGATTATGTCCATCCAAACTTTTGACTTAACTTCTTTTAAATTGCTTTGGAACTTATCAAACTTGTCTGATTCGTGAATATTTAACCCTCCAATATGAGGTGTTGCTAGGAGTTTTCCATCAAAATCATATGTCCAAGAATGATAAGGACATCTCAAAAAATTTTTTAAAGAGCAAGATTTTTCTAAAAGCTTAAATCCTCTATGACTACAAACATTATGAAAAACCTTTATTTTGCTCTCTTTATCTCTAAGTATAATTAGTGGGATCCCTAACAGGTAGTATGGTTTAGCGTCTCCTACATTTGGAACAGAGCTTGCTACCCCAATTACGGTCCATTTATCTGCAAAAATCTTCTCTCTCTCGAATTTGAGATACTCGGTGCTGGTATAGCATTCATTTGGTAGACCGTGGGCTTTCTCTATCGGGTTACCAATGACCTTGATTTTTTCTAGATCCAAGATCTCTGATAAGGCAAGGTTTTTAAGATTTTTAGACATTAAAAAAAATTATCATGGGCAAAATTTTTGGCAACAAATTTCGTTATCCACAAGATGAATTTCTTTGACAGGCTTTTCAAAATAGATAAATATCTGGAAAAATGAAATTTTCACTTGAGGTAGGCCCTCACACAGATCTTGATACTTTACCTCCCGTAAAAGATGTTTATGTCACTATGCTTCCTGGTGGAGACTACAAAGAGACGGCTAAAAAATCAGATGATTTAGTAAAAAAAGGATTTAATCCAGTTCCACATTTTCCAGCAAGATCAATTGCTGATGAAGCTCAACTTAAAGATTATATTTCAAGATGTAAAGATGTTGGTGCAAAACAAGCTTTGGTAATTGGAGGAAGTAGAGATCCAATTGGAAAATTTGATAGCTCAATTCAAATACTTGAAACAGGATTTTTTGATGGAATTAAAATAGGAATAGCCGGACACCCGGAAGGCAGTCCAGATATTTCCGATACAGAATTAGAAAAAGCTATGATAAATAAAAAACCTTACGCTGACTATATCGTAACTCAATGGTTACTAGATAGTCAACCTATTGTAGATTTCATTTCTAAGCAGTCAGTACCAGTACATATAGGAATTACTGGGCCGATGACAATATCTAGCTTAATAAAATTTGCTAATATTGTTGGGGCAAAAAATTCCATAAACTTTCTTAAATCTAATTTTAGTAAGGCATTAGATTTATTGAAACCTAAAGACCCTAATGAATTGATTGGAAAAGTGAAAGAGTTTACAGATAACTTCCACATTTATACATTCGGCGGCTTGAAGGAAACTAACAAGTGGTTGAAGGAGAACAGTTATGTCTAATGAATTTGACTATACTAAACTAAAACATGTTACTTCAGTTGATCAATCAGATCGTGAAGTACCATATAACTTAAGACAAAGTGGACCTACAAAAGTTGAAATGTTAATTTCAACAAGAGTAAGAAAATCTCCATACTGGCATTTATCAATGGAAGCTGGTTGTTGGAGAGCAACTGTTTACAATCGTATTTATCATCCTAGAGGATATGTAAAACCAGAAGATGGTGGAGCAATGGTAGAGTATGATGCAATTGTTAATCACGTTACAATGTGGAACGTTGCTGTTGAAAGACAAATTAGAGTTAAAGGTCCGGATGCAGAAAAATTTACAGACTACGTTATAACTAGAGATGCAACTAAAATTTCACCAATGAGAGCAAGATATGTAATTTTATGTAATGCTTATGGTGGAGTTTTAAATGATCCAATTCTTCTTAGAATTTCAAAAGATGAATTTTGGTTCTCACTATCAGACTCAGAAATTGGTATGTACCTTCAGGGTGTTAATGCCGATGGAAGATTTGATTGCACAATCGATGAAATTGATGTGTGTCCTGTACAAATCCAAGGGCCTAAATCTAAAGCATTAATGAAAGATTTACTTGGTGATCAAGTTGATTTAGATAATATGCCTTTCTATGGTTTAGCTGAAGTTACAGTTGGCGGAAGAAGTTGTGTAATTTCACAATCTGGTTTCTCTGGAGAAGCTGGATATGAAATCTACTTAAGAGAAGCAACTAAATACGCCGATGATATGTGGAATGCAGTTCTTGATGCTGGTAAAAAACATAAGCTAATGGTTATTGCTCCTGCTCACCATAGAAGAATTCAAGCTGGTATTCTTTCTTGGGGTCAAGATATGGATGATCAACATAACCCGTTCCAATGTAACCTTGGTTACCAAATTTCACTATCTGGAAAAGGAGAATGGAATAAAAAAGCTGACTATGTGGGTAAATCTGCTTTAGAAAAAATGGGTGCTGAAATAAAGGATGGGAAAAAACCCTATAAACTTCAATTAGTTGGATTTGAATTGGGTGGAAAGCCTATTGAAGAGTATGCTCCTGATTTTTGGTTAGTTTCGCCTGAGAACGGTGGAGATCCAGTCGGATTTATAACGTCTCCTTGGTATCACCCTGAGAAAAAGAAAAATATTGCTATGGGATATGTACCGTTTGATGGAACTTTAAATTCCAATGGGTTTCCTAAAGGTAAAGCAGGAACTAAATACAAAGTTCATTTACCTGCAGTATACTCTGACACGCCAGGAACACCTGTTGATGCAGTGGTAGTTGATATTCCATTTAAAGAATCTTTTAACGCAAATACTAGGGAAGTAGTAAAAGGTTAAATTAATTTTTTTTGGGGGGAGTAAAACTCTCCCCATAAATAATGAAAAAATGTTTTTAATCTCAGTTTGCAAAATAATACTAATTGCTTTAATGCTCTTTCCTACTATTATTTTCATACACAAAAAGTAAAAAGATAAATAATGTTTGGTGAATTTTTAAGTATTATTGTTAGATCAATAAAATTAGACAAAAACCTCTATAAAGAAAATAAAAATTTTGGTGAAGCTGCGATTTACTTTGCTGGATTAATAATGATTTTAGATGGCCTAGCGGGAGCCGTTGCTGCGAATACTTTTATCAAAACTGCAATAGCAATGTCGAGCTTAAGTGCCCTAATTACATGGTTTGTTTGGGCTTTGTTAATATTTGTAGTAGGCGTAAAATTATTTCCAGATAGAGAAACTAAAGTACCATTTAAAAAAATACTTATTGGCGTTGGTTTTGCCCATGCTCCTGGAATCTTAAGATTTTTTGCTGTTACACCGGATTTAATGATGCCTATAATTTTTTTAACTCAATTTTGGATATTTGCTGGATTGATAATATCAACAAAGCAAATTTTAAATTTAAAGTCAAATTTTAAATCTTTTGGTATTATCTTTCTATCATTTTTAATTATTGCTTTTTTATCAATAGCTTTTGTAATGAATAGAATTAGTGCTTTACCGATAAGCCACGTAAGCTAAATTGGAAATAGTGTCTTAGAAGTTCTACAAGATTTACAAATTTTAAACCCTGTTAAAATTAAGTTTTGAGAAACACTTTCATCTTCTTTTTTACACTCTTCACAACTATTATTAAATTCTTTTATTTCTTGGTTTTTGAAATTTATTTGCTTAATCCTTTTAATCATTATCTGTTAATCCTGCACCAGCACCATCTTGTTTTAAGGCATTACTCTCTTCAACAAAGGTATTTTCTGATAATCTATAAAGTTCGTGCCATTCATTTTCTGTAAATAAATCTATATTATTTATAAACTTAACAGAAACATTTTGTGCTAACTCTATAATTTCATTTTTAAGAAAATTAGAATAAATATTATTATTAAAATTAAGTAAAAATTCTTTGTCATCAAGTTTTACAAACAGTCTTTTACCAATAATTTCTGAACTTCTGCTTAAAAATGCTAGAAAAAGTAATGGATAAGCTATTTTTTCAAAATTAATTTCGTTTAAAGTTTCAAGTGTATTAATTTGATCTAAAAAGTTTATGCCAACTACGATTGGACAAACTTTAGATTTAACTGATTTATTATCAGAATTAATAAGATTTAAATTTTCGAACTTCATTTCTTTTTTTTTCTTATAATAATCATTTAAATTTTTAATACCTGGCAAGCCAAACATTTCAAGTATTCTAATATTTTTTCCAACTTCTTCTGCAACTCCCCAAGAAAAACCAGCTGCTCTGCTAGCTCTTTTTGAAACAGTTTCTATTTCACTTAGTGATCTCATCTAATTTAATGAATTATATACCCAATGGTCATCATAATTTTT
>Ga0209709_10003182_pt1 | contig 13772 bp, 16 predicted proteins | sample ArcticOcean_MG_C_2_FD_187435 | JGI IMG/M metagenome (GOLD analysis project Ga0209709, IMG submission 187435) | Marine microbial communities from western Arctic Ocean - ArcticOcean_MG_CB4_136 (SPAdes) (version 2) | ecosystem: Environmental > Aquatic > Marine > Oceanic | place: Arctic Ocean... | reverse complement strand
TGCTTGTGCCTCTTGCCCAATTTGATATAGATCCTTGAACGTATCCCGACTCCCTTGACAACCAGCTTTGAGATTTATCAGCTATAAGTAATTTACTTATTACCCATGATCCATAATTCATGGGTTCACTCTGTTTATTCTTTTCATAGTTGATTTATAAGCAGGCAGATATTCAAAGGATTGAAGCAGATAGTCATGATAATCCTCATCGAATAATTCAGCCATGATCCTTGTGATATTCAAGAATACATCAATATTTGGAAAGGAGTCCTCTCTGATCCATCTGTATATACCCCACTGATTAAACCCCGCTTTATTACCTAGCCATGCTCTAGATTTTCCTTTTGCTTCTAAGTTTGATTTAATCCATTCACCGTAATTTATCTTTTCCATGTCCTTCCGTCCTTGCTTCTGTGTTGTGTAAATCCTAATTCTTTGCATATTTGAGCTATTCTTTTTGAATTACCCGTGTGTTGTTGTGCAATTGGAAGCTCTAATTTATCCATTATTTGACTCGTGCTTGCTCCAATAGGACTATTAAGAATCGCTTCTTTTACTTTGCATGCCCATGGATCATCTATGATGAAAAGCTCTTGATATTCTTGTAGTCTCTTAGACTGCACAGGATCTAAATACCATGACTCCCCTGCTTCATATCTGTGTTTAGCCTCTGCAAATAATTGAGTCCTTGTCTCTTTTATTATTTCAATATTTACTCTTTGGCCCCCCTGAATAATAATAGGCCAGAATCTTCTTTCTGCTCCATCTGATAGGATTTTGATATTGTTAGATGATAAAACGAAACATGTTCTTCTTGGTCTGTGCTTTGGGAAATATCCATAATTAGCAGTGTAACGATCCCATGCCCCCGTGAAAAATGCTTTTGACAATTCTGCAGTCTTACCCTGTAAACTTGCCATCTCTGCAATTTCCCAACACCAGACTCCCGATTGATGAAGAGCCATGTATCCGCGAGTCGTTCCAATCTCGAGGGGGCTGTTTGAGTACCACGACTCCCCAAATAAAGCCTTGAGAGATAGCCCTTTTCCGACTCCCTTCTCAGTAGATATTAAAGTCAACGCGCTGTGAACCTCGCATCCAGGTTCGAAGATCCTTGCTACAAAAGTAATTAACCATTTTCGACTCATCTCCTTCACTAGATCGTTAAATGATGGATCATAATTGGCCTTATATATCTCATCAAATATGTTTTCTAGTCGTGATTCTCCATCCCATGCAGGCAAGGCAACCAGCCAATCTTTAATCGGATCATAAATGTTATTCATTGCAGCACGAGTCAAGGCCATTTTCAAGGCTTTATCCTGAGCTTTCATATGATATATCCTTTCAAGAAATATACCCACATTTTCGATGATTTGATCCTCTACCGGTGCTCCTTCATAGAGCATCTTATCCGCATGATCATGATAGCAAAGCGATTCAAAGCGTGAATCGTTTTCCAGAATATAAGCTAAGTTTGATCTATTGCTCCTTGGGATCGGCCCCTTTGTTAAATTGCCCTCCTTATCGAATTGAGGGGTGCTTTTTTCCAGTAGATCCCATGTTGCTTCCTCAGCTCCAGCAGGAACAAATTTATACTCAACATCTTTCCCAATTGCTTTTGATGCGAATTTCAATAACTTACTCATAAGACTGAACCTAACAGGGATTCAAAATTACCCCACCAAGAGCATGAATTTTCGTGATTACATTTTGGCCACTTCTGAGCATTAGGCATGTCTAAATTGATAGAAAAATATACAGAGTCCCTTTTACATAGTGGGCATGTAATATACCTAGCTGTATTTCCAACAACCTTAGATCCTAGTTTATCAGCAGCAGCAGATCTAAAGACTGGATTAATCATCACCTCAGACATGCATATCTTCTGTGTTTTCTGTGGTTTGTACTGTTTTTTCTCTTCAATCTTTATATGACTATAATCAAGGAACAACAAAGGAGCGTCAATATGTGCATGTGTTTGATGATATTCACGAGGAGTCTTAGGTGATATATCTAATGAATCTGGAACACTATAACGGTAATAACATCTCGCAACATCCTTTAAAGCCTTCATATCTGGAGCACCCCTACCAACTACTAGATCCCAATATTCAAGAGCTGCCACATGAGCAATGTGCCAATCCTCTGCAGGTACAGGATTCGCCAAAGGAATTATAATTCGGTATTTGTGCCAGTGTGGAGAATGACTCCATGATGAATGACAAATTACTGCAGTGTCAGTGAACAACCGCCATGCATCAATTGGGGCGAGTCCATCATCTATATCAAAAACCAAGAACGATACATGGATAGCATTAGCACCAGATCGAGTCCCCGTGAATATTGTTGGACTCCACATTGGAAGATCACCTTTTGATTTAATATTAGGTATTGGATATAATAAAGCCTTGGTAATATTATCAATATTCTCTGTTATTTTCCTTGGTTTATTGTCTTTTGTGCCCGTGAAAGTTGAAAGGTTAAGAGGTCGCATGGTTTGTTACTCCAATGGATAAATTGTGAATTTTGTATAGGGGTCTTCATTTTTGGCCGCTATTTTTTTGATTGATACTGTTATACAAACTTGATTATCGTCTTCTATTACTCCAGCATAGACTAAGCAGTCCAGAAGCATTTTTTCAAGGTTGTCTATATCTGGTTTGGTTATTTTCAATATTTGCCCATCTGGATCAGCTTTTCGATATTGATTCTTTGGTCGCTTGAATACGAATTCAGATTTAACAATAACAGGGAGTCCCTTTGGTATCGCTTCAATTCCTAATTCCTTGATAATATAAATTGCTTCATTCATATATGTTTTACAATTTTTAGCTGTGTAGACTCTTCCATTACTAAAACGGGGCCGGCCCATGCTAACTGGTTGCAGATTTATCCTGTACATTGCAAGAGCTTTGCACTGTGACAAAAGGCTTTGTCTTGATCTGCTGATCCAAATAACAACCCGCAAATTATATAGAGAGTTACAACACGAGGAATTGAATCCCCTGCCAACCATTTATCAACTGCAGGTTTGCTACATCCGATCGCCTTTGAAAGACTTGCTCTAGTGTAGCTGGACTCAATAACTGCCTCATGTAACCATTGATTGAATTTCATTTTTTCCCCTTATTTAAATTTAAACCTGAATGTATATTTAGAAAATCTTTCCCATCTGAATTGAATCGACCTGATACCCCAATAACAGTTTGATGGAAAACATAATTATGTGCTTGCCCATTGTATAGAGTTTTGTATTTTAGAGTTATATCTGTGCGATCTAAGAACCTGTAAATGATAGACTCCCCCCCTGCCTTATCCATTATCTTTGAGATTTCAGGATGAATTAAAATATTGTTTTTGAAGACTTCAATAGATAAATAATTCATTCCGTCTTTATTAGACTCCATGCTTCCACCTGATATAATCAATAGCATTTTCTAGATCGTTAAATTCCCCAGCAAGAAATCCCTTTTTCAATATTGCGATCCCTCTATATATCCAGGATCCATGTTTGTAATATTTCAGTACAAACCCAAGATTAACCCCATCAACGATGACAGGTATTTTTTCCCGAGTCGCTCCTTGTTTGTATAATTTTCCCTGTGATTTATACATAATAGAGATAGACTCCATAGAGTCCCAAATAACTAAGTGCAACCCCCAAAGGAAGGATAAAAAGCAAAAGATATGAATCATCCTTCATTTTGACTCCTTCATAAGCTCTTTAAATGCTTGATCAAAAGCTAGAACCCATGGATCATTCGGTGCACCTTTTAAATCTTTTTTGATCGCCCTTCTGATCTCTGCTCTTCCTTTGGTTTGAATTGCCTTTCTAATCATTTTTCTTGCTATATTTTTCATTTTGTTATCCTCCAAATTCTCTATGAATGCTTGCCATTACTACATTCATGTCTTCTTCGTGATTCTCAATTGCTATAATCATTCCATCTTCATTTTTGTTCATAACATAGCCCGCTCTATATCCGTGTTTTCCAGTCTTCCAAAGTTCACCGGTTGAATAAAGTGCATAGCCTTTCATTTTTATTATTGGCTTTTCAGTGGGTTTTTTCTGTATTAAATAAGTCATGTTGTTTTCCTTGCTTTTGTTGTTGTTGTTATTATCGTTTACTTTCTTCAATTGCTTCAATGACATCTAAAAGCATATCAACAGCATCTTCACCGTTTCTTTTTTCGTACTGGTCATAAATATACGCTTTTACCATTCTTTCTTCTTCTGTGTACTTGTCCCAAGGCTTCGCCATATCTTTTAGGCATGCAATAATCATTTTATCGCTCATTTTTGCAATTCTGTTTGTTAATCTTGCTCTTGCTTCTTGCTTAGTCATTTTGTCTTCCTTGCTTTGTTGTTATTTCTTATACCTTAATATAACATAATATAGTATGCACGTCTACTTTATTATGCTACTTTATTGATTATTTTATGTTTTATCCTGTTATTTCTAATGGATCGATCATTCCTAATTCTTTAAATGCTGTAGCTCTTTCTTGAACAAATAAAGATTTCCCTTCGATTCTGTCTTCATAGGATGAATGAGTCATTCTAAGTAATACTATGTGATCTATTTTTAAATCTTTACACAATGCAATTAATCTAATAATGACCATGCTTTTTTTGAAATCTATAAAAGGTCTTTTAATCTTTATAATCTTGGAGGGGTTTGCTAGATTTAAAACCTTTTCAATTTTATAAAAAAACTCTTCTCTACAGTCAGGAAAAATTTTATAATCTGTACCTGTTGCTCCAATAGTTATATTCACAGCACCTTCTATTAATAAAGCATGAGCCCACAATATATTGATAAATATAGAATTTCTATTTGGGATAATTATACTATTTGGATTAATTGATATTACTTTACTAATATCTATAATAATATGATCAGTTAAACCTAAATAATTAATAATTACATTTACCTGTTCTAATTCTGATCGTGTTTGACCATAATCAAAAGTAATTAATTTAATTCTATCTTTCTTTTTTATTGCCTCCAATAATAAAGTGGTTGAATCAATTCCCCCAGAGAATGATAGTAAATTTGTATTCAAAATAACCTCAGCTGACTTTTTATTTTTTTCATTTCTATTGATACTATTTTTGCTGTCATGCTAAATATTGACATGCCCGATCCATCAAAACTAGAAACACCCCAATATGAGCAAAGCCTGACTCTTTTTGCTGAATTTACTCTGCCCACATGACAAATTACGTCGCGCTCTTTACAAATATTTGAAATAACCTTTCCATTTTTCAGTTTAAAATCTGTACTTCCACCAATAAATATTCCAATACCAGAATTTGCAATTGACTTTAATTGTTTAAAGTTATTTTCTTCACATCCATCTTGAGCCACAAGGAGCAAAGGTCTTTTAAAAACTTTTAATTTATAAACCCAAATCATAAACATTGCTAATGTTTCCTTCCAATTACCAATAGAGTCAGGAATTACGATCCAATCGGCATGATCTGCCCATTTATCTAATAGTTTAATAAATCCTTTTTCATTAAAGGGCCTGCCTTTGTTCCAATCTGCATAACAGCCATTATCAATAGCATATCCATATTTATATAATAAATGCTCTCTTTTTTTTGATACTGACCGCACAGAAGCTGGAGACAGTAAAAACCTCCAACCATTATAATATTTATCTAATATCACTAAACATTCTTTTTTGGGAAGTGCTGAAGTATAAGGTATCATTTCGCTTTATTACTTTTGTAATAATAATTTACAACTTTTCTCCAGATGATCCATTTATAGCCGGATCGAATTCCCCATGGATATATCGTTTTTATGTGCTTTTCTATCTCCTCAGCAGGGTGTATAAAAATTACAGATTCATGATAGTCTTCAATGATTTTTAATGCTTGTGACCAATATAATTGATATTTAGTCATTTAATTCTTCTATTATCTCAAGAGGAATTCCCCAGTGTGGATTATCACCCCAATAAGATTCTACACTACTAGCCATTCTAAGAAGCTCTTCTATCGATTGCAGATCTTCCAATGTTAGATCATTATCAGAATTCAAAATAGTTAGTGCTTCTTTCCCGAGATCATATGCTTCTTTAGCATCATTTGAAACAAAAGAGCATGTATCACATGTTTTTGATCCCCCTTCACAATGCACATGATCCCCATGTGAATCAAAAGAATAAATCCCTTTGACTTGATATTCATGTCTCCAGTCTGGACCAGTCCAATTGATTTGTGCTGAATAAATTGCTCTATTTAATAGGGTTATTTGTGCTGTTGTTATAGTCATGTTGTCTTCCTTGCTTTGTTTTGTTTATCTTACTTAAGTAATATAACATAATAAAGTAGGCTAAGAGCAACTATTTACAACTATTTTATGCTTTTATCAAATTAATCTAACATTCTGATATTCATCTGTTTGATTTCTTGCACGTCATTTTTTATCTCAACAACATCACGAGCTAATATATTGTGTTGATCTGAAAGAGTCTGAAGACTTCCCTGATAAGCGAGTCTATCTTCATTGTGAGAATCAACCATGCGATCTATCTGTTTCAGATGCCTATCCAGATAAAGAGGCACATTAGCCGCAAGCCAACGACCAACAAAAAATAATATAATTACAGCTAAAACCATAGCTGAAAATGGGCCAGTTAATGCTTGGATAATTTCAGTATTTGTCATGAGTGATCCTTTTTCCATTTATTGAGAGCTTTGGCCATGCTGGTTGCAATACTGCCCATGCCCTTTATTGATAATAATTCTGCATGTGTATCCATAAAAAAGGGTTCACAGCAAATTGCAATTGGCTTGCCTACACCTCTAATTGTATAATATGCGTTTTTAGTCCAATCTGTTGAGGTTGCCTTAATGGCCTTACCTGATTCAATACATGCATGATCTGTTTTAATCTGTGTTGCCATGCTGGTTGCTAATTGTTGCCCTTGAGCTGATCTGTGATCATGGAACATAGCCGAATAATTCCCCCCTCCAGCGTTCAGATGCATTGCTAAATAGATCCATGGCCCAGGGTGTAATTCTGCATATTTATTAACTCTTTCATGCCTATGTTTATAGATTCCATCTGATAATGGCATGACTTGAATACCCATATCTAAGAGCGCAATTTCCAATTGTATTGAGAGTCGGGCTGTCCAAATTGACTCCATCTCATCTGCAGATAGATTCCCATCATTATCTAAATCACGACCAGCACCACGATCATGGATCTTATTTGGTTTTCCTGAATGCTGGCGATCTATAAATACTATCATTTTCTTATATTAATAATTTGGTTGTCTTGATATGCGAGCTTAAAATTCCACAAAATCCCTGTCCATTCTTTAGCTATTATCATCATTTTCATTTTCTCAATTTCAAGGAATTTAGAAGTTACTCCAATTATATCTCCAATCATTAACCCCCCATAGTGAAAAGGGGCACTTATTTCAACGGCTCTAATTGGGAAGGAATTACTTTTTACTTTTTGCAAAGCTATCATTTCTGCAGTTGTGCGTTCATAAATATAATCACTTGATTCTGCTGTTTCTTGAATTCCATATCTGTTAATTGAGACATTACTATATTCAGATAAAATATCAATATCCTGTTCTTGGATATTGGTGACTCTTACCTGTTGTGTATAATCCTGATCATGTCCAGATTTCCCAAAATTCAAAGTATACCGATTTATTAATTCCCCAGTTGCTCGAATTGTTTCTACTGCTGAAATTTGACTAAATTCACTGGCATCATCAATATTATTTAAGCTGATATATTTTATTGGGATAACATGCGATATTGCTTGAAGGTTATTATAGATCGGTTTAATTCCTTGTGGCCCTACTCGAATTGATATTGGTAAAAATGGCAATATATTCCCTGCTAACCAATCCCATGCTCCTAATGTAGGATCATTTATATAACCAGAAAATTGATATTTATTAAGCATGGTTGATATATTTGCCCATGCTCCATCATCAATTATTAATCCTGTCTTTTGTAAAGCCCACCTGCAAATATCACCTCCTCCAGTTAATATTCCATCTCCAAAAGGATTCAACATTCCCCCTTCATTAAATGATAACCACCATTCTCTTGAGGTTCCGTTTATTTGTGGGGGTGATACCGTGGAAGGAGTTGCAATTGTATCAAAACCATCAAAGCCAATATATGAATAAATATGACCTGTACTATCAACAGAATTGAATACAGGTTGTGTTCCAAGATCAAATTCATCATCTTGAGCCATGACACTAGTTGAACTGACTACACCAGATGAGATTAAAAATTTACCCGTTGATCCAACACCTGTATATTTATCATAACAATACATTGGAGTGCAATATAATCTGTTGAATATTCCATTGACTGAATATGATCCATTAGGAGTCCCGATAATAATTGGCCATGATTTCCCGTCTGCAGTATCAACATCTCTATTATTAAACCGTTGATCAATTGTTTCAAGTGGATTCATTATTAATCTGGATTCATCAATTGGATCAGCCTCAATTGATAGACTAACAGATCCATCTATATCTAATGGATCCCCATATTGGGGCTCTTGTACTTTTCCTTTCATTAAGATAATTCTATCTTCATATGATTTCTGAAACTTTCCAGCCTTGAAAATAACCATTGAAAATTCAGCTTTTGATCCCTCTAATACTTGACCATTAGAGATCATCTTTAAAACCTTCACTTCATCAAATATTAAAGAACAAGAGACAATATTAGCCTCTAAATCATAATCTAAGAAATCACTGCTTTCTTTAAATTGGAATTCATTTAATCCACCAGTGTAACCTATGATCCCCTGATCACTATTTAATTCCATAGGATATTGTGCTAAACGGTATATTTTACCGCCCCATGTAATTTCGATTAGAAAGACAGGAAACCCGCCTTCATAGTCAATTTGTTTGTACCTATTGCGAGTCATCGTGTTTCCCTTAAGATAATAGTACCGACTCTAAATACCTCCCCTTCCCCTGTGGGCCGTGATTCACTTCCTAAAATATGTTCAATCTGTGCATCTTTACCCATCGTGCAAAGCATATGATCATGGTATCTATTTATCAATTCTTTTGATCCAGTTTGATGATCGATAGTAGGTAGATATACTAGAGCTTCTAAGCTGCCTTGCATATATCCAAGCAGCCCGATCATATTTGTAGGGGCTGATCCAATTGCAGCGATAGCATTTCCTATTGTGCTCGCTTTCCAGAAATCAGGATCTGCATTAATCTCATATAGGGTGGAAATATCGACTCCCTCCTGCCAAGAAATTCTAGCAATTCGGCCCCCTCTTCCTCTTTTCTGTGTTCTCAAAATTCCATTAGTTGCAATATCCTCTTGAATATCTGCCTCCATGGTTATGGTTCGACCCCTCGAATATTGATTAGCAGGGATCATGAGACTACCTAACACTTGAGTCCCGATCTGAAAATAGCCTTCATTCGTTCTTTGAGCATCAATAACTAATCTGTAGCCTGCTGCATTTTGTACATTGTGTATTAATATTGTACAAGAATCAGGAATTAAATAACTAGATCCAGAAGTGGGATCACTGGTTTTGACATCCTCAATTATTAGTATTGCTCTTTTCGATGAGGATTGAGCATAAACACCTTCCGAATTGCTTTTAATTTTCCGTACAACCTGAACCCCTGCTCCATCATCTAATAATATTTGCCAATTTGCGCACTCATCAAAGTGTAAAAACGATCCGTTTGCATCATTGCATTCTATAGATCGCCCTGTTCTGATAAAGGTTTGACTCGTTTCATTTAAAGAATTTGTGAAGTTGCTTATATTTACCCAACCTGTAGAGGCACTATCATATCGTTCAACACTCATATTTTTAAAATTGATATTTGCTAGATGAATTCCTATTGAATTGTTTGCTGGTTTGCTATTTTGATTCCCTAATAAACCATGATCAATTAACCATGCTATTTTCTGAACTGGAACATTATTAGTATCTGGATCAGTTTTAATTTTATCACTTCGCCATGGCACATCTCGACTCGGATCAACAGTATAGATCACCCTTGATATTGGACTATCTGCAACAGGAGCTATTGAATAAATATCGCCTTCTCTTGCAGGGCCGTCTAAAGTACTAATTTCTGTTCCGTCTATAATTGGAACATAGAATCCCTGTGCAGGATATTGCTTCCCAAATATCGTATCATTCAAACCTAGACCATTTGCTGATCCTTCTGAATAGCTGAATTGATGCCAATCTGCAGATCTAATAGTTCCAAGGGATCGAAGAATCCCCCATGTAATTGACTGTGTTGTATTTGGATCAGTTGTTAAAGAAGCTGATAATTTGCTGTATCTTCTTGGCTGCTTAGCCTCTGCATAGTGTAATTCCACTTTGTTATTTTTGTTATCAACTTGAACAATTATATCATATTTTGTAATTGTTAAACCTGTCACAGTTGCAATTGTGGAAGCATACCCAGCATTATTTAAATCATATAAATGTATAGCGTTACTAGTTATTACAACTCCAAGATACAAGGTGTCAGTACTTGATTTTTCTTGGATCTTTATTTCGAATCCATTCCCTGCACTTGTACTAGATCCGATAATATTACTTGTTTGTAGATGTACTATGATCCCAGTCGTTTTATCTGTGATCGCTCTACTATATTTGATCGTACCAACAGCAGGGCACGATAAAGATAATGCTGTTCCGATTGTTACAGTCGGTACACCAGTAATTGTTTGTGTCCATACTGTCCCCTGATCTGGTTTATCAATTGGCAAATAAGAATAAGTTGTCCAAGCTCTATTTTTATCTAATGGATATTGCATTAAAGCGGGATAATTCAAAGTTGCCCAGCCCCCCAATTGGATCAGGAAAATAGAATCACTATAAGCATTCACCCCATCTGGATCATATTGCACAAATAACCCCTGATTTCCTTGCCCACTTACCCCAGATATATTGATGATCCCCCCATCTCCATTACTCCCAGATGGATCTAATTCAATCATTTTTTTATTTCCAGCAACACCAGCAGCAGCACCCCAACCATGCCATGTCTGTCCGTAATTTTCAAAACTTACACCCTGCAGATCGCTATAAGCACCATATATTTTTCTGTGAGTGACTACTGATACATAAGCTAAATAAATTCTTCCATCTGTATCTAACCACAAAGATTTATTAGCACCAGTGAATCGGTTTAATGTACTTGTGGCAACTCCGAATCCTGCAGAAATAGTCACAATTGGTGATATAGATATTTTTGTAACCATATTTTCAAAGGCATTATTAATGCGAGTTACTCCAATGCTATCTTGAGAACGGATCCATGAAATAATAAATGCTTCTTGGAATTGTACAATTTGAGGATAATAATAAGTTGTGTTTGTAGGGGTAGTCGATATTAATTTAAAAATTGTAGCTTCTGAAGTACTTGCATATTGTTGTATTGAATTTGCAGTGGTTAATGATGTATCATGAGCAATTAACCCAGCAAATAATAAGACCTGATAAGAATTTGAAGCCATGGATAATCGATCAAGATCATAGCCTGTAATTCCTGCCCCAAAAGTATTAGCTGTACTTATATCATTAGGGATCGCTCTACTGCTGATCAATTCCCATGCATAACCTTCATCTTTTGATCTGGAGATATTTATTTGAGCAACATTTCCAATTGGATCATGTACCCAATAAGCACACAATATTGAATCATCAGGCATAAGACATAAACAAGGGTGTAAATTTTGCCCACTTAATGAAGAAGTTTCAAATAATCTTATTGTTGTTTGTGTTGTTGATCCATCTAAACTAACAACTAAAGAACTAATAAATGATCCTGAAGGGGTGGTTGCTTCATAAACATGTACAATTTTACCTGTTGATAATCTAATCGAATTTCTGCTTGTATATGATTCTAAAACTGATCCCCCATTTGAAAGAGGTACACTAATATCACTGATCATAGTTGGAATATCATGCCCGTAATAAGTGGATTCTGTGGATTCTTTCCATACTAATTTAGCATCATCTGTAACATGCCCACCTCTAATTGTTTTAATATCTATTTCAGCAGGTTGTATTCCTCGTGCCGTCAATAATAAACTTGTCCCAGAATTGTCTGCAGTGGGTGTTCCTGCTCTTTTTGTCCCCTCTGTAATAACGCTTTCATCTGGCCATGTGTTTGATGTGCTAAAATCTTTGAGGGGAATTAAGAACCCACGTAAATAATTAGGGGATCGATCTGTGCTCATGTTATTTCCAGCTTAAAATGATTATTTTAAAAAACTCCGCTACCTGATCTGATACCTGATCTACGTCGTGAGCTTCTATTATATCTATCAATATGCTTGAAGGGTTGCAATATTACCACCTCTGCAGAAGACTGTGATCCATTCTGCAAGGATCGAATTCCTTCATCGCCTAAATTGCGAGTCGTTGTCCGATCTAATACTGACTCCCCTGGCAATATTATAGTGGATCTTTCATCTGGAGCAATTCCCCCCATGTGCATATGAGTACTTTTTACAACTGCAGTTTGAGCAGCCCCTGAAGCTATTGCTGCAGTTGCTAATATTGTGCCAGCTATCGGCCCCATTCCTGCAGCTTTTACAAGAGTTTGTGCTGTTGTCATTACTATATTTGCCACAGCAGCAGCTTGATTTAATGCGAATAATTTATGAGCACTTTCATGAGTCGCTTTATCAACATGCTCTAGATAATGCCCTGTAGCATCTGCAAAAGAGGCCATGGAATTAGATAATTCATTTCCAAATTGAATTCCAAAGTTGACTCCACTCTGCACCTTCTCTTTCATTAAAGATCGCCATGCACTTTTTATTTCATCTATTCTGTCTAGTTCGTTATTTTGCAGGGCCTCTAATACCCCGCGCCAATCCTCTGTCATGGCTCCTATTTCTTGGAGTGCTGCTTTTTCTTTACTGTGCTTTTCTTCAATCTGTATTAATTTCAATTCGTGATCTGTTATATTTTGATCTCTTAATATATTATTTAATTTTTCCTGTGCTTTTAAAATCTCATTTTCTTGTTTTGCTGCTGCTGCTGCTTCTGCTAATCTTTCATCTTCAATTTTGAGTCTAATTGCTTCAGCTTTTTCTGCCGTCTGTGAAGCTTCAGCTTGTGCGCGTGTTGCTGCAAGTGATCTTTCTGCTGCTGCTGCTGCCCTTTCTGCTGCTTTGGCTACTGCTTGTTCTCTGTCTGCCTGCCTTGTTTTTGCATCTGCTAATTCTTGAGCTTTCTTTGTACTTTTATTAGCAATTAAAAATATCGCTGCTCTATTTTTTTCTTCTACTTTTATCTCACCAGAAATAGCTCCTTGTATCATCCTTAAGTTTTCTGCCAACTTTGCATGAGATTTAGATAAATCTATATTTTGAGCTACTCCTGCAGTTTGCACCTGCAGAGTCTTTAATCGTTCCTTTTCTGCTTCTGATAATTTTTTTGTTGAGTCCCCAGCAAGGAATATTAAATCAATATCCTTTTTATGCTGTTTGATTCTTTCATTTATATCTGAAACAGAAAACATTGCTTTTGTTGCTGTTTCTAATTTAATAGCTTCAAGTGTCGCGGAATTCATTACCCCTGTAAAAACTAATAATTCAGCATTGATCAATTTATAATTTTCTTCTGCTTTTTTTAAATTATTTGATGTTTGATCAATTATTTCATTCTGCTCATTTTGATGTATTCTCATTTGAATGGAATTTTCGATCGCTAACTTTTGTAGTTTGCTATATTGCGCCCAAC
>Ga0209709_10003179_pt1 | contig 13779 bp, 6 predicted proteins | sample ArcticOcean_MG_C_2_FD_187435 | JGI IMG/M metagenome (GOLD analysis project Ga0209709, IMG submission 187435) | Marine microbial communities from western Arctic Ocean - ArcticOcean_MG_CB4_136 (SPAdes) (version 2) | ecosystem: Environmental > Aquatic > Marine > Oceanic | place: Arctic Ocean... | reverse complement strand
TATGACGATACTGCAGTTTTTTTAAATGGAAGTAATTCAGCAACTGTAACGCTTACTGCTGGTCAATATTATTCTATCGAGGGAGGCCAATATTCCAGTGGGGGAAATATTTATGTTAGAACTTCTAAAAATGTTTATGCTTATCAATCTATTTCAAACGGTGACAGTGCAAACGTAGATCTGTATTTTGTTCCTCCACTATCATGCACTAGTCTTGAAAGTATAGAAACAATTTCTGATATTGAAAATAATGCTGAAATAGATTGGGCACAAAATACTTTTCTCACAATAGTTACTTCGGCTTCAGCTTCAGTAACTATTGCCGACTACAATAATACAACTCCAACATGGACTGGTGCTATTACTACTACTGGTGTTACAATAAACAATATTTCTGATGCTGCAACTGGTGCTGAGAAATCTTACGGTAGAGCTGTAACTGGAAATACAAGCTATACTACTTATAAAATTAAGGGGTTAAAAGGCAATGTGTCTATATTTTCAACGGACCCTGATGGAAGTAGAGCTGAATTGTATGCATCTTATTACAATTCAAGTGGAGACGCAACTGTTGGTTCATTTTACTCTGGATTTCCATCACCTCCTGACAATAATTATAATTCAGGAGCTTCATCATTAGGGGATTGTATACCATATGTAAATTTAAGTATTTCCAATACTTCAGAATTCAATAGTTATGAATGGGAATATTGGAATGGCCAGGGAGCCGTAAATTATTCAACAGTTGATGGCGCCATATCATCAACTATAACTCCAACAAATGTTGGATTCTATAAGGCTATTGGCATAATAAGCTGTGGAGGAAAAATTACTCGTCTAGAGTCCAATCCAAAAAAAGTAAGTAATTGTCCTGCAGATGATGATGGCGATGGAATTATAAACAATCTCGATATGGATATTGATCAAGATGGTATATTTAATACTGTAGAATCAAGAGCTATTGATCATCTCGATATCTCAACTCTTAGTGATCCAATGATTGTTTTTTCTGATACAGCAACTAATACTTCAATCCTATCAGCAGCCTTTACCAATGATGGGAGTGGTGGAATTGCATTAACTGGACAATCCTCTGGAGCATTCGTGTCTACAATTGATGGGGCTGCAGGAATCAAAAATGGAACTTACACGGTTTCTTTTACTCAGCCATCAAATATAGTATTGGATGAAGACACAAACTTTACTCATTCCCTTGAAGCGGGAGAAAGTTATTCAGTAAGTGTATTGCCTGCATCACTTACAATAACTCTTTTAGATCCAGGAGACGAACTTAAGGTAGATACCAATCAAAATGGAATTTATGATTCTAATACAGTAACAATTACCTCTAATGAGATTTTATTCACCTTCAATTCAAGTGTGTCTGCCGCTAATAAATTTTCTTTCCAAGCAGATGGAATAACTCAATTTACTTTCAAACACAATACTAAAAATACTAGTGGTAATTCAGTTTTTAACGGTGTAGTATCAATGAAATTTTTACCAGTTGATACTGATGGAGATTCAGTTTACAACCATCTTGATAGAGATAGTGATGCAGACGGGTGTTATGATACCGTAGAAGCTGGTTTTTCTGATGGAGATTCTAATGGTCGTCTTGGAACAAATCCAATAACTGTTGATGGTATGTTAGCTGCACAACCCGGTAGAGTAAACAATCAAGGTGAGGGATATACAACACCTAATGATTTAAATACGGATGGTGTACCAGACTTTTTGGAATACACAGCTACTCCTTCCTTTTCTCAAGAACCAAATGATGCACAGATTTGCATAGGTGATAATGTTACATTTACCTCAACTGGAAATCAACCAGGTTTGAACTATAAGTGGCAAAAATATAATACTGGAAGTAGTAATTGGGAGGATTTAAGTAATGACGCCGTATACTCAGGAGTTACTTCTGAAAGTCTCGTTTTAACTTCACCCCCTTTGTCTTTAGACAATAATTCATTTAGAATAGCTATAAGCAAAGATGAGTTTGTATGTCCTACATATTCAACATCAGGAACCCTTAACATAATTAATCCTGGAATTTCAACAAGCAATACACCTCTTAGTTTAACCGAGGGAGTCTCAGGTGATACCTTTACAGTTGTTTTAACAGATGTTCCCAGTAGTACCGTGAAAATTAACTTTACAACTACTCCTGGCGGTAACTTTACTGTAAATCAAAGTTCAATAAACTTTGATAGTTCAAATTGGAATACTCCACAATCAATAAACTTAGATCCTATCGATGAGCCATTAGTTGATGGAACAGTTACAGCTATTTTAGGATTAGAAATGGATCCTTCAACAGATGGATGCTTTGCTGGAATTGGGTCTACAAATTATAATGTAACAATTTTCGATAACGATATAGCAGGATGGGATGTATCAGAGATTATTGCCTCAATTCAAGATTCTATCTCAATGCCAAATGACTCAACATCATCTTCAACTTCTAAAAGATTTTTGGTTGATCCAGCTTATGTTACTGAAAATAATCCCGAAACAGCAGAATTTTCAATTGTTTTAACTTCTCAACCTGTTAATGATGTTTATGTCGATATTATAAACAACGATTCAACAGAAAAAACATTAAGTCCTGTAAGTTTAACATTTACAAATTCAAATTGGAATGTCTCACAAACTATAACTATTAGTAGCGTAGATGATCTTTTAATTGATGGCTCTCAAACTACATCAATTACAGCTCAAATTAATGCTGCGTCTGATTCAGCTTTTCTAGTATTAGCTCCAGAAAACAGATCAGTTACAACGATTGATGATGATCTGGGAGATTTTATTTTGAGTGATGTTAACGCCAATTTAAGAGAAGAACTACCTATTAACTCGGTTAGTTTTACTGTCACTTTAACAGCTCAACCGCCTTCTGATGTAATTATAGATTTTATCAGTTCTGACCTTTCGGAAGCTACTGTAATAAATTCTTCTTTGACTTTTAATCCATCAAACTGGAATATTCCTCAAACTGTTAATCTTCAAAGCGTGGATGATATTATATTTGATGATGACCAAACAACAATAATCACAGGATCAGTAAATTCTAGTTCTGATTCCACGTTTACAGGAGCTGAAGATAAATCAGTTGAGGTAATAACAGAAGATAATGAGGAAGTAGGCGTTATTGTAGGTTTACTAGATAATTTAACAAATGAATCTGGAGATAGGGGGACTTTTGAGATTTATTTAGATACCCAACCCACAGCTGATGTTTTCATTTACTTAAGTTCATCTAATGAACAGGAAGGAGTATTAACAAATCCCGTAATTTCGTTTAATTCTTCGAATTGGAACATCCCTCAGGTATCAGTTATAACTGGTGTCGACGATGACCCACCTATTAGTGATGGTGCAATAGATTATGTTATTGTAACTGGCAATGTATCTTCAACAGATAGTAATTATAATAAACTTGATGGGTCTACAATAGATGATATTTCTATGTCTAATCAAGATAATGACTCCCCAGGAATTATTTTGACTGTTCTTGATAATGATTTTTCAACAAGTGAATCTGGAGACTATGTAGTTGTTCAATTTAGCTTATTATCCAAGCCTACTGGCGGTGAAAGTGTCACTATTCCACTCAGCCTTTATGGACCATTAAATGAAATGATTTTATCAACAAATTCAGTTACTATATTAGCTGACAATTGGAACCTTCCAAATTTAAATGTAGTAACAATAACTGGTGTTGATGATTTTATTGCAGATGGTAATAAAGAAATTACCCTTGTAACAGGGAATCCTTCTTCTGGAGACAGTTTTTATGAAAATATTGAAGCTGACGATGTTTCAAATCCAATACTTATTAATGAAGATGACGATATTGCCGCACTTTTAATCAATCTAACTGATGATGTGTCTGAAAATGGAACAACTTCAATATTAAGTGTTCGTTTAACATCAGAAATTAACAACGATGTATTTTTAAATTTAGATGTTTTAGATCAATCAGAATTAATTATAGGATTGTCAAAATTGATTTTCACAAAAGATAATTGGAATATTAATCAACAGATAATCATAACAGGTAAAGATGATTTGATAATTGATGGCGATATAAGCTCAGAAATTCTTATTTCAGTAGACGATATTAATTCAGATATAATTTATGCCATTTTATTTCCAACATCAGTATTTGTTATCAATAAAGATAATGACGACTTAGATGGTGATGGAATAATCAACGCTGAAGATAATTGCCCTGAAACAAGTAATCCTGATCAGGAAGATCTAGATGCTGATACTATTGGTGATGCATGTGACGATGATATTGATGGTGATGGTGTTTTGAATGAAAAAGAACAAGAGGATAATACTGATCCTAGAGATGATTGTATTTACAGAGTAGATAGCATAACAGAAATTATAACTAGCGATCCTGATTGTGATTCAGATGGAACTAAAAACAGTATTGACCAAGACGATGATAATGATGGTATTTCAGATGAAATTGAAACAACCTCAGATTTTGATAATGATGGAATACCAAATAGTATCGATTTGGATAGTGATAATGATGGATGCTTTGATACTGTCGAATCAGGTTTTAATGATCCAGATAACGATGGGTTAATTGGAGAATCTCCACTAATTGTTGATAGTAACGGACTCGTCATAAATCAAAGTGGTTACAATGATTTGCCAAGAGATTTAAATAATAATGGAATCTATGACTTTATAGAGATCTTAGAGGTGCCTGAAATTTTACCTCCTGACGAGAATTTGGTTGAAATAACAGCAGGAAAATCTTTAAAATTAAGTTATCCATATTCTGACTCATCTTATTCTTTTCAATGGCAGATAAAAAGAGCGTTTGAAGATTGGATTGATTTAAGTGAAGATATAAATTTTAGAGGAGTTTACACTCCAGAATTGGAACTTACAAACCCTACTGAGCAATATGTAGAATTTCAATTTAGGTTAGTAGTCGAACGCTTATTTAATTCGTGTCAATTGATTGGTATTACAGATCCGATTGAGTTAGTCTTTCAAGACCTTTTTATTCCAAATTCATTCAGTCCTAACGGTGACGGTGTAAATGATCTTTTTGTAATCTCTGGTATTGAAGCATTTCCTGATCATAGACTTACAATTTATAATAGATGGGAGCAAAAAGTTTTTGTAATAAAAAATTATCAGAACAATTGGGATGGTTCACCAAACGTCAGCTATGGTAATAACTCAAAACTACTTCCAGAGGGAGTGTATTTCTATTTCTTTGAAGAAAAAGAAGGAGGAAAATTATACAAAGGTTTTATCTACATAAAGAGATGAAAGAAAGAGATAAAATAAAATTATTTTTGTTGTCAATTTTTTTGGGTTACTCATTAACAGTTGATGCTCAACAAGAATCTAGCTTTAACATGTATATGTTTAATCATCAAAGTTTTAATGCTGGATATGTAGGCTCAAAAAACTACCCTTCTTTTACGTTTTTATCTAGGTCCCAATGGATAGGTTTTGATGGAGCACCAGTTACTCATAGTTTTTCATATAATGGTTCAAGGGGTAAGAAAAATTTAGCGTTTTCATTAACCGGGATAGTAGACAAAATTGGCCCTTTAGAAAGTTCTCAGTTTAGTGCTGACATAGCTTATCAATTAAAGTTAAATGATAAGGAACATTATTTAGGTTTAGGATTAAAGATATCCGCATCACTTCTTGATTTTAATAGTGACATTCTTGATCCTCAACAAAAACAAGATTTTACTTTATATTCAAATGAAATGCCTGGAAATTTAGAACCCAATATTGGTTTTGGGTTTTATTATCATACACCCAGGTTTTATCTTGGATTTTCAATTCCTAGAATGATCCAAAATGGGAAATACTTTTTAATTCGTCATAACTATTTTGTTACAGGAGGGTTAGTGTCGCTATCTAATTCAATAGAATTAAAACCTAGTCTTTTATTGAAATTTACAAGTGGAAGTCCTATTTCATATGATTTTAGCACACTACTATATTTAAATAAATCTTTATGGATTGGACCTCAAATAAAAAATTTAGTGAGTCTTTCAAATGATATAATTCAATCAGGTGCAGGACTTGGTGTATTGGGAGGAATCCATATCAGTAATAATTTTTCTGTCGGCTATGTTTTTTCTAGTTCAATTGGAATTAAAAACTTTACAAAAACTAATTCTCACGAATTTTTGCTTCGATACGAATTTAATCCAAGATTAGGTATCTTAAGATCTCCTAGAATATTCTGACCATGAAATATAAATTTTTTACAATATCAATCTTAATTATTTTTTTTGGTTATGGTCAAAAAAAATCAACCCTTTTAGAAACTGATTCTGATAATAAAATTAAGTGGGCTGAATATTATTCTGTGAATAAAAATTATCAAAAAACCATTAACTATTTTTCTGAAATAGAAGATTCTCTATCACCTAGTAATAGAAGACTTTATTCTAATGCTTTAAAAAACATGAATAGACTCAAAGAGGCTTCGATAATAATGGACCCATTATTGCAATCAGATTTTGCTACTGTTTCAGATTACTATGAGTACATATATTTAATTCCTGAAAACAAAAAATTGGTTGAAGAATACATTCAAAAAGCAAAAAAACTACCTCTTGAAGCTAATCCTATTTCTATTTCAAACAAGAGTAATTCCACATACAAAATTGTCAACTTAAAATTTAATACTGAAAAATCTGAGTTTGGCCCTGCCTTAGTTGAACCATCATGGGGACTGCTTTTCTTTTTAGGAGATCAGAGAAGTATTGGAGAAAAAATTAATTCAAATAATCAGGTTTATAATTTATTCAAAACAAATATAAATTTAAATTCTCTTGAGACTAAACCAGTTGAAGAATTTGATTCAAAGTTTAATTCAATTTATCAGGATGGGCCAATATCCTTAAATTCTACATCGAAAATGTTATATCTAACACGGACGACAAATAAGATTAAAAACAATAAAAATATTGAATTAAATATTTTTCAGGTCCCATTCAAGAATATTGGAAAAGAAGCGCCATATCCCTTGGATTTAAATATTGATGGCTACACATCCTTTCATCCTTCAGTTTCTCCAGACGGTAAAACTCTCTATTTTTCAAGTGACAGACCAGGAGGCTATGGTGGAATGGATATATATTATGTTAATATTGAAAATGACAAGCCCGTTGGTGAAGTAAAAAATTTAGGTCCTGACATAAATACTGAAAATGACGAAGTTTTTCCTTTCTCCTTTTCTAAAAAAATTCTTTTTTATTCTTCAAATCAGAATACAGAAAAAAAATTTAATATTTATATAGCCTCAAATAAAGTTTATAACCGATGGGGAAAAAGTATTCTTAGTAAACCCTTCAACTCAAGTGAAGATGACACCTCATTTTCCCTTGAAAAAAAAACAAGAACAGGGTTTTTAAGTTCGAATAGAAATGGCGGTAAAGGTGATGATGATATTTATGCTTTTAAATTTAAACCAAAAATAACAGGAGAGAAGGATTTTTATGGTTTTCATGGAACAGACACTCTAATTGTAGGATTAAAAAATGTTTTAAATAATGATGTCGAAAAAATGATTTCTAATGACCCCCTAATTCAAATCATACCTTTTCGAATTATATTAATTGACGATGTGAAAAGTGGTGAATTAAAACTAAATTCAAATGGAAGCTTTTGGTATAGATCGAACTCTTTTAAAACTGAAAAAGATTCTTTTTCATATAAAATTATTACTGATTATGGAAATTCAGAAAAAATTAATGTCCTTCTTGAAAATAATTATGATTACAACAAAGTTTTTAGACCAATCTATTTCAATTTTAATAAATCAGATATAAAACGACAATTTAAACCCCGACTAGATTCTATCGTTAAAGCTTTAAATGTTAATCCAAATCTGAAAATTGAAATATCTTCTTTCGCTGATTGTAGGGGTTCACAAGAATACAATCTTAAATTAACCGAAGAAAGAAATAAAACAATTATGGATTATATTCAGTCAAGTGTTGATAATCCAAAACGAATAGATGGAAATGCTTACGGAGAAAGTCAAGTTGAGGGGAACTCCAGTTTTAGATACACAATATTAATTGCTGTTTTTAATGAAGAAACAGAAGCTAATGATTTTGTGAATAAAAGCAAATTTAAAGAAGGTGATTTTGAAATAACTAGATTTAAAAAACATTTTCAAGTAAATCATGGAAATTTTAACAGTTATGAAATTGCCGCGAAAAGTCTCGAAAATATTATAAAACTATACTCGAATGCAAATATAAGAAAAATTAAATGTGGTAATAGATCTGAGTTATTTCATGGCTTGAACAGAAAAACTACTTTTAAATTATTTGAAATAAATTAGATATTATCTCTTTTTCATACATTAATAATCCTATCGTCATTTGAATTTGAAGCAAAAGGACATTCATTAGATTAGCATTTATTGTGATTATCTAAAATTTTTAACCATTTTTTAGAGCGCTACAATACTTATCCTTTTCCATCTTTAAAAAGTTTAATATCTTGGGATGAAACATAAGAAAATGTAACCTTTTAAAGAGATTGTAGATATACCAGTTTTAATAAATGATTGGCAAGATTAACACTATTAAATAAAAAACCCTTGAAAATCAAATGATTAACAAGGGTTCTTGTACTCGAGGCGGGAGTACTATTATGCAATATCGACTACCCTTAAAGTATTACTATAATTGACATAACTCTTTATATGCATTGTTAATACTAGTGTTAATAGGGTTGTAATGTTTTCTTAATATTGCATGAGTTTGCTGTAATTTTCTTTTTACCGTACATTTACCGTACAAATATATAATATTATGGCCACCGTGAGCTTTCTACTTAGAACAACTAAAAAAATTGCGCCTTTAACTGTTCGCCTGCTATTTAGGCATAATAAAACAGATTTCGTAATTGCATCTAAAACTCCAATATTATCTACTCAGGATCAGTGGCACATAATTAAGAGTGCCAAGAAAATAAAAGATGCAGCTACACTAAAAGAAATCAAACACATTAAGTCTAACATGTATGATTTAGAGGTTTTAATACTAGAACAGTTTAATAAAACCAATTCAACAGAAATAGATAAGTTATGGCTGAATGAATTAATCGATGATCTATATCACCCCAAGCGAGGTAATATATATCCTTCAAATCTATTAAAGTACTTTAAGTCCTATCTAGAAATAAAGAGTAAAGAGGTTTCCGAGCAAACCATAAAGAAAAACGTAACTATTTTTAACATGCTTAAAAATTATTGCAAATCAAATGATCGATTGCAAATACAAGTTAAAGATGTTGACACAGAGTTTCAGAAAGACTTTGAATTATTTTGTTCTAGTACTAGCTACTCTACCAATACTACTAGCAAAGCTCTGAGTGTGATAAGAACAGTTTGCAAGCATGCTTTCAGTAACGGAATAGAGATTAGCAATAAACTTGATTCTATTAAAATAAAAAAGGAAGCCACTTCCACCATCTATTTAAATCTTGATGAATTGGAAAGCATCAAGTCATTACAGACTAATGTAATCGGAAACAGATTAGACAAAGCGAGAGATTGGCTACTAATAAGCTGTTATACGGGTCAGCGAATATCAGATTTTAAATATTTCTCTAAGAAGATAATTGTAGAGATTGAAGGGGTTAAATATATTCAATTTAAGCAGCAAAAAACGTCTACGCCAATTATAGTACCTCTGCATAAAGAAGTCATCAAAATTCTTGATAAGAGAAATGGAGAATTTCCCTCTAAAATTTCAGATCAAAAATATAATGACTATATAAAAGAAGTATGTAAACTAGCAAAAATAAATAAAGTGGTAAAGTCAAAAAAACTAACAAACATCAAAGGTTTAAATAGAAAGATAGAAGGAGTTTATCAAAAATGGGAGGTTGTAAGCTCCCACATTGGAAGAAGGTCATTCGCTACTAACTTTTATCTTAAGATACCGACCCCTCTTTTAATGAATGCCACTGGACATAAAAAAGAATCAACATTCCTAAATTATATTGGAAAAGCAAGTCAGGATCTTGCAATTGAATTGAGTAAATACTTTTAAATAACTAGACACAAAAGAGAATCAACATTCTATGAGTACATTGGTAAAAATCCAAAGAAAGATTTTGATGCTTATAACTTCTTAAATGCTATAAAATGACAAACCCTGGAGTTAAAAGCACATCACAGGCCATAGTTCTCAAGTAATGTTCTTAAATTACATTGGTAAAAGCAATAAAGACATGGCTCTGGAATTAACAAAATACTTTTAAATAAATGGCAAAAGAAACTAAAGGGGCTTCATTTGAACAGCAACTGTTTAAGGCTGCGGATAAGCTGAGAAAGAATATAGATGCAGCAGAATACAAGTATGTAGTTCTCGGACTTGTCTTTATCAAATACATCTCTGAAACCTTCAATGAACTCTATGAAAAGCTTGAGGCGGAACAGTATTCAGATCCAGAGGACAGAGACGAATACTTGGCAGAGAACGTATTCTTTGTTCCTGCGATAGCTCGTTGGTCACATATTCACAACAGCGCTAAGCTTCCATCTATTGGAGAGACGATTGATGAAGCTATGGAAGCCATAGAAAAAGAAAACAAGGAACTTAAAAATGTATTGCCCAAAGTGTATGGTAAAGCCAATTTGGATAAAGCTTCATTAGGACAGTTGATTGACCTCATCTCTAACACTGAGTTACAGGCAGAGAATGAAAAATCTAAAGATCTCTTTGGTAGAGTGTATGAGTATTTCTTAGGAGAGTTTGCCAATGCAGAAGGTAAAAAGGGAGGGCAGTTCTACACGCCTAAGGCTATTGTAAAGTTAATGGTAGAAATGATAGAACCTTACAAAGGAAGGGTGTATGATCCTGCTTGTGGTTCTGGTGGTATGTTTGTGATGAGTGAAAAGTTTGTTACAGAACACCAAGGAAATATTAGTGACATTACTGTATACGGACAAGAGAGCAACCAAACTACTTGGAAGCTTTCTAAGATGAACTTAGCCATTCGTAATATCAACTCACAGTTTGTTAATTGGAATACAGAAGGTTCATTTCTAAAAGATGCACACCCAGATTTAAAAGCAGATTTCATATTAGCCAACCCACCTTTTAATCAAAAGGACTGGGGAATAGATATTTTACAGGATGATGCCCGTTGGAAATTAGGTGTACCTTCTAATGGTAATGCCAACTACGGATGGATGATGCACATGTTGTATCATTTAGCACCTAAGGGAGTTATGGCAACGGTCTTAGCCAATGGTTCTTTAAGTTCCAATACTTCTGGTGAAGGAGATTTAAGACAACGCATGGTTGAAGAAGATTTGGTAGAGTGTATTGTAGCACTTCCAAAACAGTTATTCTACAACACAGGTATTCCTGCTTGTATTTGGTATTTAAGAAGAGAGAAAACAAATAATAGTAAAGAAGTACTATTTATTGATGCCTCAGAGATGGGCTTTATGAAAGACCGTGTACATAGAGACTTTGCTGATGCCGATATAGATGCCATTACTGATACATATCATAACTGGAGAAAAGGAAATGGATATGAAGACGTTAAAGGCTATTGTAAGAGCGCTACTATTGAAGAGATTCAAAAGCATAAGCATGTACTTACTCCTGGAAGGTATGTTGGTATTCCTGATGAAGAGGATGATGGTATTCCTTTTGAAGATAAGATGGCTGACTTATCTGCCACTCTTAAAGAGCAGATGGAAAAGGAGGCACAGCTGAATCAAGAGATTAAAGACCAACTTTCTAATATTGGAGTAAACCTATAAGTATGGGGTTAGAGAATAACATACCAGAAGGTTGGGTTGAAGTTAATATTGCTGAAATTGCTACCACTAATGATGAGTCAATTGGTAGAGATTATAATCATTTAAACATAGAATATCTTGACACAGGTTCGATAACTAAAAATAGTATTGAAGGATTTCAATTATTCGATTTGAAGGAAGCTCCAAGTCGAGCTAAAAGACTTGTTAAAAATGGAGATATTATTTATTCAACTGTTAGGCCTAATCAAGAACATTATGGTTATGTAAATAATCCTAAAGCAAATTGTGTTGTTTCAACTGGTTTTTGTGTGATTAGAACAAAAGATACGTGTTATTCTAAATTTTTATATTATTTGTTAACTCAAAATAAAGTTAGGGATTATCTTCACCTATTAGGAGAACAAAGTGCTTCTGCTTATCCATCTATCAAACCTATTGATATTGAAAATCTAACAATTAATATTCCAGGTGAATTTAATGAACAAAAAGCCATAGCTAAAGTCTTAACCACTTTTGATTATAAGATTGAGCTATTACAAGCCCAAAACAAGACCTTAGAAACCATGGCTCAAACCATTTTTAAAGAGTGGTTTGGGAAATACCAAATTGGAGATGAATTACCTGAGGGTTGGAGAGTTGGATGTCTTGGAGACGTTGCGATAAATCATTCTAAAACTTATAAATTCACTGATAAAAAAGTTGTTTTTGTTAATACAGGAGATGTTTTAGAAGGAGAGTTTTTACATAAGAATGAGATTAGTCCAGTTGGATTACCAGGACAAGCAAAAAAAGTAATTGAACTCCATGACATTTTATACAGTGAAATAAGACCTAAAAACAAAAGGTTTGCCTTTGTTGATTTTGACACATCAAATTATGTAGTTTCTACCAAGTTTATGATAATCAGAACTAAACTTGATTTTAGTCCATTTATACTATACCACTATTAAAAAAATCTAGAGAGGTCTGCCCAAAACAAATTAAGGGAGTTAATACTAAAAAAAGAAGTAGTTTTTTCATTTAAATCTAACTGTTATAGAAAGTGAAAAGGAGACGCTAACTGGTCTTCCATCATCTATTTTTATAGCCAGCAGGCTAATGTAATTTCTCTATATATTAATCAGTTACTCTAATAATATATTTTTGTAACCGCATCTAAGCTATAACTTACCTTCTTCTATTTTTTTCTTAATATCAATTATTTCTTCTTTTGTATATCTTTTGTTTTTCCAATACATAGTAGTCATTTGTTCAATAACAATTAATTCTTTAAAAAAATGTTTTTGAGAAGGATCCATAATAAAAAACATGTTAATAAAAGTATAAGTTGCTATTTGAAAATTAGAGTTTTATTTACCGCTTATCAAGTAACTTATTAAAAAGTGACTGAACATATTGAAGAATTATAAAAAAAGGACAGGAAATGATTTGATCATAAAAGAAAGACTTTACATATTATAGAATAAGCATAAAGTCATGAAAGGAGAAGTGGGTGAATAAATAAAGAAGTAAATAATATTTTTGATGAAATAAAGCTTGTTAAATAAGGTGAAGATTTTAAGGATAAAGAAGTTGCTTATGGAGAAGGATGTAATTGAGCTTACTGAAGAAGATATTCCTGTGGTTTAAAAGAAAACGCCACTAAAGATAATTAGAGGAATTAATTAAAGATAATAATCTCACAAGAAATAAAATATCCTAAAATATATAAACACTAATATATAGACTGGAATCTCTAGGGATTAATTTATAAGTGTAATTTTAATATGTTTTAATTAATCACCAACATATCCCAAACTTCACCAACTGCATTTTGATCATATACATATGTTTTATCTCCAATCCATAAACATGGTGTCCCTGGAAAATATGATAAGGTGCCAGTTGATACTAGTTCACCATCAACAGTTTCTATACCTCTAATAACTCCAGAAACTTCACCATTTGAGATTAAGTGTTTTTGACCATTT
>Ga0209709_10003175_pt1 | contig 13787 bp, 12 predicted proteins | sample ArcticOcean_MG_C_2_FD_187435 | JGI IMG/M metagenome (GOLD analysis project Ga0209709, IMG submission 187435) | Marine microbial communities from western Arctic Ocean - ArcticOcean_MG_CB4_136 (SPAdes) (version 2) | ecosystem: Environmental > Aquatic > Marine > Oceanic | place: Arctic Ocean... | reverse complement strand
CGGGCGAATCCGCGAGTGGCATCTGGCGTCTCACCGGCGACGAGGCGTTCTTCGCCGGTCACTTCCCGGGCCGCCCCACGCTGCCGGGTGTGCTCATGTGTGAGGCAATCGCCCAGGTGGGCGCGATCGCGGTGCTCAGCGACGAGCGCTACGCCGGGAAGCTCCCACTGTTCGGCGGAATCGACAAGGCCCGCTTCCGCCGACAGGTCGTGCCCGGTGACGACCTTCTGATCGAGGTCACCATGGCGCGGATGTCCGCTCGGGCCGGCAAAGGTGAGGGTCGCGTGACTGTCGAGGGCGAGCTGGCAACCAGCTGCGCTCTGATGTTCGTCATCGTCGACGCCCAATAACCGCTCCCCCCGCTTTTCTGAAGGGTTGGTCGCGCCATGCGCGATCCAGGCTTCAGAGATGCGAGGTGGGTTAGGCGGGACCGATGATGATGGTGCCGTTGTGGCCGCCGAAGCCGAAACTGTTCGACATCGACGGGCCGGGGGTCCATGGGCGGGGATCGCCGACGACCAAGTCGATCGGGGGCATCTCCGGTGCCATCTGCTCGTGTCCGGCGGTGGGGGGGATCAAGCCCTTCTGCATAGCCGCGAGGATCGCAACGGCTTCCAGGGCCCCGGCCCCGCCCAGTGCGTGGCCCGTGACGCCCTTGGTAGACGTAACCGCCGGACCGGGTGTGCCAAAGACTTCGACGACGGCAGCAGCTTCGGCGGCGTCGTTCTTGTCGGTGGAAGTGCCGTGAGCGTTGATATGGACGATGTCGGTGGCCGAAAGCCCGGCGTCTTCCAGAGCGATTCGCATGCAGCGAATAGCGCCAGCGCCGCCTGGGGCGGGCGCCGTGATGTGGTGGGCATCGGCGGTAGACGCCGACCCCATGATCTCGCCGAGAATGTTGGCGCCGCGGGCGACGGCACGGTCCCACTCCTCAACGACCAGCACGGCTGCGCCCTCGGCCATGACGAAGCCGTCTCGATTGGCGTCGAAGGGGCGGCTCACCCCGGAGTTGCTGAGCGCGGTCATGTTGCGGAAGCCGGCGACCGCCGTTTTGGTGAAGGGAGCTTCGCTGCCACCGGCGAGGACGGCGTCGCAGCGGCCGTCGGCAATCATGCGGGCGGCGTTGCCGATCGCATGGGTGCCCGCCGCGCAGGCGGTGACGGTGTTTTCACACGGACCCTGCCATCCGAAATGCATTGAGAGCGTTGCGGCCGCGGCGTTGGACATCATCATCGGGACAAGGAACGGGGAGACCCGCCGTTCGCCCTTTTCGATGCGGGTCTCGATCTGCGCCTCGAGCGTTTGGATGCCACCGACGCCAGTACCGATGAAGGTGCCTCGGCGAGCCACGTCGGCATCAAGCGCGCCCGCTTGGTCGATCGCTTGTTGCGCCGCAACGAGCGCGAACTGAGCGAAGCGATCGCTGCGGCGAGCTTCCTTTGGATTGTCGAAGAAGGGTGTCGGGTCGAAGTCCTCAAGGATGCGCGGGCCCACGGGCGCGGGGGAGCAGAGGCCCTCGAAGAAGGCCTCCACACCAACGCCGCACGGCGCGACCACGCCCATTCCGGTGACGGCGACCCGGCGGCCCTGCATTAGAGCTTCGATTCCACCAGTGAGAAGGCGCCCTGGATGGTGGTGACACCCTCCAGTTCTTCCTCCTCGACGTTGACGTCGAATTCTTCCTCTAGGGCCATCACGAGCTCGACGAGGTCGAGGCTGTCGGCATCAAGGCTTTCGAAGGTCGCGTCGGGGACGACCTGCGCTGCTTCAACGGAAAGTACATCCACTGCGCACTTCTTAAAGCGTTCGAAGTTGTCACTCACTTGGGTTCTCCATTTGTTCGGTGCCAGTGGTTACACCAGCGTGTCGAGGCTTGTCAGATTGGCTGATCAGCCCATTGAAAGGCCGCCATCGACGGGAAGAACAGTACCCGTGATGAAGCTTGCGTCCTCGGATGCGAGGAACGAGATTGCCGCTGCGATTTCGTCGGGTGCGCCTAAGCGTCCGGCGGGAACCATGCCGAGCATGGCCGCACGCTGGTCGTCGGTGAGCGCGGCGAGCATGTCGGTTTCGATTGGCCCGGGCGCCACAATGTTGATGGTGATGTTGCGGGTCGCGAATTCTTTGGCGAGGGATCGGGCGAGTCCGGTCAAGCCGGCCTTTGATGCGGCGTAGTTGGCCTGTCCGGCCTGGCCACCGAGGCCGACGACCGAGGACACGAAGACGATTCGACCCCATCGCGCTTTCATCATTCCCCTTACCGCACGCTTGGCGACGCGGAACCCACCGGTGAGGTTGGCATCGAGTACCTCGCTGAAGTCGTCGTCGACCATGCGAAGGACGAGACCGTCTTTGGTGATTCCGGCGTTGCTCACCAGGATCTCGACAGCGCCAAGTTGATCCTCGATCTGGCCGAAGGCGTCGTTGACCGACGTGGTGTCGGTGACATCGCACTTGACGACCAGAAGCCCGTCGGCATCGTCAGCCTCACCTGAACGGGCGGTGACGGCGACGCGATAGCCGGCCGCTTGGAATCGTTTCGCGGTGGCGAGGCCGATGCCGCGGTTGCCGCCGGTGACCAGGACGACGCGTCCCTCTGATTCAGACATGACCCTTGTGCTTCTTCCGTAGATCTCAGTTACCAGCGAAGGACTGCGGAGCCCCACGCCATGCCGGCACCGAAGCCGGACATGAGGACGATCTTGCCAGGCTCAAGCGCTCCGTTGGCTTCTGCTCGCGCCATCGCCAACGGAATGGATGCGCCGGAGGTGTTGCCGGTGGTCTCGAGCACGTTGTGGCACTTCTCCATCGGGATCCCGACGCGTTGACACACGGCCTCGATGATCCGGATGTTGGCCTGATGGGGGAGTACGACGTCGACGTCGTCGGCGGAGAGTCCCGCCTTGGCGAGAACCTGATCGATTGACTTCGCGACGGCCCGCACGGCGCGTTTGAAGACCTCGCGGCCTTCCATTTGGATCTTGCCGTCGTGGTCGCAATAGAGGATTGACTGCAGGTTGCCGTCGGCGCCGAGGTCGAACGCGAGCATCTCGCCTTGCTCGTGCTTCTCCATCACCACGCCAGCCGCCCCATCGCCGAAGAGGATCGCGGTGCCGCGGTCGGTCCAGTCGGTGATCGACGACATCGTGTCGGCGCCAATAAGGAGGACTCGATCGGGGCCACTGGGTGCGAGCATCATGCCGTAGGCGCTCACGTATCCATAGGTGAACCCGGCACACACCGCGTTGATGTCGAAGGCGCCGCAGGTGAGACCAAGTCCGGACTGCACCACTGCCGATGTAGCGGGGAAGCGCTGATCGGGTGTGGTGGTGCAAAGGATAAGGAGGTCGATGTCGTCGGGGGAGAGGTCGGCAGCCTTGAGTGTGCGGGCCCCGGCCTCGATCGCCATCTCTGAGGTGACCCCGTCCACGTGACGAGCACCGATGCCGGCGCGGGCCCGGATCCACTCGTCGGACGTGTCCATGGTCTTCGCGAGGTCGTCGTTCGTGACGATCTTGTGTGGAAGCGAGGTGCCGATGCCGTTGATACGGATCGTCATGTCAGTGGGTCCGTAGCCAGGCGATGGGTTGGCGGGCGCCGACGCGCTCACCTTCCAGGGCGAGCACGCCCATGACCTCGCCGGCAAATGAACTCACGACATCGTGAGTGCCGACGGTGCCGAGCACGCTCCCGACCTCGATCGCGAGACCGGTCTCGATGCCGTCGCCCAGGGTGAACACCCCAGTAGCCGGCGAGACAACGAGGCGTTCGGTGGCAAAAAGATGTTCGCCTTCGAGGACACCCGCTTCGGTCTGCTTCTTTCCGGCCAGCTGCTCGAGCAAACCGTCGAGGTCGGCCGGTGTCGCAATATTGATGCGGTAGCCGGTCTTGACGGTGCGCTTGACCAGGCCGGTCAGCACCGTGCCGGGACCGAGTTCCACATAGGTGTTGAACCCGTCGGTCTCCAGGTTACGCAGAGTCTGGCGCCAACGTACCGGCGAGCAGAGCTGGGCGCCGAGCAGGTCGGGCCAGTCCGCGGCGTCCTCGTGGGAGATGCCGTCGACGTTGGCGTAGACGGGCTGCTCGGGAGCGCGGAACTCGACCTGATCGATGGCCTTACGGAGGCGATCTCGGGCGGGCGCCATAAGCGGTGTGTGGAAGGCGCCGCCGACGGGCAGGCGCATGGCCCGCTTCGCGCCGAGCTCCTTGGCGATCTCACAGGCTCGGTCGAGATCTTCGGGCACGCCCGCGATCACGACCTGGCCGGGAGCGTTGTAGTTGGCGATCCATACGTCGCCCGCGGCGCGCTGGCAGGCCACGTCGACCTGGTCGTCTTCGAGACCGAGGAGCGCAGCCATCGTGCCGTGTTGTTCGTCGGCGGCTGACTGCATGGCGTCGCCGCGCTCGTTGACGAGCCGGACCGCATCGCTGAAGTCGAGCGCACCTGCGGCGGTGAGGGCGGAGTATTCGCCGAGGCTGTGGCCAGCGTGGGCGACTGCCTCGGCTCCGAGCCGGCTGACGGCGTCGAGCACGACCATTGAGGTGATGAATGTGGCGAGCTGCGCGTTGCGGGTCATCGTGAGTTCGTCGGCGTCGGTATCGAGAAGAAGAGCGGCGACGTCACGATTGACGGCGTCGGACGCTTCCTCCACGAGTTCCCACGATGGGTGGTCTGACCACGCGGCGCCCATGCCAGGTGCTTGTGAGCCCTGGCCTGGGTAGGTGAAGACGATCATGTATTAGGTGCCTCCGACGGCTTGTCCGTCATTCTGACTCACGATCGTGCCAGTTGGTTTCGTTACCCGCAGGTAATGCGCGGTGACCTCGGTCACGCGGGCGTGGCTGCTTAGGACGGTCTGGGCCAGTCGTGGAGGTCTGGCATGTGCCGGCGAATCGAAAGCTCACGGATCGCGGCCACGACCCCGACGAGAAGAACAAGGCGAGTGATGCGAGAAGTCGTGCCGGGCTTCATCGAGACGAGGCTACGCTGCGCGGACACTTCCACGCCCGGGTGGTGGAATTGGCAGACACGACGGACTCAAAATCCGTTGCTCGCAAGAGCGTGCGGGTTCAAGTCCCGCCCCGGGCACCATGTGATGTCGCGAGACATCGGAAACTCTCGAACCCTCAGGTTCGGGGGTTTCTCGGTTTTCCGGTCGGTTGATAGGTGCGGGTCGGGTCGAGCTCGAGCTTCCGAATGAGCTCACCGGTTGTGGTTGCGATGATGCGGATGTTGCGGTCGGCGATGAACATTGTGATGGCGATCCCGGAGTGTTCGCGGCCGATGCCGATTTTGTAGAGGTGGCTGTTGTAGCGGAGGGTGACTTTGCCGTAGTTGTCGACGCGGTCGCGTCGTATCCGGTAGTCGATCGTTGCGTCCTTGTTGGGTTTTGCTTTGGGTCGTCGCGTGTAGATGGTGGCGGGGGTTTTACGGCCGTGGCTGGCGTGAGGACGGTGCTGGTTGTAGTGGCCAACGAACTCGTCGAGCAGCGTTTGAAGGTCTTCGAGAGTGGCCGCTGGTGGGCGGGCTCGGAGCCATTTCTTCATGGTTTGTTGGAAGCGCTCAACCTTGCCGCAGGTGGTTGGGTGGTTCGGTCGCGAGTGTTTCTGATCGATGCCGAGCTCGGTCAGTAGCGTTTCGAATCGGTTCAGCCCGGAACGGCCACCGCGGGCGAATCGGGCGGTGTAGTACATGCCGTTGTCGGACAACACCGAGGCTGGATAACCATGTTGGCCTGCTGTTTCGCGAAACGAGCGAACAACGACGCTGGTGTTGACCACGTCGTGGGCGGTGACGTTCAGCACGAAGCGGGAGTGGTCATCGAGCCACGTGAGCACCTCGACGTCGGTGTCGTCGACGAGGCGTACGTGGGTCATGTCGGTCTGCCACATTTCGTTGGGGACGTCGGCCTGGAAACGGATGTAGGACGACTTCGGACGTTTGCGCGGTTCGGGTTGGATCAGCCCCGCGGTGATGAGTCGGCGCCGGATTGTTGCGGGCGAGACTTCGATGCCGTGATGCTCGGCGAGGTGCCATGCGATGGTTTCGGGGCCGGCATCGAGGCCTTGTTTGGTGAGGGTTCGGCGCAGCTCGAGAATCGTGTCGACCGTTTCGGCCGGTGTCTCGTTCGGCGACGTCAACGGCCGCCGCGACTTCGCCTCAAACGCAGCGTCGCCCTCGGCCCGATATTGGGCCATCAGCTTCGAAACCCAGCCCCGCGTAACGCCATACAACCGGGCGGTTTCAGCCTGGGTCAGACCTTCGACCGTGACAGACAAGATGATCGATCGACGCTTCGACATCGACCACCATCGCCGAAACACTGTTTCCAATGTCTCGCGACATGTGTTTCCAATGTCCTGAACTCACACACCCCATCGCCCACCATTCCGATGTCCTGAACTCACACGCACTTAGCTCCACGGAGAACCGAAATCGGTGTCCACCGCAGCGTGTGTTGGGTTTTCTGTTTCGTTCGACTTTTTACGGTCGGTTGCCGGGCTGTTCGTCGCCGCTTCGCGGGTGAGCATGACCGTCAAGGACAGCGACACTCGCAGCCACGACGATGGTCTCTGAGTAGCGCTTCGACCGCGGCGCGTAGTACTTCTTGACAGTCAGAACCCGTTCTGGTTCGATAGCGTCGTGAGCTGATGAAACGTTTCATCAGATCTGGCGTCGAATGGGGGATTCGCATGCTGGGGAACAACTTAGGAACACAGACCCTGGACTTCCAGGACGTCCGCGCCGCGAAGCCATTGCTCGAGATGCGCGGCATTTCAAAGCTATATCCCGGCGTTCAGGCTCTTCACAACGTTGATCTCGAGCTGCACCGTGGCGAGGTCGTCGCCCTGATCGGCGAGAATGGGGCAGGCAAGTCCACCCTCCTCCAAGTCCTCGCCGGCGCGACCACGCCCGACGCTGGCGAGCTCCGTATTGACGGTGAGTTGGTGAGGCTTCACAGTCCTGCCGACGCTCAGAAGCTCGGGATAGCGACCGTCTATCAAGAATTCAATCTCTTCCAGGCCCTAACCGTCGCCGAGAACGTTCTCTTCCATAACATGCCCCGGCGGTTCGGCATGATCGACTGGGCCCGGGCTCGTGAACTCGCCCAGACCTACGTGGACCGCGTCGGTGCCGGCATTGACGTGAGCCGCCGGGTCGCCGAGCTCAGCGTGGCCGAGCAGCAGATGGTGGAGATCGCCAAGGCTCTCGCCCGCGACGCTCGTGTGCTTGTGCTCGACGAACCCACGGCCGTGCTCGGTGGATCCGATGTCGATGAGCTGTTCCGAATCGTCCGCGATCTCCGCGCCGACGGCGTTGGGGTCATCTTCGTCAGCCACCGCCTCGAAGAGGTATTCGGTCTTGCGGATCGCTTCGTTGTCCTGAAGGACGGAGAGCTGGTCGGTCAAGGCGATGTTGCCGATGTCGACCACGACTCGCTCGTCTCGATGATGGTGGGGCGCGAACTCGACCAGGCGTCGCATCGGGTGCGCTCCTCGGTTCGTGACGAAGTACTCCTTCAGGTCGAAGGGCTCCGCCGCGATGGCGTCTTTGAGGACATCTCCTTCACCGTCAACTCCGGTGAAGTCGTCGGGCTGGCTGGGTTGCGAGGCGCCGGAAGGACGGAGGTAGCCAGAGCGATTTTCGGCGCCGACCAACTCGACGGAGGGGCGGTCCTGCTCCGGGGCGCTCCGGTGCGGATCGGGTCGCCCGGGAGAGCCGTTGCCCTAGGCATCGGGCTCGTCCCCGAGGAGCGCAAGACCCAAGGCATACTCACCAACCTCTCGGCACCGCCAAACATTTCACTAGCCCGCACGGCCAAGACGCGCAGCCTCCTCGCGTTTCCCCGCGGTGAGCGCAGCGTCGCCGACCGCCACATCCAGAACCTGGGAATACGCATCCCGAGGGTCGACCAGCCCACCATTCAGCTGTCCGGGGGCAACCAACAGAAGGTCGTGCTGGCCAAGTGGCTGGAAGCCGACGTGTCGGTCCTCATTCTCGACGAGCCCACCCGGGGCATTGACGTCGGGGCGAAGGCTGAGGTTTACGAAACCATTCGGGACCTGTGCGCGCAGGGCATCGGCGTGTTGCTTATCTCGTCGGAGCTTCCAGAAGTGCTGGCTCTCAGCGATCGAATCCTTGTGATGTACCGCGGGCGCATCACGGCGGAGCTCCCTGCTGATCAGGCCTCCGAGGAACGAATTGCGTCCTACGCCGTGGGAGCTGCACATGCGTGAGACGACGCCGCACAGCACGGGACCGCTCTCGGCGCTGATCCGGCTCGGCAGCGGACTCCGGGCGTCCTCCCACAAGTTGGGTCCTTGGAAACTCGTCGCGTCGGCAGTGATCGTCGTGGTTACGGTCGTCGTCTTCTCGCCAGAATTCTTCCAACAGCGCAACCTTCTCAACGTCTCGCGGCAGAGCTCCATCGTCGGCGTCGCCGCCGTCGGGATGACTCTTGTGATCCTTACCGGCGGGATCGACCTGTCGGTTGGCTCGACCCTTGCGGTCTCGGCCGTCGTAGTCGCCAGCGTGCTCAACTCGGGTCACCCGGTGTGGCTCGCCGCAGTGGCCGCGCTCGGTGTCGGGGCCGTCGCCGGCGCGGTGAACGGAATTGGTGTCGCCCACCTCGGAATCCAGCCCTTTGTCATGACGCTGGCGACCATGGTGGCATTGAGAGGCGTCGCTCTGCGGATCACCGACGGCGGCCCGCGCATATTCGACTCCGACAGTTCCCTTCTCGACATCTTCGGCTCCGGCGAAGTACTGGGGCTGCCGGGCCCGTTTGTGGTGTTCCTGGTGCTCGCCGCGCTCGGGTGGTTCGTCTTGCGCTACACCGCATTCGGGCGATATCTCTTCGCGATCGGGGGAAGCACCGAGGCCGCCCGGCTCTCCGGAGTTCCAATTCGAACGACCCTCGTCGGGGCTTACATGGTCAGCGGGGCGCTTGCCGGCGCCGCCGGTTTCATGACCGCCGCCCGCCTTTCGGTCGGAGACCCGTCGGGCGGCAGACTCCTGGAGCTGGACGCGATCGCCGCCGTCGTGATCGGCGGCACCAGCCTCGCCGGCGGGGTGGGCGGGATGTTGGGAACGGTGGCGGGGGCCCTCCTCCTCGCTGCCGTCTCCAACGTGCTCAATCTCGCGGGTGTCTCGCCGTTCGACCAATTCATCGTGAAAGGCGCCATCATCGTCGCCGCCGTGCTGGTGGGGGCCCGGGCCGCCAAGCGGAAGGTCGGCTCGTCGACAGACGGTGACCGTGTAGAGCCCTGGTGGCGGACCGACCGGTTTCGCCCCGACAGCCAATCATCCGCCACCGCGGATCAGAGATCGCAGACCGAGCACTCAGCCTCAGGCCGCGAGAAAAACACCATCAACTATGACGAGAAGAGGGAACAACAATGAATAAACAATGGAAACGAATCTGCCTGGTTCTCATGGCACTGGCGCTCTTCGGAGCCGCCTGTGGCGACGACAGCGGATCGGAGAGCTCCGATCCACCGGCGGAGGAAACGACGCCCGGCGACCCCGTTGAAGACGACGTAGACGAACCAGGCGTTGCCCCGGTGCCCAGCCCGTACTGCACCGACGAGTGCCTCGCGGCGGTGACGCTACAGGCCGACCCGCTGTCGATCGAGTGCACCGTCGGTCTTTCGTGGAACTCTGCCGGGCATCCATTCGGCGCGAATGCGATCAGTCGATCTGAGGACGCCGCCGCCGAGTTCTTCCCCAACATGACGCTGATCACCGGTGAAGGCCAGGGGGACTCGCTGACTCAGGTCTCGCAAATTGAAGACCTGTTGGTACAGGGAATCGACGTGCTCATCATCTCGCCGACTGACGCGGCGGCGCTCACCCCCGTCGTTGAGCAGGCCAAGGAACAAGGCGTCCAGGTGATCGCCTCCGACCGTAACGTCGACACTGACGTCGCCACCTACATCGGCGCGGACAACGTGCTGGCCGGCGAAGTCGCGGGTACGCACATCTCCGATTTGCTCGGTGGAGAAGGCAAGCTCGTGGTTCTGCAGGGCAGCCTCGGCGCTTCGCCAACTATCGACCGGCAGGCGGGCCTCCTCAACACGCTGGCCGACGGCATTGAGGTGCTCGCGGATCAGACGGCGAACTACGACCGTGCTGAGGGCCTCGTCGTGATGGAGGACTACCTCCAGCGCTTTGGACCCGGTGAGATCGACGCTGTGTTCACCCATAACGACGAGATGTCACTCGGTGCCATCCAAGCGATCGAGGAAGCCGGACGAGCAGATGAGATTGCTGTGGTGGGCATCGACGCCCAGGAGTCGGCCCTTGATGCTGTCGAGGACGGCAGCTACGCCGCCACGGTCGTCTACGCCATCCCGTCGCCCGAGCACCTGCTCGCCGCCGCGAAGCTCTGCGCCGGCGAGTCCCTGCCGGAGCGGATCGTGAACGCCGCGGTGCTGGTGACTGCCGATAATGTCGACGACATTCGCGGCACCACCTTCTAGTCACCCAAGTGATGACCGGAGGGGAGCGTCGCTCCCCTCCGGTCAACGCATCCATTCGGCCTCCCCTCCCCTCCACTCACGGAGGTAGGCCAAACCTGAAAGGCATGACATGGACCGATTGCAGGGCAAGGTCGCCCTCATCACCGGTGGAGCCCGCGGCCAGGGCCGCGAGATCGCCACGAAATTCGCATCCGAAGGCGCCGACATCGTCATCTGTGACATGTGCGCGGACCTCCCGACGGTGGCATACCCACTCGGGACAAAAGAGGACCTCGATGAGACGGTTCGCCTCGTCGAAGGGTTGGGCCGAAAATGTGTGTCGGCCATCGCCGACGTGCGCGATCAAGCCGCGCTCGACGCGGTCGTAGATCTCGGCATCGAGGCGTTCGGCCAGATCGATATTGCGGTCGCCAACGCGGGCATTGTCGACTTCGCTCCCATCTGGGAGATCACCGAGGAGGAATGGGCCGATCAGATTGATATCAACCTGAGCGGTGTTTGGCGCACGGTCAAGGCGGTGGCACCCCACATGATCTCGCGGCTCAGCGGGTCGATGGTGCTCACGTCGTCGAACAACGGTGCGGAGGGCGGAATGAACTACGCCCACTACATTGCGGCCAAGCACGGCGTGATCGGTCTGATGAGATCGGCCGCACTCGAGTTGGGGCCACACAACATCCGTGTCAACGCGGTGCTGCCGGGCCCGTGCGACACGATCATGAACAACAACCCGGTCGGCTGGGCCCGGATCGCTGGCAAAGACGACGCAACCCGCGAGGAATACCTCGACAGTGTGCGCAACTGGCAGCTGTTGCGCGGCCGGACCGCTATGCATCCGAGGGCGATTGCCAACGCAATGATCTGGCTCGTCTCCGACGAAGCCAGCGAAGTCACCGGTATCGAACTTCCAGTCGACACTGGCCACCTGGCGCTTCCGGGGATGAACCCGGCGCCGATCGTGGAGGGCTGAACCATGCCAGAACGGGTCATATTCGACACGGATCCCGGTATCGGCGCTGGTCTTGACGCCGACGACCCCTTAGCCCTGATGCTGATTTTGGCCAGCCCTGAGCTCGAACTCGTCGGGGTCACGACGGTATTCGGCAACGTCGAGATAGCTCGCGCCACCGAATCGGCGCTCCGAGTCCTTGAGGCGACTGGGCACTCGCACATCCCCGTCAACATGGGCATGTCGCGATCGATCGACGGCGTGCTCCACGCCCAGAGCGAAGTTGAGTACCAAAAACACCGGGACAACATCGGGCCCGTCGATCACGCTCGAGTCGCGGCCGGACGCTCCGACGAGCACGCGGTCGATTTCATCGTCCGCGAGGTCAGCGAGAACCCCGGCGAGATCACACTCATCGCCGTCGGCCCGCTCTCCAACCTGGCGATGGCTCTGCTGAAGCGGCCCCAGCTCGCCGAAGAGGTGCGACGGATCGTGATTATGGGCGGCGCTTTCGGCTTCGAGACCGAGTTCGGCAGGGGCAATGTGACTCCGGTGGCCGAATACAACGTCTGGCACGACCCGATGGCCGCGAAGATCGTTTTCGAGTCGGGCATCCCGCTCATGGCGATCGGGCTCGACGTGACCAACCCGAATGTGGGCACCGTGTTGTACGAGGACCGGCTCAGCGAACTGATCGACGTGAAGACACCGTTCTCGGATTTCCTCCACCTAATCTGCCGGAACTACATCGATGCGCCTCGCTTCGACTGGGCGACCGATCGGCGCGGTTGCATCCTTTATGACCCCGTGGCCGTGGCCGCGGCGATCGATGGGAGCCTCTTCGAGATCAAGCGATTGCCCGTGCTCGTGGAGACGGCGGGCCACTATTCGGCCGGGCAGACCATGCCCGTCCTGCGCTCTGATGACGACGAAGCCCATCTGATCGATATCTGCGTCGATGTCGACGGTGCCCGCTTCGTCGATATGTTCGTCGAGCGGATCGCCGCCCTCCGCGACAGCCGCGACGTGGCTTCATGACACCGACGTCAGGAAGCGACAACGCGTCGGGGCGGCCGTTGAAGGTCGCCGTCGTGGGACTCGGCCGCATCGGCTCATTGCACGCCGAGCATGTGTTCGGCCAAGTGCCATTTGCCGAGCTGGTGGCGGTAGCCGATGTCGACGAGGGCCTCGCCCGTTCGACGGGCGAGTTCTACGGCGCGGCATGGACAACCGACACTGCCCAGCTGCTGACCGACCCGAGGATCGATGCGGTCGTGCTCGCAACGCCCACCGCCCAGCACCCAGATCACGTCGAGGCCGCAGCCGCAGCAGGTAAGGCGATCTTCTGCGAGAAGCCGCTAGCACTGAGCGACGAGCGCACCCGACAGGTGATCGCGGCGGTCGAGACCGCCGGAGTTCCCCTGCAGGTTGGCCTGCATCGTCGGCTCGATCCCGATACCGCTGAGGCGAAGCGGGCGGTCGAAGCCGGTGACCTGGGCACGCCTTACAGCTTCCGCACGTCGCTACGCGACATGAACCCGCAGCCGCTCGAGTACATCGCCAACTCCGGCAGCTTCTTTGTCGATGTCAGCATCCACGACCTGGATCTGGCGCGTTGGCTCGTGGGCGAAATCGTGGAGGTGACGGCGTTCGGGAGCAGCGTTTCGGATCCGGGCTACGCGAAGATGGACACGGTCGATCACGCTGTGATCGTGGTCCGGTTCGAGAACGACGCCCTGGGTGTGATCGATAACAGCCGCATCGCCGGCTACGGCTACGAGGCCTCCACCGAGCTGGTCGGCTCCAAGTCGACCCTGCGTATCGCGAACTCCCAGCGCACGCAGGTCACCGTGCTGTCGGAAGCCAACGCCCGCAACGATCACTCCATCGACTTTGTTGAGCGATTCCGCGACGCTTATCGCCTAGAGCTCGTGACCTTCGTGGAGGCGGTTCGCAACGGTGCGCCGCCACCGATCACGGGGTGGGACGCGCTTGCCGCTTTCACCCTCGCAACAGCGTCCGACCGGTCCTGGCGCACCGGTCACCCCGTTGCGCTCACCGTCGACCGCAGCAAAGGGCATGTCGAGTACCAGATCGACGACGGGGACCCGGCCGCCCGATGACCGGCAGCGAGCACCGCGCGCTCCTGATCGGCTACGGGTTCGCCGGCGCCTGGATCCACGACCCCCTGATCAGGGCCACACCGGGGATCCGGGTGGCAGGAATCGTTACGCGCGACCGCGATCGGCGAGCGCTCGCTCACACACGTGACGCCAACGTGGCGATGTTTCGTTCCGCAGCGAGTGCGATCGAATCGGGCGAGTTCAACGTGGCCGTGGTGGCCACGCCGAACGAC
>Ga0209709_10003174_pt1 | contig 13788 bp, 10 predicted proteins | sample ArcticOcean_MG_C_2_FD_187435 | JGI IMG/M metagenome (GOLD analysis project Ga0209709, IMG submission 187435) | Marine microbial communities from western Arctic Ocean - ArcticOcean_MG_CB4_136 (SPAdes) (version 2) | ecosystem: Environmental > Aquatic > Marine > Oceanic | place: Arctic Ocean... | reverse complement strand
TTAGAGTTCGTAAAGAAAGAGCCTGTTGCTTTTTCTACGGATTTCATAAAGCCTTTAATAGCTGGCGGAGCCTCAGCAACTAATTGTTTAGTTTTTAGTTTAACAATAGGAGCTACTTCATTATAAAGTTCTTTAAGGTCATCTTCGCTTTTCTTTATAGTTGCGTCAGTATATTCTAACCTAGTTGGATCAGGTAGTTTTGTTTCAGCGTAATCTAAAAAGTCTGTTTTTAAACCTTTTACTGTCGAATATAAATTTTTAAAAGCTTCTGTTACATTAAAATCTACTTTGTCTGTAGATTTAAAATAATCGTCTACTGTTTTAAAATCTTCCATAGTTATAGAAGGCAAAGGGTTTTTATTATCTTTACTAATAACGTTATCTAGTTCATCAGGAGACAAAGTGTTAGCGTAGCCTAAGTTGTTAGGTGTATCTTTCTTTTCGTTTATCAGCATAGTATCGGTATCAGTTGCATAACTGCTAGGATCCATAACTAAGTTACGTAAGTATTGTGTCTCCTCAGTTACCCCTTCTTTTTCAAGAGCGTCAACAAACTTCACAAAGTTATCTTGTTCATTTTTATTTAAAAAGTTACCTTTACTAAGCTGTTTTGTTACGTTTGTAATTACTTGTACTGCTCGACCATCAAACTGTTCGCCATTACTTAACGCATTTTGAGTCTTGATTACAGCATTATCATGTCTAATTTTTTGCTCGTTTGATATACCACCGTCTAGATAACCAATACCGCCTTGTTTTAACATACCATAAGTTTGTTCACGCATTTCTTGCGGAGTGTATGGCAGAAATTGTATGCCTACACCTCGAGCTTTATTCACTACAGCACTATAAGATTGTTCATATTTACCAGTTCCACTATAAGATGTGTTTATACCTGTTAATCTTTTATCATTATAAACGCGATCTATAGCGTTTTGCATAAAATCTTTGAAAGTTTTAATACCCATACTAGAATCATCAGCAAAAGTTTTGTCATATACATATTTGTTTGCAGAAGCAATCATGCCAACTTGTGTCCAGAAAGCTTGTTTCGTAGTTTTTGACATTCTATTGTTCATGTCATACGCCTGTAGCTCTCCTGATTTACCTGATTCATCATCTGACCAAGTTATTTTGAAAGCTGTGTCTCCCTTAAATCTAGGATCTTTCTCAACATTACCTTGTGCTAAGGTTGAAAATTCAGCAAATTTTCCTGTTACTTCAAGTGGCCCAGCTCCAGTATCTCCTTTTATTATAAACAAATTTGACATTCTGTTATTATCTTTTGCTGCTTCGTATTTTCCTGTAGCTTCATCCCACTCATTAGATTTTCGATTCATTTCTTTTAAAAGAGAAGCCATAGAATCCGTTTGAGGAGTACTGTCTCCTTCTTTATATTTTTTACTTCCTGTAAATAAACCTCCTAAGTCTCTTATAACACCTGAGTTATTTACAATATTTTTAAATTGGTTCATTCTAGCTTTATTATAAGGTGCATATAGTGAGGTTCTTTTTTGTGCTGCTGTTTCATCAGCACTAAGCGCAAACTCATTTGATAAATCTAATAACCTACTACGAGTAACAATATCGTCTTCTATATCTTCATTAACCTGTTTTAATAAGAATGCTCTTTGACCCTTATCAATACCTGCACCAGAAGCCATTTTATCATCCATAAATTTATTACGTTCTATTCTTCTATACTCATCTTTCCATCCTGGGCCTAAGCCGTAGTTTTCTGTATGATCTTCTCTCCAAGCTATAGTTCGATTTATAAAACCATATTGTTTAGCTACTTCAGGATCGTTACTTTGCCAAAACTCTAGTCCTCTTTTTTTTGCTTTTGCTTTAGAAGCAGCATCATAGGTTAATACAGCAGGCACAATAATCGAAGAAGCTTTGCTTGTTTTTTTTGCGCGTTTAAGGTTCTTTGATGAGTCCGATACCATTTTTTGTACTTGAGGATCACTACTTATACTTATAGCCATTATTGTTCTACCTCTGGTTTGCTGAGTAAACTAGGAGTTTCTGAAGGGCTTTCAGGAATTTCTAAAGTTTCTACTCGTTGTTGTATTTCTCTAGGGATACCTGTTGTAGTTAAAGCAGGTATAATTTTTTCTTTAGCTGTTTCAATAACTTTTTGAACTTCAGTTAATTGTTCATCAGAATCCATAACTTCAGCCTCATCATCTAACACAGGCTCGTCAATTCCTCCGTGTGTAGCTAGAGCAATTAGCATATACATAACAGGCTCTAAAAGCATAACAGCTAAATCAGGATTCCATAGTCCAGAAGTAAATCCTTTATAAATAAGAATATCTGTAATATTACCTATAGGAACACCTTTGTGCATAAGATCCATAAGATCATGGTAAGTTTCAGGCTCTGTTAATTCTACAAAAATTGTATCTAAAGCAGGAGTTACAGCAGTAAACTTAGGAGCTTTCTCCCAATCATACGGTTCTTCAGGATTGTTTGTTAGAGACTGACCAGGAACAGGCCCACCTGTTGTTGCTAGATGTTCTAGTCCTTCTCTGCTATAAGTTGGTTCTGCCATTAGTATCTCCGTTTAATAATTATGTAAGCCCTGCTTAGTTTTCATGTAAGCAGTATTATCTATTTGTCCACCAAACATAAACTCTTTGTTTGCGCCTGGATAATGTGTAGCAAAGTTTTCCATAGCTTCTGGAGTAAACAAAGGAGCAACTTCCATTTCTTGAAGAAGACCATAAGAAGGGTTGTAAGCACCTCCATTAGCAGCGGTAGGTTCAGTTAACTTATCTAAACCTTCTTTAACTGTAGATGCGCTTAGTAAACTGTTTGATGCTTTTGCACCTGTTTCTGCTGCTATTGTTTCTTGAGTTATGCTTTGAGCAGTTGCGTCTTGAGCTAACTCCATAGGTGTTCTGCTTACAATTTTTGTTGGATCAGGTGCTATAGTAAAATTAGTACCTCTTTTTGCAGATATAGGATTGTAATTTAGTATTGAATCAGTACTCATAGAGGTATCCCCTATATTTGCCATAGATTTTCCTGTAAATTTAGAAGTATCTAAAGCATATAAAGAAGGATCTACTCCAGTAGGATTAGACGCTATAGCCATAGCTTGATCTCTAGCTGCATCAGCAGGAGTAGAAGCAAAAGTACTTGTATCAAAACCTCCAGTTTTTCCTGCAATTTTATTAGTTATTGCGCTTAAACCGTTTGCAAGAAACTGAGAAGTAGATCCGCCTGCTGACATAGCTGTATTAGTTACGGCTGTATAAGCTGTCCTAGCTCCGTTAGCTATTGCTGTTGCTGTTCGAGCTACTATTCCTGAAGTACTTGCTGCTGTTGTTGCCGCTGCATTAGCAGCTATAGTTGCTTGCGTGGCTGCAGCAGTTGTACCAGCTACGGCTGTCGTGCCTGCTGTAGTAGCCCCTGCTGTGCCTGCTGCTGCTGATACGGCTGCGCCTGATTGAACCAATCCTGCTACAAAATACGCTCCTGTAACTATAAGCGCCGCTGCTGCAATAATTTTAAAAGCTTTACTCTTAACTACTTTCTTTAATTTCTTTTTAACTTTTTTAGCAAAACGACTAATTTCTTTTCTAACTTTTTTAGAAGAAGCCAATAAAGCTCCTATTGCTAAAAATGGTAATAATGCCATAACGTGTAACTCCTATTTAATTATGCTTCTGTTTTTGGAATAACAAAAGATCCGAGTGCTGAAAATACTTTATCAAGATTAGAACTTTTTAAATTATCCCAATACTGTGCGCTAGTAGCTTCGTTACTTAATGATTGTGCTATAAGATGTGTTTTACGATCTTCGTATTTTTCTGCTGCTTGAAACTCATAAGCTGCTCTATCTCTTAATTCTTGCCATAAAAATGCTTGAGCTGATTGTGACATACCAAACATATTCTGAGCGTTCTGCATAGAAATTTGATTAGCTGCTGCAGTATTAATTGTGTTTGCTTGTCTACGCCATGCTACGTTAGATTGTTCTACGGCTTGTGCGTTAGTAGCGTTCCATTTAGCTCTATCGTAAGCTGACTGCGCATTATACTGACTAACTTGTGTAGCTAATTGAGCATTAAGTTTTGCTTCATCAGATGTTAAACCTCTTATTTGAGCTTCTGTTGTAGCTTTTGTATTTGCATTAAACTGTGACATAGCATTTAACTGTTGTTTATTTGTTAGTTCTACCTGTTGTGCAAGGCTAGTCATAAATTGATTAGTTTGATTTTCACTTGTAGCATTAAATTGTTTAGATGCGTTTTCAGCCGCTTGATTACTTAACATAGCTTGTTGTGTTTGTTGTCCAGAAAGCATAGTAGCTTGTTGAGCATTACTAAGATTAGCCATATCCATGTTTAAAAAAGACTGAGCATTCTGTGCAGAAATTCTAGTTCTTTGATCTAATGTTGCCATATCTAAAGACGCTAAAGCTGTAGCGTTTTGTAGTATTGCTTGTTGTTCGTTATTTAAATTAGTAAGACCTGCAGTTTGCATAAATTTACTGTTAGCAAGTTCTACTTGTTGTTCCGTAGTAAACTTAGTCATATCCATGTTAGCTGTCATAGTAGCGTTTTGCATAGCTTTTTGTTGATCTACATTAAGCTGAGCTAATCCCATTTGTTGAGCTAACTCAGAATTTTTTAAATTCATTTGCATACGTTTATTTAAATTAGCTAACTCAGTCTGTTGAGAAGCATTTAAATTTTCTGTAGAAGCTTGGTTCTGTGCGCTAAGATTAGCTAAACGCATTTGTTGATCTGTGCTAAGATTAGCTTTTTTCATATCGTTAGCAAAAGCTGCGTTCTGTGATAAGAAAGTTGCTGCTGTTTGATACTCAAGCATTTTTTCTTGTTGAGAAGCTGACATGTTTTCTCTAGCTGTTGCATCTTGTATTTGTAAATTAGCTAAATCTATTTGTGTTCCTGCAGCTAAATTTTGAGAGTTCATAGCTTGTTGGTTCTGTGCGTTTAATGTTGCAGCTTGTTGTTGGTTTTGTAAGTTAGCTAAACGTGTTTGTTGTTGTTGTTGTGCTGTAGTTATTACAGCGTCTTGATTAAACTGGCTTTGCATTACTGACATTTGTTGTGCGTTCTGTGCTGTTTGACTAGCTGCTGTTTGTTGGTTAGCTACGTTAGTCATACGTCTGGTCATGTCTAATCTAGCTCCTTCTAAATTAGCTTGTTGTTCATTAGATAAATTTTGAGCTGCTCTAGTCTGTAAAGCTTGTGCGTTATTCTGAGCAATAGGAAAAGTCATTTGAATAATAGCATTAAACAAAGCATCTCTTCCTACAGACGAAACTTCCATACCGCGTTGAGCCATGTTTTGATTAGCTGCATCTACTGCAGGCTTAGCCCAAGCAGGAACTGTGCCGCTTTCTAAACCTCCTAATAATGTTTCCATCTGAGAACTAACTAAGGCTTCTGTTGGTAAGGCGGCTATTGCTGCTTGAACATCTACAGGTTGAGAATCTATTTTAGCTTCTACTGTTGTAGGATCAGCTACAATAGCTGCAGTAATACTTGGAGGTATGTCTGATATTTGAGCTACCATTAAAGCAGCAGACCCTGTTCTTGATGTACCTTGTACTGCGCTCCTCTGAGCAGCATCAAAGCCTATACTATTAATAATAGTAGTTTCAATAGAGGTTGCAGAAGAGCCTGTAATAGCTTCTCTTGTTTGTTGTTCAGCATCTGAAGTAGAGGAAAGCTGTCCGGCTACTCCTGAAACTTGAGGAACGTATGCTCCTGCAGAAATTATAGCATTAACATTAGTAGCTTTACTTGCTTCTATTATAGAATTAGAAACTTGCGCAGCTACTGCTGCACCTGATAGATTTCTAATTTCTTCTACTTGTGCTTGAGCTTCTGAAGATAAAGTTCCTGTAGCTGAGTTTACAGCAGAAGGAGTTACATTTGCTGCACGAACCATAGTAGAGGCTGTTATAGCGTCTTGTTCAGTTGCTGCTGTTGCACTAGCTGTAGGAGCTGTTGCTGTAGAAAAATCAGAATCTGCTGTAGAAGCCGAAGCTTCAAAATCCCCTACAGTCTCTTCGTTAATCGTTTGTATATCTGTATCAGGAGTAACAACTTCTGTAGCATCTGTGTCTAGTTTAGTGCCGAGATCTTCGCTAATACTTGGAATGTCAGGAACTATGGTTTCGCCTTTACGAGATAAAAGTGCTGTGTCTCTAGCGGCTGTTATTTTCTTTTCTGTTTCAGCAGTATAAATATTACGCTCGTTTTCTTTTTGAGTGTTTACCGTTCCAGTATCTTCATCTTTCTTTCTGTCTTGTCCTTTGTTTGCAACAAAACTACTACTACCGCCTCCACCATCAGGATTATTTCTACCGTCTGAGCCTCCGCTAATATCAGGTTCTTCACTAACAACTGTTGAAGGAGCAACATACGGGGAAGAAGCTACTGGGTTGTAAACTGGTGCGTTGTTAGCTGGTGGTATATTTGCTGGAACTCCTGTATCAGCTTCTTCACTTCCAGCCCTGTATTCATTTTGTGGTATTGGAACAGGTACAGGTGTAGGAACAGGACGTTTAGTAGCAGGCAAAGTAACACGTTTAGGTGCTTTAACTTGAGCTTTTTTCCCTTTAGCTTGACCAGAGCTATTCTTTCCGCCTCTAGCTAACTCTACACGGCCACCTGTTCGATAGTCTAATCTTTTCTTTTTATGTCTTTTACGTGCCATATTAATTCCTAATTAGTTTTAACTTCAAAAAGTTTATCAAGTTTTGTTTCTAGTTTATTAAGCATACGGATAACGCGATCCATATTATTTTCTAGTTCTTCTTTAGTAACATAGCCTTTAGCTACTTCTTCTCTAGTTTTATTTAAAAGAACATCTATTCTCTTAACCTCTACAAAGTTCTGTCGAATACTGTAGACTACAGGAGCTATAATTAAAGTTACAAGTATGTTCCACGTTTCCATATCCATTATATTGTTCCTGTATTTAAGCGGTGCATTTTTTCTCTAGTGTTTTTAATTTTAATATTTGTTTTGTTAGCTAAAAATTTAATTCTTTCTTTTTCTTTTTTAGGTATTCCTTTTAAATAAGGAAGTAATTTATCAAAACAATAACCATAAGTTTCTAACATGTTTATAGTATCTGCTTCAATACAATCTATGTAATTAAAGACACTTGCTTGCTCTCCAAGAACTCCATAGTTAAAAGCATCTATTGTTGCTGTTGCTTCTTCTTGTAATAAAATATCATTTTTGTGATGCATGTATCTAGGTATAAATAATTTTTTAACATCGTTTAATATTCCAGTATCTGTTTCTGGAACATCTTTCCATCTTGCAGGATTAATAATAAAAATATTTAAATCAACAACTCCGTTTGTTAATGTATTATCTACATAACGATAATGTTCTGATAATCTATTGTGATCTATAAAAACTGCTTCTCTGCTTACACATATATCAACAGCTTCTAATTGTTCTATAGAAGGTATGTCTCCTTCTTTTAATTCTAAAACTATACCGCTTTTAACTACTAAAGTTATTCCTTTAGTATTTAGTAATGCTGTACCTATCCTACTGTTTGTTTGTTCTTTTTTAGTTATTACTTTATAAGATACTTGTGGAGTATTTTTTTCTAAAGAGTTAACTGTAAGATTAGTTAAGTTATTACTTTCTAGTATTAAGACTTTTAGGTCTGTTAGGTTTAACATGTTCTACTTTATTAAAATAATGAAAAAAGTTTTTTATATTTTCTTTGGGTTGTTCTGCTGCATGATAAATTAAGCCAGAGTTAGTTGCTGATAACAATCTTTTAAAATCATTTATTACTGGGTATCCTTGTTCAAATAAAACTTTATAGATATGTGTATAAGTTTTACAAGCTATCTTAGGTCTATCAAATAAATTAACACGCTTACCTTGTGCTAAAGCTATCAATCCCATTTCAGAATTAGTAGTACATCCTACAACTTTTGCTCTATTTAAAATCTCATGTCCTGATAGATTTTTATTTACTAAAGAATCTTTACCATACTTTGCTTTTAAAAAAGACATTGTAAAAGGAGATGTTAAAGGATGAGGTTTTAATTTAGCACCTTCTTCTTTTATAGCTTTTAAAAGTTTAACATCATCTGTAATTTCTTCTAAAATATTTGTACCTGCTAAAAAAACTACATAAGGATAATCTATATCTGTAGTTTGTAAATTATACTTATCTGCATTTTTATTAGCAATAGCGTCAAAGATTTTTTCTCCTTCCTGTGTAATTTCTCCTCTTACACATTCTCTTAAAAGCTTTAAAGAATATAAAGAAGAAGCAGGTTTAATATAAACAAACTTCGTCATAATGTCTGTATAGACATATCCTCTTATTTTCTTTTCGTTTTTAAAGTCATACCAAATATCGTATTCTAAATTTGTTTCATGATTACCTTTCAGCGGTAACAAATGATGTATCTTATCTAGTTGTTTATTTACTGTTGCTCTTCTGATATTTCCTGATTTAAAAAAATGGGCTATATCATTATTCAGTACATCATTAAATGCTAGTGTTTCAAGAGGCATTTTTTTCTAGAGCGTCTACTTTTTCTTCTATTGCTTCTAGACGTTTTGAAATAATATCCCAAAAACTTGCAAGTCTTCTGTTAAGTTTTTGTATTTCATCTGGATCTGTATGTGCTTCATTCTCTGCCATTTTAAACTCCGTTATTATTACACTTACACATTTTCTTTCTTTCTAAAGCATCCATACGTTCTTCCATTTCTTTAAAATGCTCTAATAAAATTGCTAATGTTTCTTCTGTTCTTCTGTTTATTATTTTTATTTCTTCTTTTACTGTCATTTACTTTATCCTGTCCAAGAACTTCCATCCCAATACCTAGCACTATGCGCTCCTGCTGAAGCTACTTCAGTATCAAAAACTGATCCAGTATTTCCTGTAGCAGTTACTCTTACAAATATTGCTGTTGACGTATTATAAGTTGTAGTAGTATTTACTGACGCATCTGTAGCTGTAGTTTTTGTTGTAGCAAAAGTTGTTGTAGTATTAAAAGTTGTTGTTGTATTAAAAGTTGTTGTAGTAGCATGTGACGTACCGAAAGTCGTAGTAGTATTATAACTTGTTGTAGTAGAGTGTGAAGTTCCAAAAGTTGTAGTTGTGTTTTTACTTGTAGCTGTAGATCTCGTTGTATTTCTACTTGTAGCAAAACTTGTGTTAAACGTAGTTGTTGTACTTCTACTTGTGTTGAAAGAAGTGCTTCTGCTTGTGGTTATCGTTACATTACCAACAGTATTTTCATCTGCTGTAAAATGAGTGGTGTTAAAACTGGTATTTCTGCTAGTGGCAAAAGTTGTAGTAGTGCTTTTGCTAGTGCCTCTTGTAGTATTAAAACTGGTACTAAAAGTAGTTGTAGTATTAAAAGATGTTGAAGTTGCTCTAGTAGTATTATAACTTGTTGTAGTAGCGTGTGAAGTTCCAGTAGCTCTAGTAGTATTATAACTTGTTGTAGTGCTTCTAGTTGTTGAAGTAGCTCTAGTTGTGGCTGTAGCAAGTGTTGTATTATAAGTTGTAGTAGTGTTTGTAGTGCCGCCAGTTGATGTAGTTTTAGTAGTTGCTGTATCTTTAGTAGTCTGTCTAATAGCATTAAATACTGTAGTTAAAGAACCATCTGTTTCTAAAACAACAGCATAGTTTACAAATCGTAAATTTCCGTTTGTTACTTTTACTAAAATTGGATCAGGTGTTTCAATCGAATCACCATCCCATACTCTAATACCCATTATCTATTCCTTGTATTATACAACGTACCAAACAAAACCAGTTTTCTTAGCTGACTGATCGCCTGAAGGTGCTGTAGTTACTATTGCAAAGTCTCTAGCGTCTACATCAGTTAAAGCTACTTGAACCATAGTTCCGTTATCGTTTACAACAATTCTATCTGCATCTGCAAGAGTTGTAGAAGTAGCACTTGTATTGCCATCTATAATGTTTAACTCTGCTGCAGTACTTGTCACACCATCTAGGATATTTAACTCTGCGGCTGTAGAGGTAACTCCATCAAGAATGTTTAGTTCTGCGGCAGTTGATGTTACTCCGTCAAGAATATTTAATTCAGCAGCTGTAGAAGTTACTCCGTCTAATATGTTTAGCTCTGCAGTAGTTGATGTCACTCCGTCTAGTATGTTTAACTCTGCTCCAGTTGAAGTAACAGCAGTTGAGTTAAGAACTAATTTGCCGTCACCGATAGTAACTTTATCATTAAAAGCAGCTGAGCCTGCGTCTGAACCGTCAAGTGTAAGCATGGTAATATCAGCAGTAGCATCTGTTCCTTTGAATATTATATCACTATCATTAGCAGCTGCATCTATTGTAATGTTTCCTGAGCTTGTTGTTATGTTTATTGCAGCATCTCCTGCTGCTATATCATCTGCTGCACTTGATAGTCCTGCTTGAAAATATGTTTTAAAGGTAGCGGCACTTGTAACTTTCATAGTACCTGCATCATTATGAAGAATACCATCACCATCTGCTACAGCAGTTGTTCCTACTGTTGCTCCACCATCAATAAGATTTAATTCACCTGCTGTGCTTGTCACACCGTCTAAGATGTTAAGTTCTGCGGCAGTTGATGTCACTCCATCTAGGATGTTCAGTTCTGCTGTTGTGCTTGTAACGCCGTCAAGTAAGTTAAGTTCAGTAAAGGTACTAGTTACACCATCTAAAATGTTAATTTCTGCAGCAGTTGAAGTAACCCCATCAAGTATATTTAATTCTGCTGCTGTACTTGTAACCCCATCAAGTATATTTAATTCTGCTGTGGTACTTGTAACCCCATCAAGTATATTTAATTCTGCTGCGGTACTTGTAACCCCATCAAGTATACTTAATTCTGCTGCTGTACTTGTAACCCCATCAAGTATATTTAATTCTGCTGCGGTACTTGTAACCCCATCAAGTATATTTAATTCTGCTGCTGTGCTTGTTACACCGTCAAGTATATTTAATTCTGCTGTAGTTGAGGTAACTCCATCCAGGATATTAATTTCTTCTGGTGTAGAACTAATCTGTGTAGTTGATGCAGCAGCTAGAACTGGAAGAGTACCGGATACATTTGGTAATCCTATTGTTCTATCTCCTGTTGGATCAATTACAGTTAATGTAGTTTCATGGGCATCTGCTGTAGCTCCTTCAAATATAATTGCATTTGAAGCTTCCATAGTAACTGTATCTACTGTAGTAGTTGTTCCTGCTACAGTAAGGTTAGGTACTAGTAGTTGTCCTGTACTAGGATTATATCTTAATGCTCCTGTATCGTCTAGTAAAGCATTAGATTCATCATGAAATATTACAGGAAAGTTAGTGTTAGCTGTGCTATCTGTGACTGTAGCTGTAGCAGATAATGTTGCATTTGCTACTGTAGTTCCTGCAATAACACTTGCCAAAGCTGTACCGTTAACTGTAATTGCATCAGCTTCTAAAGTTCCGTCTATGTCTGCATCACCTGATATGTCTAAGGTTGCAGCATCTAGTTCACCACTAATAGTAATATGTCTACCACCAGTAATATCAATATTTGCATCAGCTATAAGAGCTTTACTTGCTATAACAGTTCCGTTTGTTATTCCATCTATAAGATTAATGTCTGCTGCACTAGCTGTAACACCATCCAAAATGTTTAACTCTTCTGTAGTGCTAGTAACACCATCAAGTAAGTTAAGTTCAGTAAAGGTGCTAGTTACCCCGTCAAGAATATTTAATTCTGCTGCGGTACTTGTAACTCCGTCAAGAATGTTAAGTTCTGCTGCGGTGCTTGTAACGCCATCAAGAATGTTTAACTCTGCCGTGGTGCTTGTAACTCCATCAAGAAGATTAAGCTCTGTAAAAGTAGATGTAACTCCGTCTAAAATGTTAAGTTCTGATGCTGTGGAAGTAACACCATCTAATATATTTAGCTCTGCAGCAGTTGACGTAACTGTTGTTCCACCTATAGATAGTGCGTCTGTTTCAAGCGTACCATCAAAGTCTCCGTCTACAGCATCTATGTTACCTACAAATTCTGTAGCGGTTAATTTGCCTGAACTTGGGTTATAAGTAAATCCTGTATCAGTTTCTAATCCTTGAGTTCCTGTAGCCCCATCAACAAAAACTGGAAATATAGTTTCGTCTGTGCTGTTGTTTGCAGATAATGTAACTGTTGTTGCTAGTGCTGCTGTTCCAGAAGTATCTTGATTAAGAGTACCTATTACAAAGTCTAATGTATTATCACTATCCTCATAAGTTACAGTTATATTTGTTTCAGTATTCGAGCTAACCATAGCTCCTACAGTATCACTAATTGTTTCTGCTAATGTAACACCACCTATTGTAATAGCATCAGCTTCAAGAGTACCATCAATATCTGCGTCACCACTAATGTCTAAACTTGTTGCGTCTACTTCTCCTGCTACTGTTAATACACCGCTTGATAGTGTCATTAAATCAGTGTCTGATGTATGTCCAATAGTTGTTCCGTTAATTATAACATTATCGACTGTTAAAGTTGTTAACGTTCCTAATGAAGTTATATTAGATTGAGCAGCAGTAGTTACAGTAGCCGCTGTTCCAGTTACGTTCCCTGTAACGTTTCCTGCAACGTTCCCTGTAACGTTTCCTGTTAATGGCCCTGCAAAGGCATCAGAAGTTACTGTGCCATCAAAGTAAGCATCTTTAAATTCTAGAGAGTTTGTGCCTAAATCAATATCGTTATCTGTAACAGGAACAATAGCTCCGTCTTGTATGCGTATTTGTTCTACAGCCGCACTCGATACTTCTACATATACTCCCCATCTATTGTTTGTACCATCAGCAACTATCTTATTTAAAAAGTCTATATCGCCTATAGTGTGTATGTTACCGCCTTGCCCCGCAGTACCATCATGTCTATGACCTGTAGAATCTGCGCTGCTTGAAGAGTAAGCAAAAGCGTTTAAGAGTTGGTTGTATTCATTATTAAAAAGAGCAGCGGTGATAGTATCGCCATCAGCTAATGAACTTTGTCTGGTATATGTCTGAGCCATTTTCTATTGTCTCCCTGATGGTCTGTAATTTATATATAGTCCGTTTATTGTGTAAGGAGCGTTTGTGTCCTCACTAAAAATTTTAAAGAAGTTACTGTGTCCGCTTCCTTGTATGCTTTGTCTTATTAATGGAGCTTCTGGCGCACCAAATTTAGCTCCTCCGCTAAAAGTAGAAGATCCAAAAATAGCAGGATCATTTGTTTCTAATGAAACATCATTAGGTTGTATTCTATCTGTAGTGTCAAAATCAAACCTAACTCTTAATGTAGGATCTGTTGCTCCTTCTGGTCTTAAAGATACCTTAACGTGATCTATAGTTTTTAAAGTTCCAAAGTCTCCGTAATCAAAGTCTGGTGACTGGTACTCTGCTAATATATTTGTTTCAGTTCCTGAAGGATTAAAAGCACTTCCTGTATCATGATTATAAACATAACCGCTTCTGTCTCCGTGATAAACTTTTTCTCTGCCTGCAAAGTTAAAACCAGAAGTTACAGCAGGAGCTTGTATACCTTTTACTTCTGTCCACTCAAATCCTCTAGCTGTAAGTGTACCTGTAATGCCTTTAGAGTTACCTGTAGATTCTGCACTACCGCTATAGTAAAGTCTATATTGAGACTTATCTCTAAGAACTACACTTGTAAATTCATAATCAACAATATTATCAAATATGTCATTTATAACAGGCTGTATCATTTTACTGACAGTGCCGAGTTCTACATCACCAATTCTCGCTGTACCTGCAATAGTTCT
>Ga0209709_10003170_pt1 | contig 13795 bp, 6 predicted proteins | sample ArcticOcean_MG_C_2_FD_187435 | JGI IMG/M metagenome (GOLD analysis project Ga0209709, IMG submission 187435) | Marine microbial communities from western Arctic Ocean - ArcticOcean_MG_CB4_136 (SPAdes) (version 2) | ecosystem: Environmental > Aquatic > Marine > Oceanic | place: Arctic Ocean... | reverse complement strand
TGAAAAAACAATTTGATCATAGAGTAATGTCCAGTCTCCTTCTGTATTTAAATAACAGATTGTTAACTAGTGGCGAAGCGTACTCTGCCGGAACTGGACTGTTCTACCCTGTCAATTCTGAATACACAAACGGGTATTCTTACGCTCTTCCTTTCAAACAGCTTGTAAACGACGAGTCTGTTGCTGGAGCCACCGTCATGACGGGTGTTTACGTCAATAGTAACTACGTCACGCCGGGGACCAGCGGTTTATTAAGCATTAATCACGACCAAGGAACCGTAGAATTCGATTCTGACATGAGCGCACACGAAATTTCAGGAAGTTTTTCTGTAAAAGAAGCGAGCATATATCTTTCAATGGACACTGACGAGAGCTTGATCTTTCAAAACAAATACTTTAAAAACTCCAAATACAACCAGACCTTATCTGGACTTTCACCTAACACCTACTCTCTGCCTGCTATCTTTATCAAAAAGAGGGGCGGCGCGAACATACCCTTCGCTCTTGGTAATACCGACATGACTCGTTTAGATGTGAGAGCTGTGGTTATTGCTGATAATCCATATACCACTGACGCCATAGCTTCTATCTTCAAGGATACGTATTTTAGGAGGTTCAATTTTGTGGATGACCCCCCTTTTGATGTTAGAGGGGGCTATACAGGTGCGACTTACAACTATACAGGAGAGACAAACAACTCACTCAGCGGACCCCTCATTGAATCAGTGAGCGAATCAACGATTCAGGCTAAGGGGGACTATCAATCAGTCAATAACGACCTAAATGTTACTTTTATAGATTTTGAGATCAATTATGTCCGTTCTCATTAAAAAAAAGTTTCACAAAAGGTCAAAATAAATGTATATTCTTTTAGAAGAGAAGGATAAAATATTATGCCAGCAAGAACACTTTACGCAGCACAACAAGCTACAATTACTACAAACGCAGGAACAGTCGGTAAATTTGCCGTTCAATCCGCAAGCGCAGAAACTTCCATTCCAGTCGATGATCTATTGATCTTGGGTAAATTCGGATCAGCGGGTAGACACCAAAAGGAAGTCGCCACCTGCAAGGCCGATTTGAAGATCTTCCTCGCGGCAACTGGAACAACCACCGCTGGCGCTCTTGCGGGAAGCTTCCTTGCAGAGCTTACTGGCGAGACTGTAGAAGGCGAAGTTTCTACCATTACTGTCGCTCCTAATGGTTTTACCATGAGCGGGATTGTCAGTTCGATTGGTATTGACCATTCTCAGGGAAACTACGCGATGTGCGATCTTTCGTTCGTGGGCGTCGGAGAGCCTCTTTATGCAGCCGTCCCGACGGCGGTTGGCGGCGCGGGTACATCGCCCGCAGCTGCAATCATAATTGAACCAATCACAACTGGCATTGAAATTTACGACACCGCAGGAGTGTTAACAACAGCGTGTCCTGCTTCCGCGAAGTTCTCCTTGGATATCCCTAATGAAGTCATTAGTTGTCTCGGAGGAGCAATTGCTGGCGGTCAAGTAGCAGTAGCGTCCGCTAATGTTCAGGTCGGCAAGCCTCCTTACAAAGGATCAATCACTGTCGAAGGAACCTCTGCTGAAGAAGTTAGCAAATTGGTATTCAAAGGTGGTCTCGGTGCGAGTGCGGACGTCAATTGCGTCATCAGTGATGGCAAACTCATTAGTCGTTCGTTCAATCAAAACGCTGGAGACGTCGGAGCTAACTACAGCTTTACCCTTGAAGGTGTTGACGTAAAGATAACGTAAGTCGAATTAGTAGTTCATAATAAAAAACCCGTAGAGTTCTCTCTGCGGGTTTTTTTGTGTGTATATTATTTTAGGAATAAGGTGCAATATGAAAAAAGAATATACTTTAGAGGAACAAGGTCAACACAATCGAGAATTCGTAAATCTTCAAGTTAAAAATCTCATAACCAGACTCTTCAAGGATAATTTGAATACGATGGAAGAACATGAGAAGAACCCCAATCCCGCCAACGCTAGAAAGAAAATTTTAGATTCTGGCAACGATACCATTCGCGAGGTTCATAACTTGATTGACGTTTTCGACTTCTATATCAATCCAGACAAACTTGCCGCTGCTAGAACAGGCAAGAGAACTATAAAAAAACTTGTAGTAAACGCTCCCTATTACGTAGAATAAATAGGAATAAGGAAAAAATATGAGTCAAAAGTTTTTGTTTAAATTTACGTTAGATAAAGAGGTTCAGGAAAAGGTTACTACAACCAAAGTTTTAGAAGGAAAAGAGGTTGACGTCGTCGAGACGGTCAAATCTTACGTCCCCGTAGAGCTTGGTCTTCTTAAAAATTCTCGCAGACTAACAGAAAAGGCGGATCTATTTTTCGCCAAGACTGTTGGATTCTACACCAGTGAGGGTCTTCTCAGCGTTCACCAAATCAATAAAAGATACTACAACGACGACGGCCCTTTCAACAAGGACGAGTCGAAGGTAATGGAGAATCTGACAGAGCAGAAGGGTAAGCTCGCAGAAGATTATTTCAATCTAAATCAGGTTAAAGAAAAAACACCAGAAGAAGAGAACGAAGAGAAGGGGATTCTTGACAGCATCCTTCGTATCCAAAAAGAAATTGACGCTATTTCCAATCCTTACGTTGGTATCTTCAATCAAACCGCAGAGTATAAAGCTCGCAACAAACTCATTACCTTCTGGACTGTGTTCCTTTTACATCAGAAAGCGGAAGATGGAGAATGGAAGAGGGTCGTCGAAGGAAAGGACTATGAAGACGGAGAAAATAGACTCTTCGATCTTGAGGATGGGGATGATTCTTTATCTCAGGAAATTGTAAAGAAGGCTATGTTCTACGTTAGCTTCTGGGCTGGCGGCGGAAACTGGGAAACAGACAAGGGATTGAAAAATGCAGAAGAAGCATACCTCACTGAGTTTGGAGATTATTTGGGACGAGACATTGATACTCTTTTTCCTGTTGAAAAAAAGGTTGAAAAAAAGGTTGAAGATGAATCAGAAGGAAAAAGCGGAAGTGAAACTAGCAGCGAGCCAAGCGGTTCGGGCAATGAGGAGAATGAAGAGGGAGAGAAAACTCCGAAGCCAGTTGAAGAAATACCTGCCGTGCCTGCTTCAGAAGACGGGGCGGGGGGAAGCGATAATAAACAACTCCCTGAAGATGATACTCCTAAGAGCGTCGATAGCTAATTGGGATTTAAAAGACATTGTTGACATCGGCAGAGATCGGCTCAAGCAGCCTCATACCGTCGCTGCTTGTCAAGCCGAAGGAATTGGCGGCGTGTCTCAAGGGATCATGTTGCAATATATAGCCCAATGTCACGACGAAGAGCAGAATAATCAAACAGAAGAATTAACAAAATACTGGCGTGAAAATATTAGCTCGGTACGAAGAACTCCAAACGATATACGCTGAAATAATCGAAGGCTATTCATACTGTCACCGCCTCAAAGCCTACGTCAAGCATTTCAACGATATCGACTACGCCAACGTCTACAAGATTCGGGACGTTTATATGCGTGAGGAGGTTGGTGATGGTATCCTATCCGAAGCAGAACGCCTAAAAATAATCATGAAGGACGACCTGTGGACAGAACAGGACGAGGATGACCTCGTTTCGCTCAAATGGTTAATCAACGACAACACGAAACAAATTGAAACAATTGTTTCTCCTGATCAGCGCAAAACAATTCAGAAGATGGTTGATGAGAAGAAGATAGAACTCGACGACATGAGCAACAAGCGAGCCTCATATCTTCATCCCACAAAAGAATATTATTCTTCAAAATATCTGTCAGAGATCCTTCCCTACCACAGTCTTTTTAAAGACAAGGACTTATCTATCCCAAGATATGAGCAGGAGGAATATGACGAATTTTCTCAGGAGGATGTAACCCAGACTGCTATTCACTATGCCGTGTCGCTTGGGCAGTTTAATACTAGGAATCTTAGGATACTTGCAGGCATGCCATTCGTGCTGAATCAACTATCTCTTGCAAGGAAGAATCCACTGGTATTTTTGAACAAGCCAATTGTTCATCTTACTTCTCTTCAATTAGATATTTATAATAAGGTAATGAGAAATCTTAATGTTTTAGAGAACTCTGAAGGCTCCCCCCCTGAGTTCGATTCTTCCACTGAGGACCAAGAAATTTTAGACTGGTATGATGTAAATTACTCAGTCTGGCAAGGCAAAAACTCCAAGGGTGGAACCTCCGAAATTAGAAAGACTACAAATTATGTGAATAGCTAATTATTTTCGGTGTAATATGTACTGAGGATTATTAGGATATGGCAGATGTAGTAGTAACAGTAGGGGGTGATACAGTTCCTTTTGAGGAGGCTATTAACAGGGCTACGAGCAAAAAACGCTCAATTGGTGGCTTGGATGTTAAGGGTTTTTCTCAACCATTAGGTCGTATTACAGGTAAAGCGTCGGAGTTCACCAAATCATTGGAAGCTGCGAACGCTCGTGTTATCGCTTTTGGTGCGTCTGCTGGCGCCATCGCTCTACTTAAAGTCGGTTTCGATAAACTCCTGTCTTCGACTATTGAAGTTGAAAAAAGCTTGGTTGACATCAATACGCTTCTTAACGTCTCGTCAAGAGACTTGAAAAAATTCGGAGCTGGCCTTTTTGAGATTGCTAATCAGACTAGTGTCTCTTTTAAAGACGCTGCCGAAGCGGCTACTGAGTTCTCAAGACAGGGTCTTGGAGCAGCTGAAACACTTGGAAGAACCAAAGCCGCAATGATCCTTGCTAAGCTTTCAGGAACAGATTTTGCGCAGTCAGTTAATTCCTTGACCGCTGCAATGAACTCGTTTAAAAAAGAATCCCTTGAGGCTATTGATATTGTTAATAGATTGGCCGCTGTTGACGCTCGTTACGCTGTTAGTGCTGACGACTTGGCTGAAGGTATTAAACGTGTTGGTTCGTCTGCTGCTGACTCAAACGTTACTTTGAATCAGACTATCGCTCTTATCACTTCCGCTCAGCAGACTACCGCTCGTGGTGGTGCTGTTATTGGTAACTCATTTAAAACCATTTTTACTCGTCTTCAGCGTCCCGGCGTTCTTAGACAGCTTGAGGAAATTGGCATTAGGACCAAGGAATCTTCAGGAGAAGTTCGTCCTTTGGTTAGTGTCCTTTCTGATCTTGCAAAAACATACGATAAACTTGCACCCTCCCAACGTGCATATACCGCTGAAGTCGTGGGTGGTGTTTTCCAGATTAACGTCTTGAAGGCGATTATGTCTGACTTGGGCGGCGGATTCAGTGTTTATGAAGGAGCGTTGAGGGCAGCTACTGGGGCTACTGGTGAAGCCGAGAAGCGTATTGAACAGTTGAATCAAACTATTGCTGGTAAACTTGTCCAGACTCTTAATAGTTTTCAAGAATTTGGAGCTGCGGTTGGCGGTACTGGATTTGCTGATGTCATCAAACAAGGTCTTGATGCTGCGTCATCAGCTGGAAGCTCTCTTACTGGTAGTCTTGACTCAGAAGGTATGGGTGGTGACCTTGCTCGTGGAGTCATGAAGGGATTGGCTAATGTTATTAGCGGTCCCGGTGTCCAACTTATTACTTTTACCATTCTTAAACTTTTCCAGAAACTCGCTAGCTTCGGTGCAGACGCAGTGAAGGGATTCCTTCGTGTAGGTTCAGCCGCAGAAAAATTAGAAAATGTTCAGAAAGCAGCATTTATGTTTCTTCAGAAACATCCCGAATTACTTGCTAGAGTTGCGAATGGAACGATGAAAGTCGAAGATGTTCAGAAGCTTATTACTACTGAGATTGGTCAGCAGAATATCCTCTTGAGGGAACAGGAAAGGCTCTCTCTTGTAATTGCGAAGAAGATGGTTGCGAGCGGAGCTTCTACAGTAGCGGCTCCCACTATGATGGGTAGAGCGAAAGGTTATATCCCTAATTTTAATGAGTTCTCCAGAGAAGAGCAAGAGGCTAGATCTCTTGGCGCGTCAGCTGGGGTGAGAGGTAAAATGGGCAGGGGTACAATTGGCGGTCAGAAATTTGTAATGAACAACCAAGAGATTGAAATTCCCGGCTTCGGCAGGAATGGAGACTCGGCTGTTATCCCTCAGTACTCTGGTGGCCACGTCCCAAACTTTGCGACGAAGGTTCTTGATAGAGATCATCTTAGACAGCTTTTCGGAAGCAAAAGAGGCGAGACGGATAAAGTCTTTGAAGCCATCGCAAGTAAAGCTGCTCAGGCAAATGCAATTTCAAATATCATCACCGGTCCACCGGGAATCGGAAAGACTACTCTTGCTATGCAACAGGGTGGCAAACTTATTTCCTCTGCTGGTCAGTTTAACCCTGCTAAGGATGACTTGGTTATTCTTAGAGCATTGGTTACTTCTGGTTTGGACAAACCAGAAAACAAAGAAGTCTTTGGTGCTGCAAAACAAATTACCGGTCTTCGTGGCTCTGCTGGGCTTATTGAAAAAATGAGAGGCATGAGAGACAGCGAGATCGTAGCTGGAACTTCTAAAACTGGATTCGGCAGAAAGCCCGGTTCGACAAAGGGGGCAAATTCAAGCAGTCTTGTTTCTGAAGCTTTACTTAATGATAAGTTTGGTAGCAAGTTCAAGCTTTTCGAAAGAGGCGACGACTTTTCTTTGAAGGAGCTTACAGAAAGAACAGGCATCGAAGATTTTGAAGCATCTGTTTTAATGGGGGCGTTCTCTCCTTTTACTAAAGGGCATGAAAAATTACTCAAATCAGCAACCAAAAAACCTATCGCTTTTGTCGCTGGGGGTGTAAACAGGGAGGACGACGTCGGTCTTTCTGTCTCTGAAAAAAAGAAGATGATCGGTAAGGCTTTCGGTATTCCAACGGTTTCTGGTGAGCGTGGCGTTCCCATTGCTGCCCCCGGTGGAGAATACGCTTTTGAGTCTGGCGGAAAAGTCATGCGCTTTGACACGAGAGGTAGTGAAATCGTTCTTGGCGCTGATCGTGCTGACGATGAGGCGTTTACGAAGAAATTTAAAAGTCAAGGTCTTGCGATTAATACCAAAGACAAAAGCAGAATCAGCAGCGGAACATCTGTGCGTAGTGCTATTGTTAATGGTGACATGAGCTTCTTAAAAAACAATCTTGCTTCTCCTATTTATGATATGGTCGAGGGTAACCTTTCCACGTTGCAAGAAAGAGCTAGACTAATCAAGGGAAGAAAGGTCGGCGCGGCAGATCACGTCGCTGACCTTAATGCCCAATACGACGCAGTCGGTCGCAAAAAAAAGCCAAAAGAAGATCCAGCTATTACGGCAAAACGAGACGCCATCAGAAAAAAGCTAAAGCTCTTTGAGGGTAAACTCAAGGGAAAAGTAAAAAGCAGGGTCTTTGATCGCATGGGTCTTCAATTGAATCTTGCTGGTGGTCACGTTCCTAATTTCGCCAAGAAGGTCGATAATCTTTCTCAGACTGCATCTGTCAATCACAGGATGACAGGCGACAAAGAAAAAGTCTCTCTTAGACAGGCTCTTCAAATGATTGAAAAGAACCATTTAAACAAAGCAGGCGCGACCGCAGGTTTTGGAAAAGAAGTCGTAGACAAAGCTTTTGACATTGTCGCAAGAGCGGGAAGAATTCACAAAGCTGGGATAAAAAGAAAAGATCTCGAATCTAAACATGGAAATATTAAACGAGGTTCCGTTGGGGAATTAGCCCTGACGAATTCGAAGGTGATGAGAGTTCTTGATGGGAATTCTCGCGGACAAGAAAATGTTCAGTCTGATGATATGATTGTTCAAAGAGGGGGTCTTCGTGAAATTGAAATTCCAGCTGGACCTATGTATGGTTCGAAGTATGAAACGTTTGTCCAAGGAATTGCTAACGGCGGCAAAGAACGAAATGCATTCCTTAAAAAGAATCCCGAGTATGATAACCGTTCATGGCTAAGAAAAATCGGAATGCTTAGCGGCTTACAACTTGCCCATACCGGTTATAATGAGGGAGATGAATCTGCTATAGATGGTATTGTTAAAGGTGGGCTTGTTGAAATCAAGGGAATCCAATCGGCAAATGGGCGGGCGCCGGGTGTTGGTAACTCTAAAGTTAAACAAAAATTTCCCAGATCTCTCGTTGAAGAGTGGAATACATTAGGGGCAGGAACAGGAATAGGAGGTGTAAGAGGTAAGTTTACCTCTGGAACAGATAAATTGAGCTATAGGGGTATGCTTGTAAGAAATGCCGCCGCCGCTGGTTTCATTCCTAACTTCAATGCTCTTGGGGACGCAGTTAGCAGAGAACAAGCCGCTGGTCTTTCAGCTAGTTCTATTAGAGTGGGTAGTGACGCCTCTCTTGTTAACGCTGGCAACCCCGGCGGTCTTGGCGTTTACAACACAACCCAAGAAACAAGCCTCAAAGATGGCATGTCCAAGGCTCGCGCTGCTGGTATCAACCCAAAGACCAAAGGCAAGGCTGCTGGATTCATTCCTAATTTTGCTGAAGGTGACTTTGCTATTTCGTCAGCTCTTGGTACTCTTCAGTTTTTGATTCCTCAGTTAGCCATGTTGACTGGCGGGGCAAATAAATTTAATAGAGAGCTTAAGACTTCTGATGATGCTATAGCTAAACTTACGGGCGAATTGAATAAATTAAAAAAAGCAGGTCAAGATACAGCGAGTACCCAGAAGAAACTTAATACTGCTACTGCGCAAAACAAAATAGCGAAAGAAGGTGTCGCTAAAAATGAAAAAAGAGAAACAACGAAAGGTAAAATAATCCAAGGGGGATTCATTGCTTCTGCTGCTCTTGAAGGTCTTGGCGGCATGATTGATTCTTTTGGGCCTGAAATTAGCAAAGCGAAAGACGCAACAGTGGGATACACTAATGCATTGGCAAGAAGCGCTCAGGTTTTTGCTGCGTTCCCAAACAGGGTTGGTGGTGTCTTAGCTGTTTTTGCTGCTGTGGCGGGAATTTGGGGTCAGATTAAAAAAAGTTCTATTGCATTGGATGACTCTATTAGGATACAGGCTCAGACCATTTTGCAAAATACGCAAAGAGCGCAGGCATCTCTTGTTAAATATATTCAATCTAATAATGCTTATAGCGAGACCTTAAACAATGCATCTTCTTCTCAAGTTGACATAATTAGAGTTAACAAAAAAAGACAGGAAGCCGAAGCAGAACTTGCTAGGTACGCCCCAAGAGCTTTGGCTAAGCTAAAAGCTGCGGATTCATCAGGATCGTCCTCTCAAATTAGCGCAGCGAGGCAAGAAGCTGGTGACACTTTTGGCAAACAGCAAAGGTCTGCCGAGGGTGTAGATAAGCTAAACGACCTCGTCCAAAAAAACACCGGGGTAGGAAAAACCTTCGGGGTCGTGGATGTCGGCGACTCTGAGACGGTGGAATCGGCTAATATTAAAAGTTTCACTGAGGTTATAATTCAAGGTTTGAAAGATCAAAAGGGTAATAATGGGGAAAACTCTCTGTGGCAAGGGATGTTAGATGGTGGGATTAAAGCACCCGCGGGGCTTGACAGTCTTACTGGTCCCCTTGGGGATGCTTTTAAATCTTTTGAAAAAGAGCTAAATGGTGGGGTGTTGCAATCTATTAATACTCTGCTTATGGCAGAGATTAGAGTTACTAACCAAAGGGCGAAGGCTGCGAAGGAAATCCAAGAGCAACAGGAAAAAGTCAACAGAAGCTTTGAAGGCTATGTAGAAAGAATGGAGCATAGCGTCTTCGTTACTGGGAAGACCGATAACCTTATCAAGTTTGCCAAATCTATACGGGGTATCAATGATGTCTCTGGTAAATTCGATTTACAAGCTAAAGTAGCTGCATTATTTGGGGACAAACGACAAGAAAGACGCGCTCAGGCTGACAGCAGAATGTCTAAGGGAATGGGTGACCTTTACGCGGGAGCACTTTCTAAATTTTCTAGTCCCGGGGCGAAGGGTCAGGGCGGACATTTCAATAAACAAGATGCTACTGATCAAAAAATCTCAGCAAGATTCTCCAAACTGTTTGAAGATGCTGGAGCAGGAGGAGCAAGGGGTCTCTCTAGACTTCCTGCTGTGCTTGAGACACTATCGCAAGGTGGTCCTCCCAAGGAAGGAGAAGCAGAAACCAGAACCCTTGAACCCATTAGAAGGTTTTTTCCAGAACTTCTTAATAAACTTAATGGGCTTCAGGAGGACCGAAAGATGCTGGACAACGACTATTTTGCTTTTGAATCCGGACTCAGTCCGGATGAGTTAGAAGCTAAAAAAGGAAGTCTTGACAAACAGATTCTTGACGAACAAAAAAAAGCTGTAAATGCCATGATCAAGGTTTCGAATACGGCAGCAAAGCTTAAAGAAGAAACCACAGCTGGATTTGAATCGGTCACAAATATAGAAAATAAAATATTACGTGATCAACTCAAACTTATTTCTATTGAGAAGGATTTAGCTACAGCTGGAGGAATCGGAACATCGCTTGATCGTGAGAAAGGGGATGCATTGATTAACAGACTTTCTTTAGGTTCACTGAACGCCAATTTGGGTAACACCGGAGCGGCTAGAGGATCAGGAATGATCGCACAAGTTGGGGCTGTTGCAGAACTTGTCGGTGGCATGGAGTTTATTAGTCCACAATCGAGAGAAATAATTGCTCAAAATAACGCGCCAAATATCGCATCGGCGAACAAGGATCTACTGGAAAGAGCATTAAGAAGTACTAGTGAGCCTAGTCTCAGAAGAGAGATTAAGACTCAGCTTCGGCCTGAGAATCTTAATAGGGTCGCATTGCGGCAGTCTCGTGCGGCTGTGGGTATTTCGGAAAAGGATGGTAAAATTCAAGCAATCAAAAGTCCGTTTGCTGATGCTCTTGAAAACTTTGGAACAAGACTTGGGAACTTTTCAGAGACATTCGGAAGGGAAGCCGCTGCTGCTATCTTCGGTGCTCTTGATTTCGGAAGAACCTCCAAAGCTCTTGAAGGGACAGCAGAGGCTCTTAAGGGTCTTGCGAATGGTTCTTTAACAGAACAAAGTATGCTCGACGAGCTTCGAAAGATATTAGAAGAACTAAAGAAAACACAGACAGGAGAAGAAGTCGAAATTCCCCCCAATCCAACGGTCACACCTCCTAAAAGCCCGACCAAGATATTCACTGACAGTTTTTCTGGCGGGGAGAAGGCCGCGCTCTCTGGCGCGGCTGCTGCTACTGCTGCTCTAGTAAGAAATAAAATGAAAAAAGAGGCAGCGGAAAGGGTAGCGGCAAAGGCAGCGGCAGATGCAGCGGCAAAGGCAAAGGCAGTGGCAGATGCGGCAGATGCGGCAGGTGATGTTGTTAAAAAGCCATTGCCAACAAAGGCAGCGGCAGATGCGGCAGATGCGGTAGGTGATGTTGTTAAAAAGCCATTGACTACATTGCCAAATGTATTAAAGACAGTGACGGAGGGCGTGCCAACCGGCGGTCCTGCGCAATTGGTTCGCCTCAGCCCAACTGATGCAATGCCCGTAAATGTGAAGCCTACCCCATCATCTACGGTCAAAAGAGCGCAAGAGATGCTCGATAGCGCAGCGGATAAGATGAGAAAAGGACATAGTGCAACAAGGCAACTCCAAGCGGTTGCTGAGATTTGGTCCAAAGAAACAGCCTCTAGAGTTGCCCCTAAAGTTACCGCTCCAGTTGTTCAAGTCGCCACTAAAGTAGTTGACCCGGTAATTGACACAGCTGTAAAAACAGCTACGAAAACAACTTTGAAAGGAGTCGTGCAAGGAACTGCGAAGAATACTTCGAAGTTGTTGGGTATTCCTCTTTTTGGGGATTTTGTTGATATAGGTTCTTCTTACTTGGGCGCGTTTGCGGGGGGTGGGGGCACCCGTGCGGAGAGCGTCAACGCGGGGGACGGTCCGAATGAGTCCGCTCCAAGTCAGGTTGTAGGCGACGAGATGTGGGACGTTGTTACGAATAGGGCATTGCCGACAATGGTGGATCACGATGACGATCCCAATACTCCTGATCGCGAGGAATATGGGGGTATAATGGGCGACTGGGCTTCTGGTATTGGTCTTAAAAACTTGGTGTCTTCGTTGTTTTTAGGCGGTGATGTCCAAGAGCAATTCAATAACGAGAGCGATGTATTAAGAATGGAGGCAAAATTCACCCGCTCGGAGAAAGCTAAAGAACGCCAAGAACAGAATGCTCAAGACGCAATTAATGGCGTTCTTCCTCCTAAACCCGGTCAGGCCGAAGGGGATTCAACTCGGGATAATGATGGTATGGATAATTTTGGCTATTACCCTGATGTGGGGCTTATGAAGATGGAAGCTGTTACAGGAGGCAAAACTCTTTCTGATGTCGTTATTAAGGTTGATGAATTAAGACGTGCAATTACATTCGCGTCAGAGAATGAAAAAAAGAACGTTGAAGTAGAAGGTCAGATAGAAATTAAGTTGGATGCAGAAGAGATTAGCGAAGAGCTTTCTGATAGTTTGATGGCATTGTTATCCCCTTCAATATCTAGAAAAGTAAAAGATATACTCGCGGAGGCGATGGGTAACCCTCGTCCCCCAAGGACGACGGCGTAAAGGTAAATTATGCCAATAACAACACCACAAGGAACATATACGGGGCTATTGGGTTATAATCGAGAGTATGAATATCTTGGTGATTCAAACCTACCATTCCGTATTGTTGAAAACTATACCTATGAGGTGTTCGATACCCAGCTGGACCGCACAGAAGATCTTGCTCCGTATTTCAAGACTCAGTTTGCCGCTCAGTTGAAGTACTTTAGCGGGGATGTGAATATAACCTCTTTAGAATACCCTCAAAGCGAGGCGTTTAATGAGGATGGAATGCGTTTTCAAAAGTTCAACATTACAATACAATCAAGGACTTTAGGCACCTTCTTTGAAGAAGATGAGGACGGCTACCAGAATACGAAAAATGCTGGACTTGGAGATGTCGTCGCCGGTTGGAGCGACATGCTAAAAGGCTTCTCAGAGAAATTCTCTTTCAGCCTCTCAGAAGAGGGCAATAAGAACTATAACCACTCTCTTAATTTTTCTTTGATTACAGGAACTTCAGGTACGCCCCCCACGTCAATCACGGGAGCATCGGATGTTAGAAATACCGCTGGGCAAATTGCCGCAGCCGTCTTCGCCAAAGATTTCGAGGCGGAACTTTCATTGACTGGATTCACTGGATACGTCAACTATGTCGGTTCTGACTCTAAACAGTATACTTCTGAAACTTTCGACGAACTTACTCATACTTATAGTTTCGAAAAAAATCGCGAGATCCTTCCTTATACTTCAGGTGAGTTTACTCATTCAATGGATCATGCTATTAATTATGACGCAGATGGGTATTTCCGAATTACAGAGAGCTTGTCGGTTTTCGGAAAGAAGCATTTCAATCAGGCTCTTACCGGCTTTGATTCTTTGACTGGTGGCTCGTCAGGAAGATGTGCTGAAAAAATTGCGCAATACGCCCCTATTGTTCTCCAGCAAACACAAACAGCTCCTACCGTTGTTTCTTCTGGAATTAAGCAGGTTAGCGCTTCTAAAGTCTTTAAAATACCCGAGCTTACTGTCGACGGGAGCGTCGTCTTTACTAATGACCCTTCTTACCTTGATTATATTACGAGGTCTGACCAACTCAGCGTAGAGAGAGATTCTAATGGAACTCTCAAAATGAACCACTCATTTAATTACTCTCTGCTTGGCTTCGTTGATGGAGTCACTGACACGAAAGTTGTGAGCGGTTCTAGTAATATCCTACAGTTTATTGCGACGGATCGAATAGGGTCAATTTCTAAATGTCAGTCTATTTATAGCGAACTTACCGGGGTCAC
>Ga0209709_10003169_pt1 | contig 13800 bp, 16 predicted proteins | sample ArcticOcean_MG_C_2_FD_187435 | JGI IMG/M metagenome (GOLD analysis project Ga0209709, IMG submission 187435) | Marine microbial communities from western Arctic Ocean - ArcticOcean_MG_CB4_136 (SPAdes) (version 2) | ecosystem: Environmental > Aquatic > Marine > Oceanic | place: Arctic Ocean... | reverse complement strand
AACACGATAAGCCTCTGAAAGAGCTTTATTAAGATCCTTAGTGTTACGTAAACCAAAACTAATTGTATAATAGTCACAAGAATTATCTTTAATGGGTAATTTTTCTGCTGGAGCAATCACCCAGTTTATGTTTTTATAAGCGGTTAACTTTGTTTTGCCCTTACCAATCATTCCCTTATTAGGGTCTACACAAAAAATTTTAGCATTTTTATTAGTTGAATCTAAAAAAAGTTTGCCTAGATCACCAGTACCACATGCAACATCAATTAAAATTTTATCTTTTGAGGGATTCATCCAACCTATTAAATCTCTTTTCCAGATTCTATGAACACCTAGAGACATAAAGTCATTCATTAAATCATATTTATTATAGACATTGTCGAAGACACCCTGAACAAGTCCTTTTTTATTTTGGAGATATTGTTGCATGTTAAATTTATTATTTATTGATAATATAACGTCAAATGCCAGAATTACCAGAAGTAGAAATAGTCAAACAATCTCTAGTAAAAAAAATAGAAGGAAAAAAAATCAAGAAAGTAATAATTAAAAACAGAAATTTAAGGTTTAAAATTCCTCAAAAATTTGAGGAATTATTACAAAAAAAAATTATTAAAAAGGTTACTAGGTTTTCTAAATATTTAATTTTAAATTTTTCTGATGGTTCATTTTGTTTAATTCATTTAGGAATGTCAGGAACTATTCATTTAATTAAAAAAAATAATTTAAGTAAATTTACCAATGTCAGTTTTTACAATTCTCCAAATTTACCAAAAAAACATAATCACGTTGAAATACAATTTCAAGATTTAAAAGTTATTTATAATGATCCTAGAAGGTTTGGTTTTTTTAAATTTATAAATAACAAACAAGAGTTAATAAATAGATTTAGTCATTTAGGTCCAGAGCCATTTTTTAAAAATTTTAATTTAAAATACTTGATAAAATATTTTTTTAATAAAAAAAAGGATATAAAAAGCTTTTTAATAGACCAAAAATTTGTATCTGGAATAGGTAATATTTATGCAAGTGAAATTTTATTTCTAAGTAAAATTAATCCAACAACTTATGCAATGAAATTATCAAAAGAAGAGTGTAAAAAGATTATTGCTTATTCAAAAAGTGTACTTAATAAAGCTATTCGAAAAGGTGGCTCAAGTATTCGTGATTTTAAGAATATTTCTGGAGAAAATGGTAATTTTCAAAAAGAATTTAAAGTTTATCAAAGGGAAAATCTAAATTGTCCAAGAAAAAAATGTACTGGTAAAATTAAGAAAATATTTATATCCAATAGGTCAACTTTCTTTTGTAATACTTGCCAAAAATAGAAAATTATTCTATTGACCAGTATAAATTCTCGAGCTATACCACTGCGCATATGGCAAACACAAAATCAGCAATTAAAAGAATTAGAAAAATTGCTACACAAACACTAGTTAATAAGGCTCGTAAGAGCAAATATAGGAATGCTATAAAAAAAATGAACCTTCTTCTTGAGGATAAGAAAAAAGATGAAGCTCTAAAATTCTTACCCAAGCTAAATTCTGAACTAATGAAAGTCGCAAAGACTGGAATTATTAAGAAGGCTAATGCTTCAAGAAATATATCAAGAATAACTAAAAAAATTACAGCCTTATAAAACTACCTGTAGTTGCTGAAAAATTCAACCAAAGGTAATCATACTAAATAAGAAATTTTTTTATTCAAAATCACTATCTAGACTTGGTAAAAAAATAAATTTTTATAATTTCTTAATTGCACAATCATAGATTTTAAATTTGTAAAACATTTATTTGAAAAAGATGTCAAGTGGAAAAAAATTATTTTATAAAATCAACTCGCGTAAAAAACGATTCACTCAGAGATTTTATTTATTTTTAAAATCACGAACATTTTTATTGTATAATTTATAATTTACTTCTAACTGACCTTATTCCTATAAATTTATGTCTAACAATAATTTAATACAAAATTTTAAAAATACCTCTTCCGAATCTCTAGATTGGACTCTTATTCAAAAAGACATGAAGAGCAAACTTGGTAGTGATATATATGAAAGTTGGCTTAGAAAGATAGATTTTGTTGAGGAGATGAGTAATTACATTCTGCTCTCTGTTTCGACTAGGTTTATAAGAGATTGGATTACTTCAAGATATTTAGATCAAATTTTACAAGTTGTTAAAGTTTATAAAAAAGATTTAACGAGAATTGAATTTAAAATTGTAGAAAGAAATTCTGACAACGATGTAGAAAAAAATATTCAATTAAAAGAAAATAATGAAAATGTGTCATTTATTAAAGACACATATTTACAGTATAATAGAATTGATCCCAACAAAAGATTTGATACTTTTATAACTGGACCAAGTAATAAATTGGCATACGAAGCATCACTAAAAGTTTCAGAAAATATTTCTCACTACAATCCACTTTATATTTATGGGGGTGTTGGAATGGGAAAAACCCATTTATTAAATTCAATTGGACTTTCATTAAAAGAAAAAAATAAAGTTATGTTTATTTCAGCTGAAAGATTTATGTACCAGTTTGTTAAATCCATTAAATCTAACGATATGGTAAAATTTAAAGAATATTTTAGAAATACCGATATCTTGCTAATTGATGATATTCAATTTATGAATGGCAAGGAAGCAATGCAGGAAGAGTTTTTTCACACATTTAATGCATTACTCGACAAAGGCTCACAGGTAATAATTTCTGCAGATAGAGCTCCAAACAAGCTATCTAGAATTCAAGACAGAATTAAATCAAGATTTGCAGGCGGTTTAGTTGTTGATATTCAAAAACCAGATTATGAACTTAGAAATAAAATTGTTAAACAAAAAACAGAAGAACTTAATGTTTTTTATTCCAATCAAGTAAATATATCAGAAGAAATACAAAGGTTTATTAGTACTGAAATTACAACGAGTATCAGAGAGCTTGTTGGCGCAATTAATAGAGTTGTTTCTTTTTCAAGAATCTACAACAAGGTCCCAAATATATCAGAGGTTAAAGTTGTTTTAAAAGACTTACTAAATATAGGTGAAAACAAAGTAACAATTGATTTAATCCAATCTACTGTTTGCAAATTCTTTAAAATCAGTAAAAATGAGATGCTATCCTCAAGAAGATCAAGATACCTTGTAAGACCAAGACAGACAGCGATATATTTAACTAAGATACTAACTTCTAAATCTCTACCAGAAATAGGTAGAGAATTCTCTAATCGAGATCACACAACAATCATACATTCTGTTAAAACAATTGAAAAATTGAAGGAAAAAGATCCAGAAATGACTAACAATATTAATAATTTAAAAAATCAAATATTGTATACTAAAGAAAATGAAATTTAACGTTAACCAACAAGATTTACAACAGGCACTGAATTATTGTCAGGGTGTAATAGAAAAAAGAAGCACACTTCCAATTTTATCAAATGTTTTATTAAATGCTAGTAATTCAAATTTAACAATTACCGCAACAGACTTAGATCTAATATTTATTCATCAAATTAATAATGTAGAGGTTGTTGAAGAAGGAAATACAACTACGACATCATCAATCATGTATGATATTATAAGAAAGTTTTCTTCGGGAAAAAAAATCAATCTATCTTTAACAGATGTTAGTAAGCTTCAAGTTGAATCAGAGAAGTCTGTTTTTAATTTAAATTGCATTAGTGCATCAGAATTTCCATTAACTGATGAAAATTTTAATCAAAATGAGTTTTCTATAAAGTCTAAACAATTATTAAAATTACTAAATAAATGTAAATTTTCAGTTTCCAATGATGAAACAAGACACTACTTAAGTGGAATTTTTTTTCATCAAACTGAAATTGAAGATAAGAATTTTTTAACAGCAGCAGCAACAGATAGTCATAGAATGTCTATATCCAAAATAAGATTAGATCAGAAGATAGATTTTGAGCCAATTATATTGCCCAAAAAAACAATATTTCAATTGTGTTCTTTATTAGAGAGTTATGATGGTGATGTGAAAATTTCAAATGCAAAGTCTAAAATTAAATTTGAATTAAATAATAGTATTTTAATTTCTAAATTAATTGATGGTAAATTTCCAAATTATATTCAGGTGATACCTAAAAATAACCAAAAGAAATTAGAAATAGACCTAAAGCTATTTTTAGACTCGGTCGATAGAGTTGCTTCAGTTTCACTAGATAAGAAAGATGGAGTAAAATTCAATTTATCAAAAGATGTCTTGAATTTATCAGTTAATAACACTAACAGTGGCGATGGAAAAGAAAGCCTAAACGTAAAGTTTGATCATGATTTAGAAATTAGTTTTAATTCAAGATACTTGATTGATGTTGCCTCACAGTTAGATGGAGATAAAATTGAAATTTATTTTAATGATACTGGATCTCCAGCTTTAATTAAAGATCCAGGTGACTTTGATAGTATATTTGTTGTAATGCCTATGAAAGGCTAATTAAGAACGTCTAGTTCGGAGTAAATAACACTCTCCAATTCTTTCAAGAAAATTTCTTTTTCTAACCCAGGTTCAATAGGTTTTAAAATTGAGATAGTTAAAATTCTATTAATCTTTTTTAGACCATTTTTTGGCCAGATATTTCCAGAGTTAATTGCTATTGGTTGACATGAAATTTTTAGTTCTTCATAGATTCTACTGGAGCCTTTTTTAAAAGGTGTTCTGTCTTTAGGGGGCAATCTTGTGCCTTGTGGAAAAATTATTAATGGTCGGTCTGATGAATTTATTTGTTTAGATATATCATCAAAAAAACCAAGATTTTCTTTAGATATCTTGTTTCTCTTAATCGATATTGAACCAATTTTTTTAAGATACCAGCCAAATATGGGTATCATCAATAACTCTTTTTTAAGAATAAAAACTGGAGAATTAAAAATTGTTTGTAAAAAAAAAGTTTCAAACATTGATTGATGAGAAGCTGCTATAAAAAACTTTCTATTTTTGATAATATTTTCTTTACCTTTAATTATTATTTTTGTTGATAAAAAAATTTGTAAGCAAAATGAGGTCCAATAGCCCATAATTTTTCCTCCAAATAAAACTATTTTTTTAGGAAAAAAAATTGCTGGAAGAAATATTAAAGAAATAAAAATAATTCCAGTGAAAAAGAAGAGAGAAAATAAAAAGTTTCTTATCATTTTTATTAAAAACTAAATCAGATCTTCTAGTTTTTGTCTTTTTTTAATAACATTAATTTTAGAGCCCTTGATTAATATTTCTGCTGGCTTTGGCCTAACATTATAGTTTGAGCTTAGTGACATCCCATAAGCCCCTACATCACACATTACCACAAGGTCTTTTTCATTTAGTTTTTGAAACCTTTTTAAAGTTGTAAACTTATCAGTGCTTTCACAAATTGGCCCAACAAACTCATAAACTTTTTTCGAAGTTTGATTCGTTTTTATTGCAGGTAGAGTTCTGTGACTTGCACCATATAAAGCTGGCCTCATAAGGTCATTCATTGCAGCATCTAATATAATAAAGTCTTTTTTATCATTTTTTTTTATGTAAATAACTTTTGAAACAAGCGAGCCTATGTTGCCAACAATTGATCTGCCTGGCTCAAATATAATTTTAGATTTATGATTCTTTAAGAATTTTTTTATAGCAATATTATATTTTTGATAATTAAGCTTTTTATTATTTTTTTCATAACATATCCCCATACCACCACCGAGGTCGATGAACTCAAATTTGTAATTGCTTTTTTTGATAATCTTATCCACTACCTTAAGCATTTTTTCATATGGCTTGTGATCTAGAATTTGACTCCCAATGTGAACACTTAAACATTTTAGATTTATATTTTTTGATAATTTAGAATAATTTACAAGATCAAAAAATGTGTTTTCATCCACACCAAATTTATTTTCTTTTTTACCAGTTGAAATTTCTTTTAGAGTTTTTGCATCTGTATTCGGATTTAATCTAATACCAATATTTATGATTTTTTTTTTAGATTTGGCAATTCTTTCGATTTCATTAATTTCACTTTTAGACTCAGCATTTATTAATAAAATTTTTTTATCAACTGCATAGCTTATTTCACTCGATGTTTTACCCACACCTGAAAAAACTATTTTTTTTGGGTCTATGCCAGCCCTAAGTGCCATCATCAACTCTCCTATTGAAACCACATCTGCACCTAATCCAAATTTTCGAATTTCTCTAATCAGATTCACATTAGTATTTGATTTGATCGCAAAACATATTAGTGGAGAAAATGATTTAAAGTTTTTTTTGAAGTTAGCTATATTTTCTTTTAACTGTTTGTATGAATAGCAGTAGACAGGTGTACCAAATTTTTTAGCAATATCTTGAACCTTAACCTTTTCAATAGAGAGATACTTATTAATATATTTCATTATATCCTAATTGTAAGGATATTATTTTTGGTAGCCTTATATTCAGGATCTTCTTTTTTCCCACAAGAGAATAATAGAATGCAGAATATAGAAATTAAAATTAATTTTTTTATCATTTTATGTTTTTTTATATTTTATTATCATTTTTTTAATATTATCAAAAGATGTTCCACCATAAGATTTTTTAGAATTTACTGAGTTTTTTACGTTAAATATCTTTAATACTTCAATTGTAAGTTTAGGTTCAATTTTTCTTAACTCATCAATACTGAGTTCATTTAATTTTTTCTTTTTCTTTTCTGCAAAATTAACAATCATAGCTGTAGTTTGATACGCCTTTCTAAATGGCACTGAATGATTTTTAACAAGATAATCAGCTAAATCTGTAGCTGTAATGTAGCCTGAATTTGCAAGATCTAACATTTGCTGTTTATTGGGACGTAAGTTCTTTAAAACTTCATTAAGAATCGAAATACAGTTGTTAAGAATGTCATTAGACTTAAATAGTATTTCTTTATCATCTTGCAGATCTTTAAAGTAAGATATGGGTAGGCCCTTAAGAATAGTTAACATCGAAAATAAATTTCCATAAGCCGTGCCGGTTTTTCCTCTTAAATATTCTAATAAATCAGGGTTTTTTTTTTGTGGCATTATTGAAGATCCTGTAACAACTTTATCTGAAAGAATAATCAAATTAAAACCATCCGAGTTCCAAATAATTAACTCCTCCGCTATTCTTGAAATGTGCATAGAACAAACAGACACGCTATACAAAAAGTCCAAAACAAAATCTCTGTCAGCAACAGTATCTATTGAGTTATTTGTTGGTCGTTTAAACCCTAATTTTTTTGAAGTAAAATTTCTATCAATATCGAAAGAAGTACCTGTTAATGCAGCAACACCAAGAGGACACTCTGATAAACTTTCTAAGTTATTAGAAAATCTTTTTCTATCTCTAACAAACATTTCCACATAAGCCATTAAATAATGTGCAAATGATACTGCTTGAGCATTTTTTAAATGTGTAAACCCAGGCATTATTGTTTCAATATTTTTTTCAGAAATTTTAAGAATTGTTTTTATAATATTATTTAAGTTTTTATTAATCTCCTTAGTGGCAGATGTGGTCCACATTTTAAAATCAGTAATTACTTGATCATTTCTGGATCTTGCAGTGTGTACATAACCTGCCTCTTCGCCGATTATTTCAAACAATCTTTTTTCAATATTCATATGAATATCTTCATATTTCTTATAATATTCAAATTTATTTTTTAAAATTTCGTTCTCAATTTTGTTTAGTCCATAAATTATTTTATTTTTAATTTTAAAAGAAATAATTTTTTGTCTAAACAGCATCTCAACATGTGCAATTGAACCTAAGACATCTTGCTTGAAAAGTTTTTTATCAATATCTATTGAATTACCTACTTTTTGAAATAATGTAGAGGCATCTTTCTTTATTCTTGATTCCCATATTGCTTTATTGTTTTTATTTTTTACCATGATAGTTAATTATACATACTTAGTATGAAATTATTAATAATATTTATATATCTGATAACGATTAATTTTAGTTATGCTTTTGAAAAGCCCGACTTAAAAAACTTAATTTTAATAAAAAATCCAAAATTTTATGAGGATGTAACCTTTATAGATATAAATCAAAAAAACGTTAATTTAGATGACTTTAAAGGAAAACTGGTAATGTTAAATTTTTGGGCAACATGGTGTGCTCCATGCAAGGAAGAGATGCCATCCTTAGATGATCTTCAATCAAATACTAAATTGGATAACCTAAAAATTTTTCCAATAAATATTGGTCGTGAAGATGGACCTAAATCAAAATTATTTTTTAAAAAACTAAATATTCTGAATTTAGATATTTATTTTGATGCACCTATTACCTTAGCAAAAAAATTTTCTTTAAGGGGAATTCCTACAACTATTATATTTGATAAAGAAGGAAAAGAATTTGCCCGGATTATGGGATCTATTGATTTTAATGATGAAGAATTTATTGATTGGCTAAAGCTTTATAATTAATTTTTGAAAAAATAAGCAAAACAAACTAAAACAATTATGGCTATAAATTGAAAAAGCACTCTGTATTGCATTAATTTATTTGAATATTTTTTACTAGTCTCCCCCCCTTTAAACAAGGTTCCAATCCCCAAAATTAACACAACAGCAACAATTATCAAAAGTGCTATACCAAGAATTTTTACTAATGTTCCAGAAATCATAATTATACTGTAGTGTGTTTTTTAAATAAAAAAACATAAAAAAACATCTATGACATTTTGTCTAACAACTACAATTGTAAAATCAGAAAAAAACATACCAATTAAGTATGCAGTTATTTTACTTCATGGATATGGTGGAGATGGAAAAGACATAAGCATGTTAACATTGAATTGGAAAAGATTCTTACCTAATACTATTTTTTTATGTCCAAATGGACATGAAAAATGTGAAATTAATCCAACCGGTTATCAATGGTTTGACTTAACTAGAGATGATCCAAAATATATTTTAGAACAATCCAAAAAAGCTGAAATAAAGCTTAAACAGTTTATCGAAGAAGTAAAAAATGAATATGGTTTAAAAAATTCACAAATTTGTCTATCTGGTTTCAGTCAGGGTTGTATGATGTCTATAAATTTAGGACTAACAAGCACTGAAAACTATAATTGTATTATTGGTTTTTCAGGAAAAATAATAAATTCAGAAGACCTTATTAAAAGAAAAAATTCATCAACGAAAATGCTTTTAATACATGGAGACAAAGATACTATTGTTTCACCAACTTTTTTATTAGAAGCAAAAGATTTTCTGATTAGAAATAATATTGAAGTTGAGTCAAAAATGATAAAAAATTGTGAACATCACATTCCAGTTGAAGCTTCTAGTACAGCTTTAAACTATATAAAAAATAATTTTCAAATTCAATAAATATTCTATTTATTGATAAAATAATTTTTTTGAGTTAGGATTTTAAAATGTTTTTTACTGATCAAAACCTTTCGTTAGAAAAATGCCCTGCGCTAGTTTTGAATGCTGATTATAGACCCTTAAGTTATTACCCGTTATCACTTTGGAGCTGGCAAGATTCGGTTAAATCTGTTTTTTTAGACAGAGTAATTATAGTAAGTAATTATGATAGAATTATTAGAAGTCCATCATTTAACATGAAGTTACCTAGTGTAATTGCCCTAAAAAATTTTATCAAACCTCAATCTAATCCAAGCTTTACAAGATTTAATGTTTTTTTAAGAGACAAGTTTTTATGTCAATATTGTGGGAGTGATCAAGAACTGACATTCGATCATTTACTTCCAAGATCTAAAGGAGGACAGACAAATTGGGACAATGTTGTGACTGCATGCTCTTCATGCAATGTAAAAAAAGGTGGTAGGTTATTAAAAAATTCAGATATGATGCTTAATCAAAATCCTTTTCAGCCTTCTACTGAAGATTTACATAGAAATGGCAAACATTTTCCACCAAACTTTCTTCACAAGAGTTGGATGGATTATTTGTACTGGGATGTCGAGCTGGAAGCTTAATTATATTTTTTCAGATATATTGATCGCAATTTTTGAACCAGTTTTGATTATTTTATCTAAAATTGAGTACACACCTTTTTTAGTTGCCCCTTCTGCATAAGCTATATCTTTATGGAGCAATTCGTCGTTTCTAAATTTAATAATCTTTTCTTTTAATTTTTTTTCATCGTTTTTTAATTCTTTAATTTGATTTGAATAATGTTCGTCTATAACTTCTTCAACTGAAGCAGTGCAAAGCATAGCTGCTTTTTTCCCCAATATTGTTGAACCAAAGCCAAGTCCTACACCAAGAATATCCCATAAAGGTAAAAATTTTGTAGGTTCAATATTTCTCTTTTTGATTTCATTTTCAAAATAATCACAATGTTCTTTTTCATGAATTTTCATCTCTTCAATTTTTTTCTTTAAATTATCATTTTTTACAAATGTGTTGAGTGCTAATAATTGTCCCTCATAAATTTTTATTGCACCACGTTCTCCAGCATGATCCACCCGAATAAATTCTTTTACTTTGTTTTTATCTGTTTTTTTCATAAGTTAAAAAAAGCTTAGTTGTTATAACACTGAATATTAAAGAGATAAAAATATTAAAAGTCGCAAGAGATAAACCAAAAATTTTAAAAGTTACATCCTTACAACTCACAGGCATTGTTTTTAATTGATTTAAAAGGGCTTCTTTTGATAAGTTGTTACTTTCATTATTTAAATTGCAAACTAAGGATTCTTTAATAAACCCTTGTTCTATACCAAAATGGTAAAAAGCTATTAAAGTTGCAGAAAAAAATATTAAACTTAAAATTATTAAAGATAGTTTTTCAAATTTCTTAGTAAATAAACAAAATGAAATAACTATTATTGAAAAAAAATAAGGTATTCTTTCAATTAAACATAGGTTACATGGTTGGTGTTTTAGCACATACTGAATAAAGTAGGCGGTAATTAGGGCAAAAACACTAAATAACAGTATTAAATTAAATATCGTTTTGTTTTTAATTTTAGACATATTATTTAATCACAAAGTATATCGCACCAACTATAACTACAATCAAAATACCTAAAATCGTAAACCATTTAGCAGCTTCAGTTTGCATGAATTTGTTAAATCTATCACCAAATTTAAATGAGAGATAGGAAACTAAGAAAAATCTTAAACCTCTAGAGATTAGACATATAAAAAAAAATATGAATAAATTAAATCCAATCATTCCACTAGTTATTGTAAATACTTTAAAAGGAAGGGGTGTAAAACCAGCAAGAAATAAGGTAGCTAGCCAGATATAAAGGCCAGTTCCCATTGTTAGGTTGGTTTTAAGACTAAGAACTTTATCTTCATAATCATAAAACTCTACCACGCTCATTCCAACATCTAAAAAATATGAACCAATAAAGTAGCCCAATAAACCACCGAGGGTAGAGAAAAGAGTAGCAATTAAAAAAATTTTTAAATAATCATTTTTTTTTGCAATAACCATTGGTACAATCATGACATCGGGTGGAATAGGAAAAAAAGAACTTTCTATAAAAGATACAATTGCTAAGAACTTTTTAGAATTTTTGTGTGCAGCAAGCAATAAAGATTTTTGATATAATTTAATAAGCATTTTTTGGTTTTAATATAAAATAAGTTCTTATACTATTTAATTTTATAGTTATAATAATGAAAAATAGTGGGCGAATGGCGGAACTGGTAGACGCGCACGACTCAAAATCGTGTTTCGCAAGAAGTGAGAGTTCGATTCTCTCTTCGCCCACCAAAGCTTATGCAAATAGATAAAATAAATAATTTATTAGAATTGTTCTACGAACAATACAAAAAACAAAATAAAGAAAGTATTTTCTTACAATCATTGAAAGAGCCTCAAAAAAAATATTCATGGGAAAATGTTTATCTAAATATAAATAAATTATCGGAAGAAATATCAAAATATATTAAAAAAGGTGATAGATGCTTATTAGTATCAGAAAACAGACCTGAATGGATGATATCAGATCTTTCAATTATGCTTTCAAAGGGAGTAACTGTACCTGCTTATACAACTTACACAGAGAGAGACTATGAATATATTATCGACGATTGTACACCAACGATTATTATTATTTCAGATAAAACTCAGTATAAAAAGATTAAAAATATAATTCCAAAAAAAGATTTTATTAAAAAAATAATCTTCTTTGAAAATGTAGAAAATGTTAATGAAGAATTAAATTTAAAAATACATAATATTTTTAAAAAAGATAACTGCAATAATCAAAATTTTTCTGATTTGAAAATTGAAAGAAAAGATATGGCATGCATAATTTATACTTCTGGTACCCAGGGCAACCCAAAAGGTGTAATGCTAAGTCATGGTGGAATACTAAACAACTGTGAGGGAGCGTATGGATTATTAAAAACTTTTATTTCAAAAAAGCCAAAATTTTTAACTTGGCTACCTTTATCACACTCCTATGAGCACACAGTTCAGTTTGTGCAGATAGTTGTTGGGGCAAGGGTTTTTTATGCCGAAAGTATAGACAAGTTGATAAAAAATATGAGTGACTGTTCACCAGAAATAATGACAGCTGTGCCAAGGTTTTACCAAAATTTATATCAGAAAATTAATACATCATTTAGTAAAGCTAAAGGATTAAAAAAATTACTAGTTGATCAAACAGTTCAGCTAGGAGAGAAAAAATTGAATAAACAAAAATTTTCACTAATTGAAAATGTGATTAATTTTATTTGTGAAAAATTAGTAAGGAAAAAGATTAAAAATCAATTTGGGGGAAACTTAAAGACCTTCATTTCAGGTGGTGGAGCTCTAGATAAAAGTGTAGGTTCATTTTTAAATGCGATCGGTCTACCAACATTACAAGGTTACGGTTTAACAGAAACCTCACCAGTTGTAAGCTGTAACTCAATAGAAGATATTAGAGTTGAAACAGTTGGGATACCATTTGAAGGAAATTTAGTTAAAATTGCAGATGATGGAGAGATACTTGTTAAAGGCGAGAATGTTATGTTGGGTTATTGGAAAAATGAAGAAGAAACAAACAAGGTTTTAAAAAATGAATGGCTCTACACAGGAGACATAGGAGAATTCGATGGAAAATTTCTTAAAATAACAGACAGAAAAAAAGATATTATTATAACGACAGGTGGAGATAATATCTCACCAATTAAAATTGAAAATGATTTAAATAAATCTAATTTTATAGAACAAAGTTTAGTTTATGGTGATAGTAAACCTTACTTAGTTAGCTTAATAGTTTTGAGTTCTGAACATAAAAATATCTCTAAAGAAAAAATTCAACAAGAAATAGAAAAAATAAATTTAGATTTAACTAAAATAGAAAAAATAAAAAAATTTATTATAATAAAAGATCAATTTACAATTGAAAATAATATGATGACACCAACTTTAAAACTAAAAAGATATAAAATTATAAAAAAATACAAAATAGAGCTTGAAAAACTTTTTTAATTAATTTTTTTAAGACAGGTTACTAAGCGCATAAACTCTTACTTTTTTACTTATTAGAAAATATATTTAACTAATAAAGTTTATTTTGAAAAATCTAAAATTGTTCTTTAATTAATGAATTGACATCACTTGTATAAAAAAATAAAAATAAGTTAACAACGAATCACTTTGATTCGTTTAACTTAAACAGGGAGCTAAAGATGGCTACAAAGAAAAAAGCTAAAAAAGCTAAAAAGAAAACTAAGAAAAAAGCTAAAAAAGCTAAAAAAGCGAAGAAAAGAAAAAGATAGTATCTTAATCTTTTCAAAAAACGCTTCTCATAACATTTTGTGTGAGAGGCGTTTTTTTTGCCTAATTTTTAATCTTCAGTATCAGTAGTAG
>Ga0209709_10003166_pt1 | contig 13811 bp, 12 predicted proteins | sample ArcticOcean_MG_C_2_FD_187435 | JGI IMG/M metagenome (GOLD analysis project Ga0209709, IMG submission 187435) | Marine microbial communities from western Arctic Ocean - ArcticOcean_MG_CB4_136 (SPAdes) (version 2) | ecosystem: Environmental > Aquatic > Marine > Oceanic | place: Arctic Ocean... | reverse complement strand
ATGACTGACCCAATTAAATTTTTTGATATAGGTTTCTGGATTATCTACTCTAAAATTTGGTCCAGCTCCTGCTTTTGACCATTGTTCATACCAATTGTTCATTAAAAGTACTTCCTTGATAGAAACGGACCATGAAAAGTTTTCAAAACATGTGAAATAAATTGGGTAAACTAAACATCCTGTACTAAAAAAATTTATAGTTAATAACAAAACTACTAATAAGCAAAAATAATTAAAAAAATTATTTTTTAATTTAATTAAATCAAGGAGTTCATTAGTTTTTTTATATTTAAAAATATAAAATAAAATTGGTAATGTAAAAATTAGATATAATAAATAAAAAGATTTTAAAGATATTATTAAGCCAAGTATAACAAAAACATTTATGTAAAAGTTTTTGTAATTACTTTTTAAATTAACAAAATATAATAACTCTAAAATAAATAATAGAACAAGTATCATGGCAGATCTATCAGTTCCATGCTCTGCTAACCTGTAAAAGAAAATATTTATAAATGAAAAAATTAATAAATTTAAAATTAATAGATAATTATATTCATTATTATCTAAGTAATTTTTAATTTTTTTAATAATTATTATATTTGAAAAACCCATTATCATTAGAGCCCCCATATTAAACATGTAATATTTCACTATTGGCAAGTAGAAAAGTGAATTTAAATAAAAGATAGAAGAAGGTGTTCTAAATCCATGATTAAATTTTCCTATACCAATTAAAAGAGGATGCTGTGTTATGTAGTATGTATACTGAAAATGATAATAACTAAAATCATCATGGTTTTTTACAATAATTATCCCAAAAAACATTATAACGAAGGTGACTAAAAAAATCTTTAAATCATTTTTATTAGCTTCACTTTTAAGATATTTAACAAAATTGTAGACACCAAAAATTATAATAAAACTATTGTGTATTTCTCCATGTTTGTAAAAAAAATGACTTAAAATTGAATATAAAATTAAAGAAAAAATACCAATAATACCGATAAATCCAATTGAAAAGTTTTGATTTTCTTTTCTTGATATCTTTAAAAAAAAGTACCCATAACCAACCGTACTAACGATTATTAAACAATAAAAAAATATAAATTTAAATATGTTTATTTCCATACAAAGTATTTAATTGAGTTGTAATATTCATACTTTAAATAACACAATTATAATTAACTAGCATTCTATTTTATTTTTTCAGGCTCATCTATTGGTTCTGTTATTGGATTTAGCTCAATACCAGCGGGTGTAATAGTAGAGGGCATCGCAACGAACTGCGAGTCAGGGTTGTTTTCTGTCTCTCTAATTCTCATTCTATAAATTGCAAAAGCCCCAATCAAGGAATGAAAGATTATTAAAAAGACAAAATAACCATTTGATCCTACAAGGTTCATAAATATAGAGCATAGGAATGGCCCACTTATAGCTCCTAATCCAAATGCAAATTGTAGACTAGCTCCAGCTGCAACAAACTTTTCTTTTGAAATGAAGTCGTTAGTATGAGCAAAGATTATTGCAAACATTGGTAAACTACAAAAAGAAAATAAAATTAAAAACATATAAAACCACATCTTTGAAGTACCAAGATCACCAGGTAAATACATTTGTCTTGAAGCAAAAATAGCACAAAGTGCAAAGAAAGCTGCACCAAAAGTTGTATAAGTAATTACTAATCTTCTATCGTATCTATCTGATAATTTACCAATAGGATATTGTGCAATAGCACCTGATACTGCTAATAAAAAAGTTACTACTGAAATTTCAAATATAGTAAAATTCATAGATGCTGCATAAACTGCAAGCAAAGAAAATAAAGCTGATTGAGCTGTACCATAAAAAAGAGATCCAACCATTCCTAAGGGAGATGCTTCGTATAGCTCTTTTAAACTCATACCAGTTATTTTCTTAAATGTTGGAGCTTTTCTTTTTGTTAATAAAATTGGAATCAATGCCAATGACATGAACAAAGAAATTAAAATAAAAGGTTGAAAATTTTCTGGCTTACTAAAGTTTAGAAAAAACATTCCAATACCCATTGATGCATAAAGTACAATCATGTAGATAGATAAAACACTGCCTCTATTTTTATTAGTAGCTCTATCGTTTAACCAACTTTCAGCAATAGTATAAAGTGAAACCATACTAATCCCTGTGATAATTCTTAGTATAAACCAAGTAAACGGATGTATAAAAATTGAATGAAATAAGACAGCTATAGAAGCAAGCGAGGCAAAAGCCGCAAAGACTCTGATATGACCAACTCTTAATATGAAAGTAGGAATAGTTTTTGCACCAATGAAATAGCCAACATAATAACCAGATAACATAAAACCTGTTGCAACAAGGGTAAATTGTTCCTGAACTGCTCTAACACCAAGTAATGAACCTTGATAACCATGAGCTAACATAATAAAGCCCATACCGGTAAATAGTGCCCAAGAGTTTCTTAAAATCTTATTCATAAAATTGACCGTGCATATTTGCGATCTACTTGTAAATCAAGTCTTTATTGTGACAGATCTACGAATTCTTTAATTTTATAAATGAGTGGATTGCAATGGCGGTAATAATGACAACTCCACCCTGTATAGTTTCAAGACTAGGTTGTTCTTTAATAATTAGCCAGACCCAGATAGGTCCAATAATTGTCTCTAACAAGAAGAATAAGTTCACTTCAGCAGCAGGTATGAATCTAGGGGCTATTGTTACTAATACAAATGGTATGGCAACACACATGATACACATTAGCGGAACTATAATTAGGTCACTGCCTATTAATGCAAAACTTTCAATAAATAGAAGAGCAAATAGAGCCACTATTAACTTGCCAACAACGGCTGCAGGGATTAGATTTTTGTCTTTTGCAGACCTAATAGTGACCGCACCAACTGCTAAACCTAAGGCAGTTACTAAACCCAAAATATCACCATAAAAGTTGCCAATTTGTATGGAATCATAGAATATATATAGGGCAGCAGTAAATGTTACAAATATTGTAATCCAAGTTTTTCTATCGGGCAATTCTTTTAAAAATATAGCCCCAAGGAAAGCAGATAACATAGGTGCCATAGCAATCATAACTAATGTATTAGCAACATTTGTATTTTGTATAGATACGACGAATGTAATGTTTGTGACTGAAAAAGTACCTATATAAAGTAGCCCATGATATCCACTTGAGAAAAGCATCTTAAAGAAGTTTAATTTATAAATTATTAACATGCCTAGAAAAACAGTAATAAAAGGAATTACTCCTCTGTAAAAAACTAACCCCCAGGTATCGACATTAGAAAGTCTAATAAATAAAGAATCTGGAGTGATAAACATTACTGCGACAAAAGCTAATAATGAACCTTTTTGTTGTTCGGTTAAATTGTTCAAGCTCCTAAACCTTTCCAGAATTTTTTAGCAAGATTTATATTTGTTAAATCATAAAAAGTTTTAAGTCCAGTAGGCGAAGTCACATTAATGTCACCATTTAGTTTTTGATCTATAAAATCAATTCCAGAAAAATAAATGTTATTTTTTTTAAGGTTTTTAGCAATTAAATTTGAAATTTTTGTTTCTAATTTTGTTAATTTAGCAGTAATAGGAATAGCGCCTTTACTCATGTTGCTTAAGAAAGATCCTTTTTTGGGGACTCTTGAAATTACCCCACAAATTCTTCCATCAATTAAAAAAACTCTTTTATCTCCAAATTTAATTTTTGGTAAAAACTTTTGACACATAATATATCCATGTTTTTTAATAAAACTTAAAACCAGTTTTTTATTAATTTTTTTCTCAATAAGGTTAATGTCGTTACCTCCAAAACTATGTATAGGCTTAATTATAATTTTTTTATTCTTTTTAAAAAATTTTTTAATTTCTGTAATATCTTTTGTAAAAATAGTATCAGGCATATATTTTTGAAATGCACTTGAGTATAATTTTTCTGATACATTTCTTATAGATGTTGGATTATTAATGATCTTAACTTTATCTTTGATTTTATCTAATATGTATGTTGTTGAAATATATTCTAAATTAAAAGGTGGGTCTTGACGTATTAGTAAATACTTACATTTAGATAGATCTAGTGTTGTTCTATTTATAATTTTAAAGAAACTTTTATTAGAATAGCTAAATTCTATATAATAACCCTTAGCTAACACTTTATCATTTATTATTGAGAGATTTTTTGGTTCATAATAGAATATCTTACAATTTCTGCTTTGAGCTTCCACTGCAAGAAATATGGTAGTATCACTTTTTGGGTTAAGTTCTGAAGGGTGGTTACCTTGGATAGCAACTATCTTACTTGTCATATAGTTCAATTAAATTTTCATCTTTAGAAAATTTATTAATCATATGATCTGCATTTGTTATTTTATTATCAATTATTTTATCTAAATGACTCAAATAATGTGTTTCGTTATAGCCACCTTTACCAATTATATCTCTTTTTTCTAAACCTTTTTTTGAAATTTCTAATAATATCGATGTCCAATAGAATAAATCTTTACCCATCAACTCTGTATTAAAACCCTTTTTTGGAGCTTCAAGATATGCATTTATAATCTTATTTTTATCCCATTTAGAAATTAGATCATAAGCTTCATCTAAATTTCCATATAAAATTCCAGTATTGAAAGCAGGCCCAGAACATAAACATTCCCATCCACATGCATCCATTGATCTAAGTTCTATATACTTTTTAAGTCTATTTTCTGTAAAAATTGTACTTAAGTGAGTAGTTAAATCATCTTCTGTTGGTAGCTTATTATTTATCTCTTTAATTTTGCCATTCATAAAATCAGTAAATAAATAATTTTTTCCAGAAATGTATTCACTATCTTTTTGAATAAATAGCATTGGAAAATTTATTGCAAAATCTGCATACTTTTCAAAATTCATATTATCAAAAAAAGCCTCAGGTAACCCACCTCTTGACGTATTTTGCCAAACTTTAGATCTATAAGAGAGATAGTTGCTATTTTTTTTTTCTACAATTGATGAATTTGCAAATAAAGCAATTGAAATAGGAACAATCGAATTAACTACTTTAAATTTTTTTATAAAGTCTTTTTCAGAATTATAATCCACATTAAGTTGCGTTCCACAGGTTCGGTACATCATATCTAAACTTAATTCACCACCGTTAGGCATATCTTTTGTCATTACTTCGTATCTTTGTTTTGGATTGTTAGGAACTTCTGAAATTTTAGAAATTGGATCAAATCCAGCACTTACTATTTTTAAATTTAATTTTTTTATAACTTGTTTAATTTCGAACAAATAATCTTGAGATTCAGAACACGCTTCATGTATGTTGTTTAATTGATCTCCTGAAAGTTCAATTTGATTCCCTGGTTCTAGTGTAATACTTTTACCATCTTTTTTAAGACCGATAATATTCTTATTTTCTAAAATAGGTTTCCAGCCAAATTCATATAAGCCTTTGAACATTTTAAGAATAGTTGGATAAGCAACTCTTTCATTTTTATTTTGATCAAATAAAAATTTTTCATGCTCTATGCCTATTTTAAAATCTTTGGTTTTTCTGATACCAGATTTAAAGTAATTAATTATTTGTTCTTTATGAGTAATCATTAATTTGTATATAGTGATATAAAGTTTATTTTAAAGTCATTTGAGCAAACTTTACAATACCTATTTTAATTTCCAGAAGCTGTACTTAATAAAGATAGTTGAGTTATTTTATCATCACCCAATGCATCAATTGGTTTTACGGGGTAATCTCCTGTAAAATAATGATCTGTTAGTTGAGGGTAGGTGTCATTCCGTTTTTCAAATCCTATTGCTCTATAGAGTCCTTCAAGTGATAGAAAATCTAGGGACTTAGCGCCAATATATTCACAAATTTCTTCATTAGTTTTATTAGCAGCAAGAAGCTCTTTTTTAGTTGGTGTATCTACACCATAAAAATCAGGATATCTGATTTCTGGACAGGCAATTTTTACATGAACTTCTTTTGCACCAGCATCATAAAGCATTTTAACAATTTTATGAGAAGTTGTACCTCTAACTAAAGAGTCATCTATTAAAATAATTCTTTTATCTTTAATTGTAGATTGATTAGCATTCAATTTTAATTTAACACCCAAACTTCTAATCTTTTGACTAGGTTCTATAAAAGTTCTTCCAACATAATGATTTCTAATTAAACCTAATTCAAAATTAACTCCTAAGTGTTGAGCAAATCCAAGTGCCGCAGCATTCCCTGAGTCTGGTACAGGAACTATTATATCTGCTTTAATTTTATTTTCTTTGGCAAGCTCTATTCCTAAGTTTTTTCTGTGTTCGTAAGCTGACTTTCCATCTAACAAACTATCTGGCCTTGCAAAATAGATATATTCAAATACACAAGGTCTAACTTTTTTTGGTGGGAATGGTTTAAAACTTTTTAATTCATTATTTTCAATTAAAACAATTTCACCATTCTCTACATCTCTTACATATTTTGCACCTATAATATCTAGTGCGCATGTTTCAGAGGCTAAAACATAGCTGTCTTTTATTTTACCAATAATCAGGGGTCGTATTCCATAGGGGTCTCTAACACCTATTAATATATTTTGTGTAAGCATAACCAATGCGTAGCCACCTTGAATTTGAAATATAGCATCAATAACCTTATCGACAGTTTTGTTTCTTTTTGATTTTGCTATTAATTGAACAATTGTTTCAGTATCTGATGTTGTGTAAAAAATTGCACCATCTTCAACTAACTTATTTCTAAGCGTAACAGAGTTAGTTAAATTTCCATTATGCGCAACACCAATACCACCTGCATTAGTATCAGCAAAGAAAGGTTGGATATTCCTTAAAGTATTTTCACCTGTAGTACTGTACCTGTTATGACCTATAGCATATTTTCCAAGTAAATTATTTAAAACCTTTTCTTTGTTAAAGTTATCTCCAACCAAACCAAATCTTTTTTCTGAATGATATTTTTTTCCATCAAATGATACTATTCCACAGCCTTCTTGACCTCGGTGCTGAAGTGCATGAAGACCTAAAGCAGTTAAGGCAGCAGCATCATCACTGTTGCTTATGCCAAATACACCACATTCTTCTTTAAGTTTTGGATTATAGTTCTTCAATTTTTTCTTTAGAATCTTGATAATTTTTTTCATTAGGAAATACTTTTAAAAGATAATTACTACCTTTTTCTATGTGTGGAAAGGCGTATGATTTATCAGTATTAATTGGCCATTTACTATAATTATACACAATATCTATGGCTGCAAATAAACAAATACAGATTACATAACTTCTAATAAAACCAAAAAATAACCCAAATAAGGAATCGAGTCTTCCAAGACCAACAAAATTCACAGTCTTACTAATTCCTTTGTTTACTATTAGTATTATAAAAATTACTAGAACAAAAATAGCGAGACCCATTGTTACATCAAGTACATACTCGTTATCAATTATGTTTTTAAAATAAGGTTTAATTCTAGGAAATAAAATTAAAGTTACCACATAAGCTAAAAGCCATTTTGAAGCTGAAAGTAAACTTAAGACAAAACCTTTTCTGTAACACTTAATTACAGAAAAAATAGTAATGATTAAAAATATTAAATCTATAATTGATATTGCTTGATAAAAATCCTTTAAAGCATCAATCATATTTATTTTTATTTTCCAAAAGGTTTACTTATTAAAATAAGAGAAGGGAGAAGTGTTAATACAGAAATCATAGCAAGTAACATTGCCACGCCGGTGAATACACCAAAATAAATTGTGGGTATAAATTTTGAGAAAATAAGAATTGAAAAACCAAATACAATTGTTATTGAAGTATTAAGTATTGCAACACCAACAGTAGAATGACAAATCCTTAGAGTTTTATTGTAATCTTTAGTTTTTAAAAATTCTTCTTTGAATCTATAAATATAATGAATACTGTTGTCTACAGCAATACCAATAGTAATTGCAGCAATTGTTATAGTCATCATGTCAAGAGGAATTCCCAATAAACCAATAATCCCTAAAATAAAAAAAGCAGCAATAAAGTTTGGTACCACTCCGATTAAGGACAATTTTATATTTCTAAATAAAATCATAAACATCAAAAAAATTCCAATCATTACCAGTCCCAATGTAAGTATTTGTGATTTAAAAAGGCTTTGAAGTAAATTATTAAATAAGATTAAAACACCGGCAAGTTTAAATTCGTCCTTGTTAAGTTTTAGTTTATTTTCTAAATCATAATTTATTTGGTTTATTAAATCATTTCTTCTTAAACCATCTTGTGAGTCAATAATTCTTAAGCTAATTCTAGCTTCATTGTCTTTTATTGATATATAAGGATCAATAACATCCTTTTTTATACTTTCAGGAATTTTTGAATAAAGAACACCCATCTCTAGTGTTCCTAGGGGTTTATTATTATTCAATTGTGTAGCAACCTCTATAATGGAGCTGAAAGATAAAACCTTACCTACAGCTGTCAAATCATCAAGATAATTGTGTACTGCCTTGATTTTATCCACCTTATCTTTAGTAAACCAATATTGCTCATTATTTTCGTTTTCGTTATCTCCCCAATCTTCAAACTCATCATCTTCCTTAGAGTTGGGTGTTTCTTTATTAGGAAACTTTAAAATAACCTCTAAAGAGGTGGTACCACCTAATTTTTCATCTATAAGTTTCATACCCTTATATATTTCGGTATTTTTATTGAAATAATTTATAAAGCTATTTTCTACCTGAAGACGACTTATACCAATTATACTTAAAATAATAACTAAGCCCGTTAGTGCAAATATTGTTTTTTTATTATTGATAGAAATTTTGCCAAAAAAGGAAGTAATTTTTGATTCTTTATCTTCTTTAATTCCTACAATGTTACTTGAAACAAAACTCAAAAGAGTAGGAAGTAAGGTGAAAGTAATAATAAAAGATGTAATTAACCCAAAAGTCATCATCCATCCAAAATCAATAATAGGTTTAATTCCGCTAAATACCAAAGATAGAAAAGCACATACTGTTGTTAATACTGTATAAATAATTGGCCAAAACATTTTTCCAGTAGTCATAAATATGACTTCAGAATTACTTAAAACTGGAAAGTCACTTCTTAATTGTAAAAACCTTGTACTCATATGGATATTCATTGCCATTGTTAAGATTAACATGAGAGCAATAAAGTTAGAGGAAATTACAGTGACCTTCCATCCCAAAAGACCAAGAAGTCCAGTCATGATTAAAACTGAAAAAAAACAACTACTAATTGGAATTATAATCCATATTAGTTTTCTAAAAATATACCAAAGAGTTAATATGATAAATAAAAGCACCCCTAAACCAAAAACTACAATATCACTTTTAATAAATGACATCATATCGTCAGCAATCATTGGGATACCACCTAGGTATATTTTTCCGACAGTATCATAACTCTTGATAACTTCTCTTATCTGGAGAATGTTTTCATGATTTTTTTTTTTTAAAGTATCTTTATAATCTTCAATTTCTTCTTTAGTTTTGCTTTTAATATCATTAAGGCTATTTTTTTTAATATAGACGATAATACCACTCGTATTACCATCTTCACTAATTACAAAATTTCTAAATACTGGGCTATTTAATATTTCTTCAAACCCTCTTTCTTTATCAACATCTTCATCTTTTAAAGTTTTAAAGTTTTCTAATCTTTCTTGGAGTGGTGATTCAGAATTACTTAATAGAGGTACATCTAGCACTGTAATGACATTATCAACCCAATCTAAACTTTGAATTTTGTATTTTAAACTTAATAAATTATTAATTGAAGAATCTTTAATCATTCCATCATTAGGTGAATAAGTTAAAATTAAAAAATCTTTAGAGCCATACCTTTTGTTAATTTCTTTTAAATATTCAAGATCTGGATCCCCTTCAATTAAAAGAGTTTCGGAAGAAGCATCCAATCTAAAATCTTTAGAAAAATAACTAAAACTCAATAGTGTAATTAAAAGTATTATAAAAATAGATTTAGGGTTTTTTAGAACAGTATTTTGTTATAAATGAGATAGCATTTAATACTATTTATATTGGATATTAGTTAATTTGAGTATCTTTAAATTTAGTAAACATTGCCTCAAATTCAACCATAACATTACCAGTAGGGCCATGTCTTTGCTTTCCAATAATAAGTTCGGCTAAGTTAGAAACCTCATTCATTTTAGCTTGCCACTCAGCATGTTCTACAGTTGCAGGCCTTGGTTCTTTTCTCTCTAAGTAGTAGGCTTCTCTGTAAACAAACATTACAACATCAGCATCTTGTTCGATTGATCCTGATTCTCTTAGATCTGATAACTGAGGTTTATGATCATCCCTTTGTTCCACTGCTCTTGAAAGCTGTGAAAGTGCAATTACAGGAAGTTTCAGTTCTTTTGCCATTGCTTTAAGCCCTTGAGTGATTTCAGAAATTTCTTGAACTCTACCATCTCTATTATTTCCAGATCCTCTCATTAATTGAATGTAATCAACGACTATTAGATCTAAGCCAAATAATCTTTTAATACGTCTTGCTCTATTGCTCATTGCAGCAATACTGATAGCAGGTGTTTCATCTATATATAAAGGAAGTTCTGATATATTTTTTGATGTTTCAATAAATTTATCAAACTGCTCATTAGAAATTCTTCCTCTTCTAATATCATTTGATTTAATTCTGGATTGTTCTGCTAAAATTCTGGTTGATAATTGCTCTGATGACATCTCTAGTGAGAAAAAGGCTACTGCAGATTTTTTACCTTTTTCTTGTAATTTTTGTGCTGCATTAAATGCAATATTTGTGGCTAGCGCAGTTTTACCCATAGATGGTCTTCCTGCAATAATTATTAAATCAGAATTATGTAGTCCACCTAATCTATCATCCAAATCTCTCAAACCAGTTGGTACACCTACAATTCCTTCATCATTTCGATAAGCAGCTGATGCCATCTCAATTGTTTGTTTCATTGCTTCATCAAACTTAACAAGTGATGAGTTAAAAGATCCTTTTTCAGCAAGGTCAAATAGTAACCTTTCAGAATTTTCAATTATATTTTGCCCATTAACATCTAGGGCATTTAATTTTGCTGCATCAATCGTATTTTCAGATATTTTGATTAACTCTCTTCTTACAAACATATCGTAAATAATTCTTGAGTATTCTATCGCTTGCCTTGGAGGTGTAGAAAATTTAGTAACTTTAACTAAATATTCAGGAACATTTAATTCATCTTTTTCATTTTCAAAATAATTTTTTAAAGTGATAGGATTTGCAAGCATTCCCTTATAAATAAGACTTTCGATTGCTGAAAAAATATTCTGATGCATTGGATCATAAAAATTAATGCTAGAAATAATAGTATTTATTTCATCAAATATTTCATTTTGAACTAATATTGATCCTATTACAGCTTGTTCTGCTTCTATATTATTAGGAAGCTCTTTAAAGGTATCTTTAACGATACTTAGATTGTTTTCCATTAACAAATCTTACTTGAAAATAGATTTAAAAAAATAAGAAATATATGCTGGGGAAAAAATTGTATAATTATTGAATAGTTTCTGCTGTAATTACATTGATAGTAATTTCAGAATCTATTTCTGAGTGTAGGATAATCTTTACTTTAAATTTACCGATTGATTTAATTTCAGTTATTGGTTGTATCATTGAAGGTTTGATCTCTAATTTATCACTTTCGTGTAATAATTTTGCAATTTCAGTTGGCTTAACTGAACCATAAAGTTCTTTATTTTCTGTGCTAAGTTTTTTGATCTCATACACCTTACCATTAATTTGTTCTGAAATTTTTTGAGCTTCTTTCTTTTTCTCATTATCTTTTTTATCTAATTCAGATTTGATTTTTTCAACTTCAGCAATATTTTCTTTTGAAGCGTAAAGAGCTTTTTTATTTGATATTAAATAGTTTCTAGCAAAACCTCTTTTTACATCTATGATTTCCCCAATAGATCCAATTTTTCTTAAATTTTCTAAAAGTATAACTTTCATCTAAATTAACGCTAAATTTCTAGCTCTCTTAATAGACAGAGAAAGCTCTCTTTGTTTTTTTTGTGAAACATTTGTAATTCTAGAAGGTAAAATTTTTCCATTTTCAGACATATATTTTTTAAGTAATCTAATGTTTTTGTAGTCAACAATTGGAGCACCTTTATTTGATAAAGGACATGACTTTTTAAACTTATATTTATTTGGTTGAAATATACTTAACTTAGCAAAGTTACTTTGTTTGCTTTTGCTATTTGAACTTCTTTTTTTTGTTGGCATAATTAATCTCTATTATATTCTTTTTTTTCCTGCTCATCTTTCTTTGAAAAATAATTGGCTTCTAGGTCAAACTTTTTAACTTTTACAGTCATATATCTTAAAAGATTTTTATCAATAACTTCATTTTTTTCTAATTCTTTAACAATTTTTGCTGGACCTTTTATCTTGAAATGTATGTAGCTTCCTTTTTTATTTTTCTTAATTAAATAAGCTAGATCTAATAAACCCCAGTTCTCTGTTTGAACTATTTTTCCATCAAATTTTTCAATAATTTTTGAATATTTTTCAGTTAATTGCTTAATTTGTGTGGGGCCAGTATCTTGTCTAGCAACTATTGTATGTTCGTATAAATTCATATTTCTTCTTTAATAAAAAGTGAGGATATACTATTATAATCCTTTAATTACAACACTTAAAACCATAATAAAGTTTATATATTTAAATGTTTTCTGTTATTTTTCCAGGCCAAGGCTCACAATTAGTAGGAATGGGTAAAGAGTTCTATCATAAATACAAATTAGTTAAAAATTTATTTAAAGAAGCTGACGATACTCTAGGATTTTCATTATCCAATTTAATTCTCAATGGGCCAAAAGAAGACTTGGATTTAACTGAAAATACTCAACCTGCAATATTTCTAATAAGTTATTCAATATTTAAACTAATTAAAGAAGAGTTTAGTATAAACCTAAACAAAGCAAATTATTTTGCTGGACATTCCTTGGGTGAATACTCAGCACTAGCTTCTGCTGGAGCATTATCATTTTCAGATACTCTAAAAATATTAAAAATTAGAGGTAAAGCAATGCAAAGCTCAGTGCCAAAAGGAGTAGGTGGGATGGTTGCAGTTTTGGGTTCAGAAATTACAGCAATTGAAAATTTAATTAGTGAAAATAAAGATAAATATAAATGCTATATCGCAAACGATAACTCTATAGGTCAAATAGTATTAAGTGGTAACATCGAAGATTTAGAAAAAATGATGATAGATTTAAAATCTGCCAATATCAAAAATATTAAACTTCCAGTGAGCGCTCCATTTCATTGTAAGTTAATGAACAAAGCAACACTGATTATGAAAGAAGAAATTGCAAAGTTAGATTTTAAGGAGCCTGAAAATATTCTGATTTCTAATGTCACTGGAAATATAATGGCTAACTCAAATGAATTAAAAAATTTACTAGTTCAACAAATTGAAAATAGGGTTCGTTGGAGAGAAAGTATTTTATTAATTATTAACAAAGGAATTAATCAATTTATAGAAATAGGACCTGGAAAAGTTTTATCTGGTTTAATCAAGAGAATTGATAGAAATGTTAAAGTTAGTGCAATAAATACAGAAGAAGATATAAAGATGATTAATATTAATGAGTAGTTTAAAAAATAAAAATATTATAATTACAGGTGCTTCGGGTGGCATTGGAAACTCAATAGTTGCAAAACTACATGAGAAAGGTGCCAATATTTTAGCTACTGGAACAAGAGTTGAAAAATTAGACGAATTAAAAGAAAAATTTAATAATAT
>Ga0209709_10003164_pt1 | contig 13814 bp, 13 predicted proteins | sample ArcticOcean_MG_C_2_FD_187435 | JGI IMG/M metagenome (GOLD analysis project Ga0209709, IMG submission 187435) | Marine microbial communities from western Arctic Ocean - ArcticOcean_MG_CB4_136 (SPAdes) (version 2) | ecosystem: Environmental > Aquatic > Marine > Oceanic | place: Arctic Ocean... | reverse complement strand
TTCTTGGATCAAGTGTATCTGCTATTTCACATATTTTTTGATCACATTCCTGTAATTCTTCTTCATCAATATATGTATCGTAAATCCTATCTATATAATTTTTTCTTAATTCAGTATCATCTTGAAATTGTGAACCTTGGTAATGTTTAAAGCCTAAAGCTTCAAAAAAATCCATATCAACTATTGAAGCTCCTGTAGCGATAATCGCATCAACCATATTATATTTAACTAAATCTTTATAAATATTCATACAACCTGCCGCAGAAGTTGACCCAGCAAGTGTTAAAAAAATTGTGCAATCCCTATCCTGAATCATTTCATTAAAAATATTGGCTGCATTTGCAGTTTCCCTTGAAACAAAAGACATTTTTTCCATTGAGGAAATTATTTTTCTTGCATCAAATGAAGTAATATCGATGTGTTCAACTGGATTTTGTAAGAAACTTTTTTTGCTATTATGAATTAAATTTTTGTTTTCTGACATTAGGCAACTAATATACCTTTATTGCTCTCTTTACCATATAACGTCATTATAGGTTCATCCTCTACCTCATAGATTGCGTTTGAGTAAAAACCATTAAATTGAGTTCTAAAAGTTAGACCATAGGCCCCAAGCTGACCTAGTTCAATATAATCATTTTCTTTAATATTATTTGGAAGTAGAAATGGTCCTTTCATATAATCCATACTATCACAAGTAGGGCCATAAAAATCAAAAGCAGTTAATTTTTTTGATATTGTTTTTCCACTTTTAATTAAACGAGAAGGATAAACCATGTTTGGTGTGCCAGCATCAAAAAGAGTTCCATACGTTCCATCATTTATATAAAGTTTTTGTTTTTTTCTAAGATTAACCCGTACAATTGTTGACCCACTTTCCGCAACTAATGCTCTTCCAGGTTCGCACAATATTTCAGGAAGTTTTTCTAATTTTAAATTTAATAAACCTTTTTTTATTTCTTCAAAATAACTGTCTAAAGATTGAGGCACAAGATCTGGATATATAGCAGGAAAACCACCTCCAATATTAATAAAATCAGGAATAATTTTTGTTTTTCTTATTATATTTCCAATATCTGCAATTCCCTTTGTATAAGAAATGGGATGCATACATTGAGATCCCACATGAAAGCTTATTCCTACTTTTTTTGCATATTGTTTTGTTAACCTTAGCAAACCAATTGCCTCAGATGTTAAAGCTCCAAATTTTTTGGATAGATCTATTTCAGCATGTTCATTTGAAACAGCCACTCTTACAAATAATTCAAGGTCTTTTGCTTGATTAGTTGTTTCAATAATCTTTATTAATTCATCTTTAGTATCCAAAGAAAAGGCTTTAATATTATAGTTAAAGTAAGCCTCTTTAATATTTTCTCTGCTTTTAACAGTATGCATATATGAGCATTTTGCATCAGGACTTATCTTTTTTATGGCTTCAATTTCTTTAATTGATGCTACATCAAAATCTTTAATTCCACTTTCTATTATAGTTTTTAATACTTCTGGGTGTGGATTGGTCTTTACAGCATATAATATTTTTCCAGGAAATTTATTTTGAAATTTTTTTGAGGCAATATGTATAGATTTTTTTCTAATACAATAAACAGGTCTTTCTGGTTTAAGCTGACTTATAAGTTCGTCAATAGTGCTAAATTTTTGCATTTTATATGCCCCCAAAAAAAATTTAATAAAAAAAGTTTTTAATATTCTAGTTAAAACTTTATATTTCAGAGCAATTAAGCCAATACTCAATTAATGTAAAGTAAAATAAGTATTGAATTTAAAAAATTAACCACCATATATACATTATGCCAGAAACTATTTTACTTAAAAAACTAAGTGATTTTAACGATAAATCCCTATTATTAGTTGATGATGACAATCCATTTAGAGAAAGACTTGCAAGAGCAATGGAAAAAAAAGGATTTGAGGTAATTCAAGCTGAAAGTGTACAAAAAGGAATTGATTCAGTAAAAATAAAAAAGCCAGCATTTGCAGTTGTAGACTTAAGATTAGGAGATGGAAATGGATTGGAAGTTGTAAAACAAATACAAAATTCCAACTCAACTAGCAGAATTGTTATGCTAACGGGCTATGGAAATATACCAACAGCAGTAGCAGCAATAAAAGAGGGTGCGATTGATTATCTTGCAAAACCTGCCGATGCTGATGATGTGGAAAAAGCTTTATTAGCAGATCCAGAAAAAAGAGCTGCACCTCCTGAAAATCCTATGTCTGCAGATAGGGTAAAATGGGAACACATTCATCGTGTTTTTGAGCTATGCAATAGAAATGTATCTGAAACTGCTAGAAGACTTAAGATGCATAGAAGAACATTGCAAAGAATACTATCTAAAAGATCCCCTAAATAAAATTTTTGATCTTTAAAAGTTGTTTTGATAGCACTGCTAGAATTAAAATCTTATAAACTTCTATAAGTAAGAATGGTTGTGCCCCAACCAAGAATACTGCATCAAAACTTTTATCTAAACCCATATAGTTCCATAGCCATAATAGTCCAAATATATAAGATATACTTACAGAAAATAATAAATAAATAGATATAATTATTGGGTCATTTTTTATTTTTATCATTCCTGCAAAAAAAGCAGTAAAGATAAATCCTATCAAATAACCACCTGTTGGGCCAATTAGATATGCAAACCCAGCTCCTTTAGCGAAAACTGGCAAACCTATTGAACCTTGAATTAAATATAATATTACAGTAGCTGCTGCGAGCCTACGACCCAAAACCATTCCAAGAAACAAAACTATAAATGTCTGCATTGTTGCTGGAACCAAAGTAAAAGGAGTTTGTATTTTAGATGAAATAGCAAGTAACCCTGTTCCAAATATAACAGCCAAAAACGATTTTATTATTTTAGAATTATTTAAAGTTTTTACTGTTTGCATATATTGATGATACTATTTTAAAATATATTTATCTAGTTTTTTATTAGTCTCAGAAAAACGTCTTCTAAATCACCATCATCAGTTGATATATCTATAATACTTACGTTATTTTTCTTTATTAAGTTAATTAATTTTCCCATATCAATTTTGCTTTTTTCATAAGATACACAAATTTCGTTATTTAATTTTGATATTATTTTGAGAGATTCTAGATCTTCATCTTTAATGTCAATTATTTTATCTGTCTTAAAAGTTACTTTTTTTGTTTGAATTTTATCTAGGAGGTTTTTTGTGCTATCCAAAGCAACTATATTTCCTTTATTAAGAATAGCTATTCGATCACACATTTCCTCAGCTTCTTCAAGATAATGTGTTGTTAAAATAATAGTCACACCAAGATCGTTAAGTAGTCTTACATTTTTCCATAGATTTTGTCTTAACTCCACATCAACACCAGCGGTGGGCTCATCTAAAAAAACTATTGGAGGTTGATGGACTAAGGCTTTAGCCATTAATAACCTTCTTTTCATTCCGCCAGATAAACTTCTAGCATAGCTATTAGCCTGCTTTTCTAAAGATACTAATTCTAGAATAGTATCTGTAATTCTATCTTCTTCCTTAATGCCATAAAGGCCAGCCTGCAATTCTAGTAATTTTCTAGGACTAAAAAAAGGATCAAGGTTAACTTCTTGAGGCACTATTCCAACCGAAGCTCTAACTTGTCTTGGGTTTTTGTCTAAATCAAAACCCCATACATTTACTTGTCCCGCTGTTTTTATTACCGTTCCAGCTAAGATATTTATAAACGTTGTTTTGCCTGCACCATTCGGTCCAAGAAGACCAAAAATCTCTCCTTCTTTCACGTCTAAGTTTAAATCATTTAACGCGTGATTATCCCCAGTCTGCTTACTAGAATAAATTTTTTTTAAGTTTTTAACAGAAAGTATATTTTTTTGCTCCATATGCTCTAATTCATTTATAGTATTTAAAATAATTAAGATAATATTATTTAATGGATAAAATAAAAAAAACAGATCATTTTTATTTAATAGATGGTTCTGGTTATATCTTTAGAGCTTATTATGCACTACCACCCCTCACTAGAAAAAGTGATGGCCTACCTGTAGGTGCAGTTAGTGGTTTTTGTAGCATGTTATTCAAATTATTAGAGGATTCAAAATCAAATGAAAATCTTCAAAAACCAACACACTTTGCAGTAATCTTTGATGCAGCAAGAAAAACTTTTAGAAATGAAATTTATTCAGACTACAAAGCAAACCGATCAGAAGCACCTGATGATTTGGCACCACAATTTGAATATATAAGAAAGTCCGTAGTTGCTTTTAATTTACCATCTGTGGACCTTCCGAACTATGAGGCTGACGATTTGATAGCTACTTATGTAGAACAAATTTTAGCAAAGGGCGCCAAGGTAACGATAGTTTCTTCAGATAAAGACCTGATGCAATTATATAGAAAAGATGTTCGCTTATTTGATCCAATGAAAAATAAATTTATAACACCAGAAGATATTGTAACTAAATTTGGGGTAGGTCCAGAAAAAGTAATTGATGTGCAGTCATTGGCAGGTGACAGCAGTGATAATGTTCCTGGAGTTCCAGGAATAGGCGTTAAGACTGCGGCAGAGCTAATTAATAAGTATGGCAGTCTTGAAAAATTGTTAGATAACGCTCAAGAAATAAAACAAAATAAACGAAGAGAAACACTTATAGAAAACAAAGATAAAGCGATAATTAGTAAAAAATTAGTAACACTAATGAAGGATGCTCCCGTTGAAAGAAGGATAGAAGAATTTTATCTAAAGGAGATTGATAAAGATAAGCTATATAGATTTTTAAGAGAAATGGAGTTTAATAGACTTCTTAGCTCTGTCATCTCTGCATATGGAGAGCCTGAATTAGAAGATTCTCCAACGGAGACAAAGCCTGAAAAAAAATACCAAAATATAAATAAAAAAAATTATCATCTAATCACAAATGAAAAAGAAATAGATGAATGGATCAATGAAGCAGAAGAAGCTGGAGAACTAGCAATTGATACTGAAACTAGCTCATTAGATGCTCATCAAGCTGATTTAGTGGGAATTTCATTAAGCACTAAAATTGGTAAGGCTTGTTACATTCCAATTGGTCATAAGTTTAAAGGATGTTTAAAAAAAGAAGCTGTAATTAAAAAGTTAAAACCACTTTTAGAGGACAAAAGTGTAAAAAAAATTGGTCAAAATATTAAGTTTGATTTTATTGTCTTGTTTAAACAAGGAATAAATATGAATTCAATGGAAGATACAATGTTGATGTCTTATGTATTGGATGCTGGAAAAAATAGACATAACATGGATACCCTGTCTGAGATTCATCTACAGCATAAAACAATTTCATTTAAAGAAATTGTTGGAACAGGCAAGAAAGAAATAAATTTTAGTGATGTAGAGTTAGATAAGGCAATGGAGTATGCTGCTGAAGATGCTGATATTACTTATAGGTTATATAAAGTATTTATTAAAAATTTAAAAATAGAAAAATTAACTAATGTTTATGAGATCTTTGAAAAACCTTTAATTAAAATATTAGCATTTATGGAAATTGAAGGAATAAAGATTGATAATAAATTTTTAAAGGTATTGTCTGAAAAATTTGAGAAAAAGATTAGTAAATTAGAAAAAGAAGTTTTTAAAATTTCAAAAAAAGAATTTAATATTGCTTCACCCAAACAATTGGGTGAGATCATTTATAATGATTTAAAGATTGCCGTTCTTAAAAAAACTAGAAAAGGGAGCTTCGCTACAAATGCAAGTGTGCTTGAGGACCTGGCTTTTAAAGGGCATAAATTTCCTCAATTAATTCTAGATTGGCGACAAGTATCTAAACTGAAAAATACTTACTCAGATGCTTTGCCTGAACATATTAACCCAAACACTAAACGAGTTCACACTTCCTTTCTATTGGCGGCAACAACAACAGGAAGACTTGCATCTAGTGATCCAAATTTACAAAATATTCCAATCAAATCAGAGGATGGCAAGGATATAAGAAAAGCATTTATAGCTGAGAAAGAATTTACATTAATTTCAGCCGACTATAATCAAATTGAAATGAGAATTTTAGCAGATCTAGCAAATGTTAAGGAATTAAAAAAAGCATTTAAAAATAATGAAGATATTCACTCTCTGACAGCAAGCCAAGTATTTGGCGTTGATATTAAAAAAGTTGACCAAGATATGAGACGAAAAGCCAAAGCAATAAATTTTGGCATCATTTATGGAATTTCTCAATATGGGTTAGCAAAACAAATTAATGTTTCAAATCACAAAGCAGACGAATTTTTAAATGCTTACTTTTCAAGGTTTCCAGAAATAAAGATTTATATGGATGACACTATTAAATTTTGTAGAAAAAGTGGTTATGTAAATAATATTTTTGGACGTAGATCTCATTTTAATGGAATTAATGACAAAAATTTTAATGTAAGAAATTTTCAAGAAAGAGCATCAATAAATGCACCTATTCAAGGTTCTGCCTCGGAAATAATGAGACTTGCCATGATTAGACTCGATAAGAAATTTGAAAGTTTAAAAAATAATAAGTCAAAAATTTTACTACAGATTCATGATGAATTAATTTTTGAAGTTCCAGAAAAAGAAGTCAAAACCATTACTAAAATCATTCAAGAAGAAATGACCAGTGTTACAGAAAGTGATTTACACTCATTTTCAACCCCCTTAACGATAGATGTAAATATAGGGGATAATTGGGGAATACTTCATTAAGAAATAAGATTGCCTAAATTAGAACAATTTAGTATTTTTAAAGTAGTTTATGCATAAAGAAATAATTGCTCTAATCGACGATGATAGAAATATACTTACAAGCATAAGTATTGCTCTCGAAAAAGAAGGCTTTAAAGTCCAAACTTATATAGATGGAGAGAGCGCATTAATTGGACTTACAAGATCACCACCAGACTTAGCGGTCATGGATATTAAGATGCCCAAAATGGATGGTGAAGAACTTTTAAAAAAACTAAGAAAAAAAACATCTTTACCTGTAATTTTTTTAACTTCTAAAGATGATGAAATTGATGAATTGTTAGGCTTAAAGCTCGGTGCAGATGATTTTGTAAAAAAATCTGGAGGTTTTTCTACAAAAGTTTTAATTGAAAGGATTAGAGTTCAATTGCGAAAAAAAGATATTAATAATAATCTTGAAGATACAAAAAACATAATTTTACACGGCAAACTTAAACTTGACCCATCTCAATTAGAGTGTGAATGGGACGGGCAACAACTACCTGAAAAACTAACAACTACAGAATTTATAATTGTAAGAGAATTAGCTAAAAGACCTGGGATAATAAAAGAAAGGGCTCAATTAATGGATATTGCATACAGAGATGACACGGATATCGAGGACAGAACAATTGATAGTCATGTAAAAAGGATAAGAAAAAAATTTAAGAGGATAGACCCTAATTTTTCAGCAATTGAGACCAGATATGGCAGTGGATATAGATGGAATGTTAGTTAATGTTCAACAATTTATTAAAGAATCTCTCTATATTAAAAAAATTTTTATTTATAAATTTAGTTATTTTTATCATCATTGGTAGTTTAACATCTATATATATCAAAAATATTCAACCTAATTTAATCCAAAAAAAAACAGCTAATCATATTAAGATAATTGATAATACAATAGATCATATTATTAGGCTGAATATAAAATTTGAAGAAGAAGATGTCAGAAGATTTTTATTTTCAACAAGATTTTTATTTCAAAGTTTGGATAGGGTAATTTTATTTGATAATAAATTTGATTTAGTTGGTGATACCGATACATTAGATTTGGACCCTAGATCATTTTCTAAAAGGTTAGATATAGTTCAGCTAGAAATTTTAAATGAAGAAATTAGTCAAGAAATAACTGATACAAAAAATATTAATAAAGAAAAAACTATTTCATTAAAAGATATCTTGTCTCATTACTCGTGGTCTAAAGATTTTGGAAAACCATATACCTTTATTCAAGAGGGATATAATCAATTTTTGTTAACGACTATAAAAAATATAACTCATGATGGAAAAAATATTGGTTTCCTAGCAATCTCTGAAAATGCAAATGATGTAAGAACTGCGATCAATGAAAGAAAAAACTTTATATTAAGAACTGCAATTTTTGTTGCAATAGTCATTTTTATATTTTCATTTGTTCTAAATAGATATTTTTTAAAGCCTATAAAAAATTTGGTTGCCTATACTAAAATAATTAAAGAAAAAAGCAGAAAAAAAACAAACATAAATGAGCTCAAAAGTAGAAATGATGAATTGGGAGCCTTATCAAACTCATTAGATGACATGACATATGAGCTTCAGAGAAGAATTTCTCATGCTGAAAATTTTTCAACAGATTTGGTTCATGAAATAAGAAATCCTTTAGCATCACTAAAAAGTGCTTCAGAAATATTAAATGATACAGAAGATGCCACACAAAGGAGTAAGTTAATTGATATTCTAAATCATGATGTACAAAGAATAGAAAGGTTAATTACTGACTATTCTCAGATGTTAAAAGATGAAGTTGCTTTAAGTAAAGAAAAAATGAGAAAAATAAATTTAAAATCGATTGCTGAATCTGTAGTTGATGAATTTAATAGTATCTATGAAGTAAAAAAAGAAATTAAAATAAAACTTATTGATAGAGATAATGATAAAGAATACTTAATTAATGGTATAGAAAATAGAATAGAACAAATAATTGCAAATTTATTAGATAATTCAATTTCATTTAGTGATAACAGGCAAACTATTTTAGTTGAAATTTCTCATGATATTAAAAAAAAAACTATTTTAAGAGTCATTGATCAGGGACAAGGCTTTAAAGAAAAAAGTACAGATAAAATATTTGATAGGTTTTATAGCAATAGACCAGATAATTTCGGTGAACATTCAGGATTAGGTTTAAATATCGTAAAAAACCTAGTGGATCTCCATGGAGCTACAATTAGTGCTTCTAACAATATCAATCAAAAAGGAGCAAATATTGAAATTATTTTTCCTAAAATTTAATCTAAAGTTGATTAAATGAATTATTATGTTAGAAAATCTGGCAATGGAAGATTATAAAGTAAAAGATATATCCCAAGCAGATTTTGGTAGAAAAGAGATTTCTATAGCAGAAAGTGAAATGCCTGGATTAATGGCATTAAGAGAAGAGTATGCTGGTAAAATGCCTTTAAAAGGAGCCAAGATAATAGGTTGTCTTCATATGACAATCCAAACAGCAGTTTTAATTGAAACTCTAGTAGAACTTGGTGCAGAAGTTAGATGGTCTTCATGCAATATTTTTTCAACACAAGACCATGCGGCTGCAGCTATCGCTAAAGCGGGAATACCTGTTTTTGCCTGGAAGGGTGAAACTGAGGAGGAAGCTGTATGGTGCATAAGACAAACAATTGAAGGAAAAAAAGACTGGAAAGCAAATATGCTATTAGATGATGGAGGTGATTTAACTGCAATGATGCACAGTGATTATAAAGATTTATTAAAAGAAGTGAAAGGTGTTTCAGAGGAAACAACGACTGGAATTAAAGCTTTAAATAAAATGGAAAAAGATGGATCTTTAATGATTCCAGCAATTAATGTTAATGACTCAGTTACAAAATCAAAATTTGATAATTTGTATGGTTGTAGAGAAAGTTTAGTAGATGGAATTAGAAGAGCTACAGATGTTATGATGTCAGGTAAAGTAGCAATTGTTGCAGGCTTTGGAGATGTTGGAAAAGGTAGCGCTGCATCATTAAGACAAAGTGGAGCAAGAGTAATGGTTACAGAGGCGGACCCCATTTGTGCCTTGCAAGCGGCTATGGAAGGATACGAAGTAGTATTGATGGATGAAGCAATTAATAAAGCAGATATTGTTGTTACAGCTACAGGCAACATAGACATTGTGACTGCAGATCATATGAGAAATATGAAAGATAGAGCTATATTATGTAACATTGGTCACTTTGATAACGAGATTCAGGTAGATGCTTTAAAAAATTATAAATGGACTGAAGTTAAACCAGAAGTTGATGAGATAGAATTAGTTGATGGAAAGAGAATTATTCTTTTAGCAAAAGGTAGGTTGGTTAATTTAGGATGTGCAACAGGACACCCAAGCTTTGTAATGAGCGCATCATTTACAAATCAGGTAATGGCACAAATAGAGCTTTGGGATAACCATAAGAATTATAAAAATAAAGTTTATGTTCTACCAAAATCTTTAGATGAAAAAGTAGCCATGCTTCACTTAAAAAAAGTTGGTGCAAAACTTACCAAACTATCAAAAGACCAAGCTGATTACATAAGTGTTGAAACAGAAGGTCCATTCAAGCCAGATGCATATCGCTACTAATAGCGAAAAAATAGACATCTCTTTAGAAGTTAAGACAGCTAAATTAGCTAAAAATTTTTCAAAAATACTAAAAAAAGGAGACGTAGTTTTTTTTCATGGTGAAATAGGGGTTGGAAAAACGACTTTTATAAGACATTTAATCAACAATCTTCAAATAAGTAATCATTTAAACATAACTGAAGTTACAAGCCCAACATTTAATTTAGTAAATGAATATGATGTAGGTAAATTTATCATTCAACATTATGATTTATACAGACTAACCAACAGTGTGGAGATAAAAAATATTGGACTATTTGAAAACTACAAAAAAATAGTGACATTTATTGAGTGGCCTGAAAAAATTGAAAGAAAAATTGAAAATAAAATTGATTTATTTTTTGAATATGATGGGAGTTTAAGCAAAAGGTTTTTATCTACCAAAGGTTTAAGCAATGAAGGTTTAAATGCCATTAGATAAATCAAATTTAAAAAAAATAAAAGGTGATGCTTCGTTTAGATTATTTTATAGAAAAACAATTAATAATACTAATTCAATTATAGTTTACTCAAAAAAAGAAAAAGAAAAGAATTTACTAATTTATGACGCTGTAAATAGTTTGTTGATTAAAAACAAAATTTTAGCACCAAAGCTATATAAAGAAAATTATAGTGAAAATTTTATAGAAATTGAAGACTTTGGTGAAGATACGATTTTTAATTTGCTAAAAAAAAATCAAGATAATCAAATAAACTTATATAAAAAATCTATTGATTTACTTATTAAGATTCAAAAAATAAAAAAAAATAATGCTAAAAATTTTAAAGGAAAAAAGTATAAAATCCCCGTCTATGATAATAGTAAATTATTTGTTGAGACAAAATTATTTATAGATTGGTATGCAAAAAAATATGTATATAAAAAAAAAAGATTGAATTTTAATATCGAAATAAAAAAAAAAATAAAATTTTTGTTATCTAAGCTCAAATTAAAAAATGATATCTTTGTGCATCGAGATTTTCATGTATCAAACTTAATGAAATATAAAAAACAATTAGCAACCATCGATACACAGGATGCTTTAATAGGTAACAGGGCATATGACTTAGCATCTTTAATTGATGATGTTAGATTTAAATCAGATAAAAAATTTAAAGATAATATTTATAATTATTACTTAAAATCAAATAAAATAAAGATCAATGAAGTCATCTTGCAAAATGATTTTGAAATATTATCAGTGCTCAGAAATATGAAAATAATAGGAATTTTTACCAGATTGGCTGTTAGAGATAAGAAAAATGTATACTTAAAACTAATACCTTATGCATGGAAATTAATAGAATTGAGAGTTAAAAATAATAGATTATTTGATGATCTTAAAAAGATACTAGATTTAAATTTTTCCAAAGAAGTAAGGAATCTTAAATGAAAATTAATACTGCATTAATTTTATGTGCTGGTTATGGAAAGAGATTAAATCCATTAACCTTAAATGAACCAAAGCCACTTTTAAAGATTAATAATATTACACTACTTGAAAACTGTATTAACTTAATAGAATCCCTAGGAGTGAAAAAGGTCATAATAAATACATATTATTTAAAAGATAAAATTAAAAATTTTTTAGTAATAAAAAAATTTAATTTAGATATTAAAATAATTAATGATGGAAAAAATATTTTAAATACAGGAGGTGGAATTTTAAATATGATGAATTCTTCAAGTGAGTTAGATTTTTTGACCCTAAATCCTGATACTCTTTGGAACAATAATTACACAAAATATATTAAAGATATGGAAAAATTTTATTTTTCCAATCAAATTAAAAATATACTTTTGCTTGTTAATAAAAATATTAGTTTTGATCAGAAACTAAAAGGTGATTTTAATCTTTTAAAAAATGTTATCAAAAAAGATATTCAAAACAATTTAATTTATACAGGTTGTCAAATAATCAATAAAGATCTATTCAAATCTTATTCAGTTAATAATTTTTCAATATCAAAAATTTGGAATGAATTAGTAGATAGAAATGAGCTATACGGGTATGAGAGCTTGGAAGATTTCTACCATTTGACAAATCTAGAAGTTTATAAAGAGATACTAAAAAATAAGTAAATCCTTAGCTCTACTTTTATCTAAATATTTACAATCACTAATTTTTAGCTTTAAATTTAGATTGATTTGAAGTGGATTGCCCGTTGGTATTTCAAGTAAAGATATCTTGTTATTATCTAGCTTAAATAAAAATTTGCATAATGCTCTAATTGAATTTCCATGTGCCGAAATCACAATATTTTTATTTTCTAATAATTTATTTTGAATATCAGAATTGTAATATTCTATTACTCTTTCATAAGTATCTTTAAGTGACTCTGTGTCTGGAATTTTTTCTGAAGGGACTTTTTTGTAAGTTTCAATATTTATTGGGTGATATGGATTATTTCTACTTAAAGGGTCAGGCTTTGCGTCCCAGGATCTTCTAAATTCATGAATTTTATCTTCACCAAGTTTTTTCCTTATTTCATCTTTATTCAAACCAGTTAATGCACCATAGTGTCTTTCATTTAATTGCCATGCTTTTATGGGCTCACTTTTGTCTCTTAATGTATCTTGAATAAGTTTTAGTGTATTAATTGCCCTTAATTGAAAAGATGAAAAAAAATAATCTATATTTAGTTTTAATTCTTTTATGTGTTCACCAGATTTACATGCTTCCAATTTTCCTTGACCAGTAAGATCTACGTCAACCCAACCTGTGAATCTTTTTTCCAGGTTCCACTCACTTTGACCATGTCTAACTAAAATTAAATGAGGCATTTGATATATTTTGATAGCTGATAAAACTGATAAAATAAATAAAATTATTATGAAAAAAATTAGTAATATTTTAATTAAGGGTTTTCATTGCACAAATTTAATATTAATAGCATTCTACTTGTATCCCGGAAGTATATTGGGTCATGTTTTTTACAACAACTCTTCTATTCAACCTCAAATTACAAGAGATTTTTTAATTTCTTCTAATCACTTTTATGTATTCTTTTTTTTATCAATAATTGGAATTTTGGCATACATGAATACCAAGAAAATTAATTTTTTGACTAATTATCTATTTTTATTATCTATTGTTCTAGAATTTTTTCATATGTTTATTCCTAATAGGAGTTTTGAGTTAAAAGATTTATTTGGAAATATTATTGGCGTTACTATAGTGGTTGTTATTTATAGAATTAAAAAAAAACATGAATAAAATAATAAATATCGTTTTAGCTTTGGTAATTTTATTTATTTCAGCATGTTCGTCTGTTCCGAAAAATACATCAAATAGCTGTTCAATCTTTAATGAAAGATATTTGTGGTATAAGCATACTAAAAAAACAAAAGAAAAATGGGGAACACCTATTTATGTTCAGTTAGCAATAATCAAAATGGAGTCAGATTTTGATTGGCTAGCAAAACCAGCAAGAAAAAAAATATTTAAAATCATACCGTTTAAAAGACCT
>Ga0209709_10003163_pt1 | contig 13816 bp, 13 predicted proteins | sample ArcticOcean_MG_C_2_FD_187435 | JGI IMG/M metagenome (GOLD analysis project Ga0209709, IMG submission 187435) | Marine microbial communities from western Arctic Ocean - ArcticOcean_MG_CB4_136 (SPAdes) (version 2) | ecosystem: Environmental > Aquatic > Marine > Oceanic | place: Arctic Ocean... | reverse complement strand
TTTTCAGGTTGTGTTAAGTCAAAGATTTGAAACAAAGTTAACAAAAAGCCCGTTAGAAATATATAAAAAGTTAAGAATTAAAAACCCTTCACCATTTATGTTTTTTTTTAATTTTAAAGATTTTCAAATAATTGGAAGCAGTCCTGAAATATTAGTAAGATTAAGAAACAATAAAATTACAATTAGACCAATAGCTGGAACTAGACCTAGAGGTTCAAATGCTAAAAAAGATAATTTATATAAAAAACAACTTCTGAATGACAAAAAAGAATTATCTGAACATCTGATGTTACTTGATTTGGGTAGAAATGACGTAGGTAAAGTTTCAAAAATTAATAGTGTAAATGTTACAGAAAAATTTAGAATTGAAAAATATTCTCATGTAATGCACATAGTTTCAAATGTTGAAGGTGTGTTTGATAAAAAAAAATCTTTACTAGATACTATGATGGCTGGTTTTCCCGCAGGTACTGTTACAGGAGCTCCTAAAATACGTGCTATGGAAGTAATCGATGAATTAGAAAAATCAAAAAGAAAAATGTATGCAGGTTCAATTGGATATTTTTCTGCAAATAAAAATTTTGATACCTGCATTGCGTTAAGAACAGCGCTTATTAAAGATAACAAATTTTATATACAATCAGGCGCTGGAATTGTTGCTGATAGCGTACCTGAAAATGAATATTTAGAAACTATTAATAAAGCCAAGGCTTTAATAAGCTCCTTAAGTTAAAATGAAAATTTTACTAATTGACAATTACGATAGTTTTACATTCAATTTATATCACTATCTTTCTTCTTTAAAATGTAATGTCGAAGTTTACAGAAATGATAAAATAGATATTAAAACAATAAAGAAAAAAAAGTATGAAAAAATTGTAATTTCACCAGGCCCAGGAAGACCTGATCAAGCAGGAAGATGCATTAATATAGTAAAACATTTTTATAAAACAACTCCAATATTAGGAGTCTGTTTAGGACATCAAGTTATAGGTGAAGTATTTAATAGTAAAATTGTGAGAGCCAAAAAAATAATGCATGGAAAAACTAGTCTTATTAATCATAATAATAAAGGTATATTTAAAGGAATAAAGAAAATGTTCTCTGCAACAAGATATCATAGTTTAGTTATCGATAAAAAGACCTTTTCTAAAGAACTTATTATTACGGCAGAAAGTCAGGATCAAGTGATTATGGGGATAATGCATTATAAATATAATGTTCACGGAGTTCAGTTTCATCCTGAAAGTATCAAAACTCCTGTTGGTTTACAAATTTTAAAAAATTTTATCAACTATCAATGTTTATGAAAATTTATATAAAAAAATTAGCTAATAAAGAAAATTTAACTTTTGAAGAAAGTAAATCGGCTTTTGAAATTTTGATGAATGGCAAAGCAAATGATAATGAAGTATTAAATTTTTTAACATTGCTTGCTTCTAAAGGAGAAGTTTCAGATGAAATATCTGGAGGTGTTTATGTTCTAAGGTCCAAATCAAAAAGAGTTAATGTTGAAAATTGTATAGATACATGTGGTACAGGTGGTGATGGAAAGAATACTTTAAACATTTCTACAGCTTCAGCTTTATTACTATCTAGTATGGGTATAAGAGTAGCAAAACATGGAAATAAAGCAGTTTCATCAAAATGTGGTTCTGGCGACGTTTTAGAGAAATTAAAAATTAAAATAAATTTAGAACCAAAAGAAGTGGAAAAACAAATAAATAAATATAATTTTGGTTTTATGTTTGCTCCAAATTACCACGATGCAATGAAACATGTCGCTGCAACAAGAAAGAAAATTGGGAAACGAACTATATTTAATATGATCGGACCATTGAGCAGTCCTGCTCTAGTTAAAAGACAAGTAGTTGGAGTGTTCGACAAAAAATTACTCAAAATATTTGCCTATGCTTTAAAAAATCTTAATGTTAAGTTTGCGTGGATAGCAAATAGCAAAGATGGTTTAGACGAAATTTCACCTTATGCTAAAACTAACATTATTCAAATACATAATAATAAAATTTCTGAAATTTTAATCGATCCCAAGCATTTAAATATTAATCCAGTTGGTTTTAAAAATATTTTAGGTGATGATTCTGAATATAATGCTAACAAAATTATTAATATATTTAAAGGTGAGGATAGCGATTTTTCAAAAGCAGTATGCTTAAATGCAGCGGCAGGTCTTATTGTTTCTGAAAAACATTCTAAATTTATCGATGCTTATAAAAATGCTAGAGAACATATTTTAAGTGGAGAAACATATAAACATTTAAAAAGTATGCAAAATGTCTAATAATATATTAAACAAAATCATTAATAATAAAAAAAAAAAATTAAATGAATTAAAAAAAACAGTTTCTATTGAACTATTAGATGAATTTATAAACACAAAAGATAATATACATTATTATGATTTTAAGAAAAAAATAGAAAAAAATATTCTAAATAATAAAATATCGCTTGTCGCAGAAATTAAAAAAGCTAGTCCTTCAGCAGGTATAATTGTTCCAAATTATAATCCTGTTGATTTGGCAAAAATATATTTAGATAACAAAGCTACCTGTCTATCTGTATTAACAGAAGAAGATTTTTTTTTAGGTGACGTTACGCATATGCTTAAAATAAAAGAAAAAATAAATTTACCTATTTTATGTAAAGATTTTTTTATCGATCCATTTCAAGTTCATCAGGCTAAAAGTTATGGGGCTGATGCAATTTTAATTATTATAGCTGCTGTTAGTGAAAGTATGGCTAATAAACTATATGAGGAAGCTTTAAAACTAGATATGTCAGTAATTATAGAGGTTCATTCGAAACAAGAAGCTGAGAGTTCTATTAACTTTGAGGATGCAATAATTGGTATAAATAATAGAAACTTAAAAACTTTGGAGATCGATATAAATACAACCTATGATATCCATGATGTTTTAGTAAAGCACAAAGCACCTTTAATATCCGAAAGTGGAATTAAAACTAAAGATGAATTGTTAAAAATAGTTAAAAATACAAAAATTAAAACTTTTCTAATTGGTGAATCACTTTTGAAAAATTTTAAGAATAATCCAATTTTTTCTGTATTATAATCAAATAAACCCCCATTTTATTGGCTTTTATGCTGTTGTAATACTAAAAGAACTTTTGTAGAACAGTAGATGTACGATATTTGTTCTATGCTAACTAAAAAACAAAGAAACCTGCTTTTATTTATAAATAAGAAGATAAGATCTTCTGGAATATCTCCTTCTTATGAAGAGATGAAAAATTCCTTAAACCTAAAATCAAAATCTGGAATTCATAGGTTAATTACAGCTTTAGAAGAAAGAGGTTTTATAAGAAGATTAGCGCATAAAGCGAGAGCCTTAGAAGTAATCAAGTTACCAGAAACAGCTAGCGCTAATGATATTTATAATTCTTTTTCACCTAGCGTGATAAGAGGAGGTTTAGATACCGAAGTAAATTCAAAAAACATACATGGAATACCTGTGTTAGGTAGAATTGCTGCTGGGACTCCAGTGGAAGCTATACAAAATGAAGTTAGTAGAATATCAATTCCTGAAGAACTTTCTAAAAATGGAGAGCATTTTGGATTAAAAGTTTCAGGTGACTCTATGATTGAAGCTGGAATTAATGACGGAGATACTGTTATTGTTAAAAAATCTGATACAGCAAATAACGGACAGATAGTTGTTGCATTAATAGATGATAACGAAGCAATGTTAAAGAGATTAAGAAAAAAAGGTAAAGTGATAGCACTTGAGAGTGCTAACAAAAGATACGAAACAAAAATATTTGGAACTGATAGAGTAAAAGTTCAAGGTATATTGGTATCTTTATATAGAAACTTCCAATAAAATAGTCTAATAATAATTCATGAGTTTAGTAGCAACAAGATTTGCTCCATCTCCAACTGGTCCATTACACATAGGTGGTGTAAGAACTGCTCTATTTAATTGGTTATTTTCAAAAAATAATAAAGGTAAATTTTATTTACGCATTGAAGATACAGATAAAGAAAGATCAAAAGATGAATTCAAAAATCAAATTATAAGTTCATTAAAATGGATTGGAATAAAACATGATGGTGAAGAATTTATTCAATCTAAAAATATAAAAAAACACAAAGAAATAGCTAACGAATTATTAAACAAAGGATTTTCTTACAAATGTTATTGTTCAGCAGAAGAAATTGAAGAACAAAGAGCTAAAGCAAAAAAAGCTAACATGCCGTTTATTTATAACAGAAAATGTAGGGATGCAAAAAACCTTGATATTCCTAAAGATGCAAATCCAATAATAAGATTTAAGAGTAAAATAAGCGGCAGCAGTATTGTTATTGACAAAGTGCAAGGAGAAATAAATATTTCGAATTCAACAATTGAAGATTTTGTAATACTTCGAAAGGATAGCTCCCCTACATATCAACTTTCAGCTGTAGTTGATGATCACGAAATGAACATCACTCATGTTATAAGAGGAGATGACCATAAAATAAATACTTTTAAACAAAAACAAATTTACGAAGCTATGGGATGGAAGATTCCTGATTTTGCACATATTCCACTTATACATAGCACGTCAGGTAAAAAACTTTCAAAACGTGATAATGCATCTACATTAAGTGATTATATTAAAATTGGAATACTGCCAGAAGCTTTAAGAAATTATTTACTACGTTTAGGCTGGTCATATAAAGATAAAGAAATATTTACTTTAGAAGAAAGCATTAAGCACTTTAACTTATCTGGAATAGGCAAATCCCCATCAAAATTAGATATGGAACGTATTTTATCTATTAATGAGCATTATATTAAAACCCTTGATGAAAAAGAATTGTATAAGAGGTTTAAAAATTATGCAGAAAAATATAAGAAAAAAATAGAAGAAAAATATGAAAAAAATTTAATTAATTCAATTCATTTTCTGAAAAATAAAGCTAAAAAACTTGAAGATATCTATAAAAATGCTGAATATATTATTAAGGAAAATATTGAAATTTCTGATCAGGATTCAAAACTTTTAAATGAAGTATCTAAAAAAATAATACAAGATTTTTTAAATAGTTATGAAAAAGTTGATAAAGTTGAAAAAGAAGTTTTGGAAAGAATAATAAAGAATTTAATAGAGGAAAATAAAACAAATTTTAAAGGTGTAGGGCAACCTTTAAGGATTGCTTTAACTGGATCAAAATTTGGACCAGGTATTTATGATATCGTTCAATCTCTTGAAAAAAGTGAAGTTGTAAGAAGATTAAAAATGATTAATTAAAATAGAAGAAGCCAAAATAGAAGATTTTTCATTTTTAAATTTATTTAATTCAGTCTGAGACTTTAATATTTGAGTATTTAACTCTTCCTTGTTACTTAAAAGTTTATCAACAGTAATATAGATATTTTTTGAATTACATTTTGACTGCAATAGCTCAGGTATAATTTCTTTATTAGCAGCAATATTTATAATATTTACAAATTTAACCTTTACTAACATTTTTATAATAAGAAAATTTATCAAATTCATTTTATAAATAATAACTGATGGTATTTTGGCATTGCAGATTTCTAAAGATATAGTGCCAGATTTAGCTACGGCAAATATTGAAGATTGTAAAATTTGTGACTTTATTTTATTATCAGCAATTGCTCCACAATTTTTAAATCCTTCGGCAAGTAATAAATCTTGAATTTTTTTAAGGTGTTCGGTTGTCGAATGGAATACAAAAAATATATCCTTATATTTTTTATTCATCATTTTAACAAAATTAAACAAAATTGGTGTCAAAATATTTATTTCAGATAATCTGCTGCCAGGAAAAATGGAGAATATTTTTTTATTATCTTTAATCATTTGAGTTAAACCAATATGACTATTATTATTATTTTCAAGTAAAGGATGTCCAATAAAAGTTGAACTTATATTTTCTTTATCAAAGTATTTTTTTTCAAAAGGAAAAAGTAACAAGATATGATCTAAAAAGTTCTTAAGCTTTTTAACTCTATTTTCGCGCCAGATCCAAACTTGTGGTGCCACAAGATGGATTGTTTTAATATTAGAATTAATTTTTTTAACTTGTCGCGCAACACGTAAAGTAAAATCTGGGCTATCCACTGAGAATAAAATATCTGGTTTAAATTTGATAATTTCCTTTACTGTTTCATTAATCTTTTTATTAATTTTAAAAATATTTAATATAACTTTCGTAAAGCCAAGATAAGTTATGTCACTTAATTCATAAATTGATTTTATTCCTAAAGAATTTAAATGTTCACCTCCTACAGACAAATATTCTATTTTTGGGTCTAAAATTTTTACTTGTGAAATAATTTTTGAAGCTAATTTATCGCCAGAAGGTTCACCTGTTAATATAAATATTTTTTTCATTATTTTAATTTATCATTTTTCCAAATACCACTTTCATTTTTGCCATTTATATATTTTAAGATTCCTTTTCCATGGCGTAAGCCTTTTTTCCACTCCCCAATATATTTATCTCCATTAACGTAAATATATGTACCATACCCATGTCGACCTTTTGTATTGTCTGGTTTGTTAAATTTTTTTTTTTTCCACTCTCCAATATATTTGTCACCATTAGAATAAATATAAATTCCTTGCCCATAATATTTTCCATCTTTCCATTCACCAATGTATTTATCCTTGTTTGCATAAGTGTATGTTCCTTGGCCATGTTGTTTGCCACGCTTCCATTGACCATCATAACTTCTGCCAGCATAAGTAAATATTCCATTGCCATTAGGCTGTCCTTTATAAAATTCCCCAACATAACCTACTTTACCTGTCGGAGTTAACTGAGTCCCGTAGCAGTTAATCCACTTTTTTGCTACGACAAATTTTTTAATTGGGTTAGTTATATCGTTGCCTTTGCATTCGGGTAATGTGCTTTTTGCTAAAGATACATTACAGAACATTAACATTAGAAGAAAATAAGAATATAATCTTTTCATTTTACTTTAATAAACATTTTATTTTTATTAGCAAAATTTATACACTTTTTTTTTTCTAAAAATATATTTTGGTTACTTTTTAGAACAATTCCATTTAATCCTACAGAATTACATTGGATGAAAGTTTTTAAACCAACTGTAGGCAAGTCTATCCTAAGATCTTGTTTTTTTTTAGGGTACTTAACTAAAACACCTTTATTTCTAAATATTTTACTTTTACTTTTTCTTAGCATTGCTGCTGTACCTCCCTTACCTTCAATAGCAATAACTTTTTGATCTCTAACAACTACTCCTTGACTAAAATCATATTTTCCTAAGTTATTTAGTTTTTTGATTGCTATTTTAATATCTTCATGATCTTGTTTGTTGGGCTTTGATCTAGAATAATTACCTTTTTTTAAAGTTAATTCTGGATTAAAAGTTAATGAACTAGCTGTAATAATTTTTTCTTCTTTTAAAATTTTTATTATTTCTTTTAAGATGGCAGCATCACCAAGTTTAGATTTTTTGACTATTCTTGATATGTAATAAATTCCTTTAAGATCTAATTTTATCTTAGAAAATAATGGTTTTGTTATTTTTCCAGCAAACAAAACCCTACTACATTTATTTTTTTTTATAATACTAATTATTTTACCAAATTGACCTATAGAAACTTTATGTGAATTCTTGTCACTTTTGAAAGTATTTTTTTTGCTTAAATCAATTATTATGTATTTATATTTTTTTTTTTTAAGTTTTTTTAAAATTTCTTTTGGAAAATCTGTGTCACCAAATATCAAAGCAATCATTTTATTTTTTAAGTAAGGGTGAACAAATAGGTCTTTTTTTGTCTTTTAAAATAAAGTTTGTTACTTCTTTAACTAAATTGTTTTCTTTGTTTTCTCCAATTATCTTACTGACGTTTTCATGTAAATTAGTTGAAGAGAAAATTTTTTTATAGGCATCATTTAATTCTATGATTGTCTTATTTTCATATTTATTTCGTCTGAGACCAATTATGTTTAATCCTTTTAAATAATTTCTGTTACCAAAAGAAAGACCAAATGGGATTACATCATTTAATACACCTGTCATTCCACCTATCATTGCCAACCTTCCAACTCTTGTGAACTGTTGTACTGCTGAGTTTCCACCAATTACAACATCATCCTCTATAATAACATGACCTCCTAAAGGAACATTATTTGCTATCACTACATTATTTCCAACTACGCAGTCATGAGCAACATGTGAAGAAATCATAAATAAACAATTATTACCAATTTTGGTAATTCCTCCACCATTTTGTGTGCCTGGATTTATGGTCACGTATTCTCGTATTGTATTTTTTTTGCCAATAATTAAATTACTTTTTTCTCCTTTAAATTTTAAATCTTGAGGGTCAGTTCCTATACTAGCAAATGGATAAACTTTTGTTTCTGATCCAATTCTCGTGTTACCAGATATATTAACATGTGAATCAATTTCTACATTATCACCCAGCTCAACATATGGGCCGATAACTGAATATGCACCGATTTTTACATTACTTGATATTTTTGCTTTATTGTTAACAATAGCTGTTTTATGAATCATCTTATATTATTTTCTATCAACAATAGTTGCTGTCCATTGAGCGTCAGCCATTTTTTTATCATTAACTTTTGCTATACCTTTATATTTCCAAATTTTTCCATGAGTTCTTACAGCCTCTATTTCTAGGTAAAGCTCACAGTCAGGTAGAACAGGATTTCTAAACCTTGCTTTTTCAACACTCATTAAATATACTAACTTATTTGCATATTCTTCAGGATCAATTCCATAAGCGGTAAGTGCAGCAGCAGCCTGACCAAATGCTTCAACAATAATAACACCGGGCATAACTGGTTGTCCGGGAAAGTGGCCTTGTACAAAAAAGGAAGTTTTTTTTACATTAACTATAGCTGTGGCTGATTTCAAATGAACAATATTTGTTAATCTATCTATTATCAACATAGGGTCTCTATGAGGTAATAAACTTTCTATTTTTTTCCTGTCTATTGAATCACTTGACATAATTTTTCCTTTGCTTAATAAAATCTTTTATAGGTACAGCTGGGTATCCCATAACTTGATTTTTATCAGGTATATCGCTGATAACTCCGCTACCTCCACCGATTTTAACGTTGTTTCCTATATGCAGATGACCAGAAATACCAGCTTGTCCACCAATAACAACACTATTACCTAATGTTGAACTACCAGCAAATCCAACTTGGCCTGCAATCATGCAGTTCTCTCCAATTTGTACATTGTGTGCTACATGAACTTGATTATCAAGAAAAGTATTTTTTCCAATAACAGTATTTCCAAGTGATCCTCGATCAATGGTACTGTTAGCACCTATTTCAACTCCATCTTTTAATATAACTTTACCTACATGCGGGGTTCTAATATTATTATTTTTAATTGGAATAAAGCCAAAACCTTTAACACCAATTCTACAACCATCTTGTATATAAACTTTGTTATGAATTATGGAATTTCTGATTGTGACAAATGATCCAATAACACAAGATTCTCCTATCTCAACATTGCTTTCAATTATAGCATTACTTGATATCTGTGAATTTTTTCCAATCTTAACATTTTTACCTACTAAAACATTCTTACCAAAAAATACATTTGGGAATAAATCTAGCAATTCATCTGAGTTTTTTAACTCTTTGTCTGGAATATCCATATCAGCTTTTGGATAAAACATTTTTGCAACTGTTGTAACAGCAAATAATGTATTTTTTGTATAAAGTTTAATGCATTTTTCTGGAAGATATTTCGATAAATTAGGAGAAGTAATGCAAGCAACAGCTTTTGTATTAGTTGAAAGTTTTTGATATTTGTTTGAGTTCAAAAAAGTCAAATCTGCGCTACCCGCAACATTTAATGATTCAAAACTTTCTATTTTTATGGTGTCATTAATTAAAGGATTGTTAGTCGAACTGATAATTTCAATTATATCCTTTAAAAGGAATGGACCTTTTTTTTCAAAAAACTGGTTTTTTACCATTTACTTTAAGTTTAGGGATGGAAGAGTTTTGTTAAGTTTTTCAACTATAATTTTAGTAATATCATACTCAGGTTTACCACCTAAAAAATCTTTTTTATCCATAACAAGTGCAATATCGTTTTCCTTTATGTAGCTATCAACAAGAGGGCTTACGCTGTCTAAAAGTATTTTTTTTGATTCAGCTCTTTGAGTAGAAATTTTATCAAGTGAAGCTCTTCGTTGAGTTTGGTATTCCATCACTTTCTTCCTTAAATTATCACTTTTCTTTTTGTAATCTTCTTTGCTTAAGACGTTTTTTTTAGCTATCAAATCACCTTCCAATTCTTTAAGGTTTTTTTCAAGCTTAGTAAATTTTTTTGCATTGTTATTAAAAGATTTCCTTAGGAAATCCTGTGCACCTTTACCTGCTTTACTTTGATTTAAGACGAATTTCATATCTAATACCACGATTTTTTGCTCTGCCATTACATTTGTACTAAGAATATAGAATAAAGTAACTACAAATAATTTTACAATATATTTCATTAAAATGAGGTTCCTATTCTAAAGTTAAACATTTCTACTGTATCAGTTGAAGCTTTTGATAAATTATGAGATGCAGTCCAACTAAGAGGTCCAACAGGAGTGTAAAGATTTGCCCCAATACCAATTGAACTTCTAATTTTATTTGAGTCGTCTAGAGTATCGTTATAGTCAACCGCCCAAACATTTCCAGCATCAATAAATAAGTTAAAGTCAGTTTTGTATGATTCTGGCAACAGATTTGGTAATGCAGCCTCTGCACTTACAGCTGAAGCATAGTTTCCACCTATCCAATCGCTGCCATCCTTTGGACCCATTTTTCCTCTTACAAAGCCTCTAACCTTTTTTTGAGGCATAAATAATCTGCTAGTTAATCTCACATCATCATCTATACCTGTAACTGCTCTACCATAGAATTTAAGAGATCCAATGACGTTTTCACTAAAATCATGGTATGTAGCTCCGTTAACGCCGTTTGTGATGGATGAAGTATCTTGGATAATTGGTAATGATTGTGTAAAACTAAGTCTGTATCCTTCGGTAGGCTGAAATGGTTGATTTCTTTTATCGAGGATAACTGAATATATAAAATCTGAGTTGAAGTATTCTCCATCCATCTTTTTTATATTAGCTGAAGCAGTTCCTTCGGCTTTAATATCTTCATGAGAAACCGATAATTCAGGCGAAAAATAAATATTTTCATATTGTTCAAAACTTGTTCCAATATTAAAACCTGTTCGGGCACTTTTATAACCAGTTGTGGTTGTTTTATCTGTAGAAGAAACATCAAAAGCTGCTGTTAGAGCGTTTCCAGAAAAATTATAGTTTGGGTTAGAAACTCTAATGTTTCCACTTATTTTTTCCGGAGAAAGATTAAGTGAGCTTTGCAGATTTATTCCTCTTCCAAGCCAGTTGTTTTCGCTAACTGCTACTTGAAATTGGGCTCCATCAGTACCAATACCCGCTCCAGCCATTACTTCACCAGTAGCTTTTTCCTCTATACTAATTTCTAAAATCCTATATCCATCTTTAGAACCAGCAAGAGTTTTTTCTTCAACTTTTGAAAATAGATTTCTTGCTTTTATTCTATTAATTGATTTATTAACAAGTAATGCACTAAAAGGGTCACCCTCATCAACTAACAACTCACCTCTAATAACAGCATCATTTGTAACTGTATTTCCAGCGATATTAATTTTTTCTATAATAAACTTATCACCTTCAAAAATAATAATTTTAACTTCAACACCATCACCGTCAAGTGTTTCTACAACTTTATGATTAATAAATTGTAATTCTTTTTGTTCGCTCAACTTGTCAATTTTTTCCAATACATCATCTAATTTTAGATGAGAATAATAATTTCCTATCAATTTATTAAATTCTAATCCTAGGGATTTAAAAGCATTCTTGTCTAGAGAATCAGCAACATCAGCAAATATTTTTTTGAACTTGTATCTATTGCCGGCATTTATGGAATAGGTCAAAACAAAACCTTCGCCTTCCGCATATTCTACACTGCTAGATGTTAAATCAACTTCATAATAACCTTTACTCTTATAATAATTTAATAATAATCTTTTATCTATTTCAATTCTTTCTTGATCTAAATAAACATTCCGTGAGATAAATTTCCAAAATTTACTTTCTTGTGAGATGATAATATCTCTCAATTTTTTATCTCTAATTTTTTTATCACCAAGAAAATATATTTTAGCTATTTTAGCTTTATCTCCTTTATCAATCGTATAAACAATGTTGACCCTATTTTTTTTTAAGTTCTCAATTTCTGCATCAATTTTAACAAAATAAAATCCTAGACTCCTATAAAATGCTATCAAAGTGTTGACGTCTTGCTTGATGTTACTATTAACAAATGAAGTTTTTTCTCTAACCAACAAAAACTCGCTAACTTTTTCTGTAACTTTTTTTGTTTTTTCACCTTTAAAAATAATCGTATTTACAATAGGATTTTCTTTTAGAATAATAGTTAATTTATTATTAGACATCTCAACATTAATGTCAGAGAAAAAATTTGTTTCATAAAGTTTTTTGATTAACAAATTTATATCTGAGGATTCCAAATTTTGCCCGATAGATAGATCACCAAAGATCATAATTGTTTCAGGAGCAATTCTTACGTTACCTTTAATTTCAACTTTATTTAAAGTTTCAGAATGTGTCGCAAAAGTAAAAAAGAAAAAGAACACTGGAACCAAAACTTTTTTATTATAAAAGATGCTCATAAAGTTCATTTTACACAGAAGTTAACTATTTTCAATCTTGCCCAATTATCAATTATCATAATTTCTTTTACTGACTCAGGTTTCCTTTTAGCATACTTTTTGAATTCTTTATCTTTAAATATCTTATTTATGGTTTTTACTATGTCTAAAAAGGCAATTTTCTTGTTTATAAATAACTCAACTAATTTTTCATTGGCAGCATTCAGAATTATGGGAGTTGAAAAACCCAAATTGAGACATTTTTTAACAAATTTTACAGCTGGAAATTTTTTTATGTCAACTTTTTCAAAAGTCATATTATTTAAATTTTTTATATTAACGTTTTTAATATTCAAAAGTTTATTTCTTTTTCCGTATATTGTGTTTGATATTGGAATTTCCATATCAGAATCATATAAAATCATTTTTATTAATCCATTTTTAAATCTTATTATTGAATGAACGTAAGATTGAGGGTGAATAATTATTTTATATTTTTTTTCATCAAAGTTAAAAATTTTACATGCCTCAATTACTTCAAACACCTTGTTCATTAAATTGGCTGAATCAATTGAAATCTTTTTTCCCATTTTCCAATTTGGGTGATTTATAGCTTCACGTAAAGAAACATTATTCAATTTTTTAATTGGCGATTTTAAAAATGGACCTCCAGATGCAGTAATTAAAATTTCTTCAATTTCTGTGTCCTCAACATTTTTTGTAAGTTCCATTATTGAAAAATGCTCAGAATCAACTGGAAGAATTTTAGTTTTGTATTTTATTTGTAATTTAGATAAAATTTGCCAGGCACAAATAATTGTTTCTTTGTTTGCTATTGCAACTGATCTGCTAAATTTAATTGAGTCTATTGTAGGTTGCAAGCCTGCTAAACCCACAATAGATGACATAGTATAATCAACTTTTTTTGAAATTAACTTTGACACTGAGATATCCCCAGAAAAAACTTTTGTTTTTGTTTTTTTTAATAATAATTTTAATTTTTGATAATGTTTTTTATTTTTAATTAAAACTTTTTGCACATTAAATTGAATTGCTTGCTGGGCTAGTTTTTTGTA
>Ga0209709_10003162_pt1 | contig 13818 bp, 7 predicted proteins | sample ArcticOcean_MG_C_2_FD_187435 | JGI IMG/M metagenome (GOLD analysis project Ga0209709, IMG submission 187435) | Marine microbial communities from western Arctic Ocean - ArcticOcean_MG_CB4_136 (SPAdes) (version 2) | ecosystem: Environmental > Aquatic > Marine > Oceanic | place: Arctic Ocean... | reverse complement strand
TTGGGTGTCATGTTTTCAATAGACTATTTTTTATCTTTTTAATCCAGTTAGTTAAGTCTAAGTTTAAAGAATAAAGGCAAGGAAGAAGTATCAAAGTAACAAAAGTACCAAACAGTAAGCCATATCCTAGCGCCATTACCATTGGCTGCAAGAATGCATCTTTACCTCCAAAGCCATAGATAAGCGGCAAGACACCTGCGAGCGTGGTAAGAGTCGTTAATATTACCGCCCTTAGTCTATCTTTAGCTCCCATCGCAATCCACTTAATTGATGAACTATCTTTGTCTTGACTTTGCTTAATGAAATTAAGGTGACTTATCATTACTAAAGAGTCATTTACCACAACTCCCACTAATGCCAAAACCCCCAATAAAACAAAAAAACTGAAAGGCTCAGAGTGAAAGAAAAATGCCCAAACTACGCCAATCAAAGCAAAAGGAATACTAAGAATAACTAACAACGGCTGAGAGTATGAATTAAAAAGAAGCGCTATTAGCATGAATATGCCAAAGACTGCAAACCCTAGAGCCAAAGTAAAATCACTTAAAGCCTCTTTTGCTTCAAATGAGCTACCCCCTTCTATTGCACGAACCTCAGGAAAATTATTAATCAAATCAAGCTCATCAAGTGCTCTTTTTGAGACAGATTGAGCGGTGGTTATTGAGTCTTCAACTGCCGCACTTACCTTAACAACTCGCTCACCATTCAAGTGCTTGTAGTTTGGATCGCCTGGAGTCTCAACGACACTTGCAAATTGAGATATTGGAATCATCCTTCCCTGATTATTCCTGATAGAGGTTTTGGTAATATAGTCATCAGAATAATTACTATCACCAAGATACATTTTAACGCTTAGCTTGGTGTTATTAAAATCAACATCAGAAACATCCATCCCAGAGTATATGGTTCTTAAGTGGCTGTATACCTGCTGGTATTGAATTCCTAACCTTGCCATTGACTCATAATTTAACAAAACTTCAATTCGATTTTTACTTAAATCATCATCACGATCAATGTCGCTGACACCGTCATAGCTACTAAGAATTTTTTCAAGTTGGTCAACAGCAGCCTGACGCTGAACATCATTACTTCCAATTAGACTTAACTCAATATCTAGGGCTCCACCAGGGCCGCCCCTATTAGACCTAAAGTTAATCCTTGAAACACCTTCAATATCCTTGGTTTCTTCTTTAAGGAGCTCGATAATTTCTTTGGCAGTGATTGCGCGATCATTCGCTGGCGTCAAGGTAATGGCAATTGATGCCCGATTTGAGGCTCTTGAGCCAATTGTGCTTGTAAAAAAGTCTAGGTTTGAACCCACCTTATCGATAATAATGTTATCAATTTTAATTATGGACTGCTCAGTTGTTTCTACGGGAGTGCCTAGTGGCGTTTGAATGCGCATATTTATCGAGTTTGTACCGCTCGATGGCCACTGGATATAAGTAATTTCCTTCATGCCAACATAAGCACTAAAAGCAAGAAGCGCAATAAAAAGACTCAGAACTATAAAGCGCCACCTAAGGATTACGACTAATACTTTTTCAAACCATCTTTCGACAGGCTTAAACCATGTTTTTTGTTTACTAACTTTACTGCTAGACATGTGAGCAGGCAGAGCGATACTGACTTCAAGAAATGAAAACGTTAAAGCGCAGATAACAGTAATAGGCAATATATATATAAATTTACCGGTCGTTCCACTCATTATTAGAACGGTTGATATAGCAAGGATTGTAGTTAATATAGTCGTAACAACAGGCATGATTACTCTTTTAAAGCCATCAACAATATTTTGATAAACGTCACCCCCCTTCTCTTTATAGTGGTGAATACTTTCAGCTATGATAATGCTGTCATCCACAACTAAGCCCAACACTAAAACCATTCCAATTAATGAGATTAAGTTAATTGTTTCGCCTGCAAAACCCAGAAAAGCGACCGTCCCTAAAAGAGTCACAGGGATACTTATAGCAACCCAGAATGCAGTCTTAAAAGATAAAAATAAGCCTAAAACAACCATGATGAGGGCTAGCCCCACTAAAGCATTGTTAGTTACAATTTTTAATCGATTGGATACTGGCTTTGATCTGTCATCGGTAACAATTAAATTGATATTTGAAGGGTAAGACTCTTTAAGTACATCCAAAGATTCTCTTACTTTTTGAATGGTTCTAATAACGTCTGCTTTTTCTGTTTTTGTAACCTTAAGGATGAAGCCCTTAGTCCCATTAATTCGAGTAATTGTATTGAAACCAATTTCACCCTCATCAATTGAGGCAATGTCCTTTAATAGAATTGTTGGTCCATCATAGCTGGACTTTACAACAACGTCCTCTAAAGACTCCTTGTCTTGATATTCAGAGATAATAACTATATTCTTTTGATTTCTTCCTTGGTTATTATCACCAATAGCAGAACGAATATTTTGATCAGCAATGGCGCTCCTTACCTGATCAAAAGAGAGCTGGTATTGTAAAAGCTTTTCTGGGTTAATTCTAATTTGCACCTCTCTTTCAGAATCTCCACCAATGCTAATACTCGAAACACCGTCAATCAATGAAAGATTTTTCTCAATATTATTGGCAATGGCTTTGGCAGTCTCGACATTGATGTCATCTCCACCGATTACTATTGTAAGGATTGGCCACTCAGTGCTTGTCCTGTCAACCACCAATGGGTCATTAGCGTCTTCAGGCAAGTCTTCTATTTCATTTACAGCCTCAGAAATACTAGCCTTCACCTCTTGAATATCGTCAACATCTTCAGATATTTCAATATTTATCCTAGATGATCCCTCAGATGAGGTTGATGTCAGCTCTTTGATTCCGTAAATTCCCTTTATTTTGTTCTCAATTACGTTAGTAATATTCCTCTCAACATCCCTCGGAGAGGCGCTTGGGTAAGCAGTATTTATTGAGAGCCGATCAAATTCAATAACGGGGTAGGTGTCACGCTGAATTTTTTGGAGTGTCATAAAGCCCAATACGACAATTGACAAAGTAAATAGTAGTGCGAGTTTCTTTTGGCGTACAAGGAAATTTAAAAACGAATCCATAATTTTCTTTTACTTTAGCTTTAAGCGAATTATTATATAGGTGGCGCGTAAAGAAATAGTGAAGACTTGGTGAACTTCTAATCCTTTTTTTTATAAGCTTTTTGGGTGAATAAAATCAATAATTTATGACTTGATGCTTTAAAATCTAGTGGCTATTAATTAACTAAAATTAAGCGTAAATGAAAAGCATATTTGTAATTCTAGGAAACCAACTCTTTGAGCCCAAATTACTTCAAGAATTGCGCTGTAATGAGGTTTTTATGGCAGAGGACTTTGATCTTTGCAGCTATGAAAAACATCACAAACTCAAGCTTTACTTGTTTCTATGCGCAATGCGTGAGTACAAAGAAGAGCTTGAGTCTTTCGGCATCTCTGTAGGATACTTTGCCTTAAATAATCGAATTAAAAATCAATCTTATCTAGAGTGCCTTGTTGATTACGTTCTGGATAATGAAATAGAGCAGGTAAATATATTTGAAATTGAAGACAAGGCCTTTGAATCTGAATTACTTGAAGGTTTGACTAATAGCAATATAAAGTTTCAAGTCCACCAGTCACCAATGTTTCTCTTTTCTAGGAATGAGCTTTATTCACTAATGAAGGATAAGAAGGTTCTTAGAATGGGAAATTTCTATCAGCACGCAAGGAAAAAATTCAACATTTTAATGGATGAAAATAATAAGCCTTTGGGGGGTAAATGGTCCTTTGATGCAGAGAATAGAAAAAAAATTCCTGCTAATACCTATATTCCTGAACTGCCAAATACTAAGCAATCGTTACATCATGATGAAGTTTGTAGCCTCATTAAGCAGCATTTTAATGATCACCCTGGAAGTCTTGATAACCCATGGTTTCCAGTCAATCGTAGTGATGCTGAGAGTCAATTTGAAGAATTTTTAAAGCAGAGAATGGCTAATTTTGGTATTTATGAGGACGCAATGCTAGAAGGCAAAAACTTTTTGTTTCATAGCTGCATCAGTGCCTCAATGAATATTGGGCTTTTATCGCCTCAAAAGGTAATTCAAACTTTACTAGATAGCTCCGATACCTATCAAATTCCCATGAACTCATTGGAGGGCTTTATTCGTCAAGTCTTAGGGTGGCGTGAGTTTATAAGAGGCGTTTATCAAACAAAAGGCGATTACCAATATAATAAAAACTACTGGGGTCATACTAGCAAGTTAACTTCAAGCTGGTACGAAGGCACAACCGGTATAGCTCCTTTGGATGACTCTATTAATACTGCGCTACAAGATGGATACAATCATCATATCCCTAGGCTTATGGTTATAAGTAACCTGATGAACCTTTGTGAGATAGATCCCAAAGAAATATACAGGTGGTTTATGGAAATGTATATTGACTCCTCCGAATGGGTAATGGTTCCAAATGTGTTTGGCATGGCAACCTATTCTGATGGCGGCCTAATGTCAACTAAACCTTATACCTGCGGTTCAAATTACTTACTGAAAATGAGCAACTACAAGAAAGGTGAATGGTGCAATACTGTCGATGGACTTTATTGGAGGTTCATTCAAAAAAATAGAAAATTCTATGAATCCAATCCAAGATTATCCCTGCAAGTAAAACTTTTAGACAGAATGTCAAAAGAAAGGAAAGAGCTTATCTTTGGTGAAGCAGAAAAATTTATTGAGATGCATACTCGATGAAGCTTGAGAAGATTTGTAAAACTTGTAATAAGCCTTTTACCTGGAGAAAAAAATGGCGTAAAGACTGGGAGAATGTCCTTTATTGTAGTGAAAAATGTCGAAGAAATAAAATTTAATGCATCAAGTTCATTAATAAACAACTATAAAAAAGCCCTCAATGAAGAGGGCTTTTTATGAACTTATTTAAAGTTATGCTTACTTCTTCTTGCTGACAGTTTCACTAGCTTTCACTGCAACATTCCAAATAATTAAACCAAATAAGATTTTGTTAACAAAATCTGCAAGGTTGTAAACAATGTTTAAAGTTCCTGCGTCTACACTTCCCATCATATATCCAAAGACATATCCAAGAGGGTAAATGGCCCAGCCTACTAAAACAATAATTCTAAGAGCATTAAATGCAGACTTTACGCTTGCATTTGCCTCAGCTGCTTTACTAGCCTCACCACCGAAGATTTCCCAGATGATGACTGCCCAACCTATCATGCCTATGACGAATCCCATAGAAGCGGAAATTAAATGCGCCTCACCTGCGAATCCACCAATTAGCATTACCATAGTTCCAGCTAATAGTCTCCAAAAAGAATTAGTTGACACTTTAGCGCCTACTGCCTTCAAGATGATGAAAAATTCAATCATCAATAATGGCACTGTAATTAACCAGTCGATATATCTATAGACAATTGGAGAATCAGGAGCTCCCGCGATAACAGAAGCTACCCAGTAATCTCTCATGTAATAGTAGTGAATAGCGGCAACCAAAGTTACCAATCCTGCAACTGTCATTGACAGTCTCCACTCTTTATTTACTGCCATACCTTCATAAAAGAAAAATACTGTAGCAGCAACCATCGCTACAGAAACAATCCAAAATGAAACGCCAACAAAATCGCCGGCTTGTAAAAATAAACTCATGTCGCTCATAAGAACTCCCTAAATAAATTAAATTAACGATGACTAACCATTAGTCATCACTGGAAAAATATACAGTGAAAAAATATTGTAAAACCGCCCTTAAAGAATGGTTTATTATGACTCTTTATTCTTTTTTATTGGTTGATTTCTAATATTAATTTAATTTTCTTCTTTAATTTGAATTAAATGAGAGTCTTACAAAAATAAAGTAATAAAAAAGGGCCCTGTTAGGGCCCTTTATAGATTATTTAACTTGTGTAATTCGATTATTAGTAAAACCAGTATAACCTGGGTTATCTCTAACATAATCTGCAATTACGTCTGCTAAATCAGGACCAAAGTCATAAATATCAGTTGCAGATCTGAACATTTTGTATCCATCTCCACCTGCACGTATAAAGTTATTAGAAACCATGCCGTAGGTTCCATATAAATTCAACGGACCCCAAGAGCCGTTACTCTCTTCAATTTCAATTGAAGTCACCCTTCCATCATTTGCAGGCTCTGATAAATCAAAGGTAAATCGCATTCCAGATACTTGAGGGAATCTTCCTGAGCCATCTTCATGCTTACTAACACCATTCTCAATCGCCGCAAGTAACTGTTTTCCAGTCACTTTAAAGGTCGCCAAAGTATTTTGAAAAGGAAGAATAGTCATAACTTCACCAAGCGTAACTTCACCCGCATCAAGTGATGCTCTGATTCCGCCCGAGTTCATTAATGCGATACTATAACCCTTGTCAATTGATGACGCTCTCATTGCGTCAGCAATCATATTGCCCATGTCACACTCTTGAGCTCGGCAAACGTCTCTATTTCCGTTTAAGGAGCTAGCAACATTTCCAATAAGTGTTTCTTTGAGCTCTGTTATTGGCTTCTCTAATTCATCAAGACGCGCCACTACCTGGCTGTTTTCATTGATAGAACCATCAATCGTGATTGGTTCACCCGTTGCAGATATCACATTACCCGCTTCATCAAAGACAACTGAAAGCTCACCTAGGTACTTACCATAGGCGTACGCCTGAACGATCTGAGTTCCATTTACTACCGTTGGATAAGGACCTTTTGCTTTGTCGCTGATATTAGACAAATAAGCATTATCATGTCCACCAACAATCACATCCACGCCCGAAGTATGGGCTGCAATTTCTTTATCTATTTCGTATGACGAGTGTGACAGAAGAACAATTATGTTGACCCCTGATGCTGTCAAAGAATCAACTTCAGCTTGTACGGCTGAAATTGCATCCGTAAATACAATCTTATCACCAGGACTAGATATATCAACAACATCCTCTGTAACAACGCCTATCAATCCAATTTTATGACCGCCTCTTTCTATAACAGTTGATTTTTGTAACTTGCCTTTAAGTTCTGGCTCCATATCAACATCAGCATTTGCCATAAGAACTGGGAAATTTACCGCGTCCATAAAGGCCCTAAGCGTTTTAGGTCCATCATCAAACTCATGGTTACCAACCGCCATTCCATCATAACCAAGCTTATTCATCATTTCGGCCGCTACTTTACCTTTATACAGGTTGTAAAAAAGCGTTCCTTGAAATTGATCACCGCCATCCAAAAGTATTGTATTTGAATGTCTTTCGCGAGCATCCTCAATCGCCGAAATCAATCGAGCTGTTCCGCCAAAACACTTTCCTTCAGTGTTGTCATCGGTTGAACAATTGTTGTCGTATTTACTAATTGGTCTGAACCGAGCATGAAAATCATTCGTATGAAGTATTGTTAGCTCATAGCCATTACTAGCTGCAATTGCAGGGCTACTAAATAGGCCAATCGTAGCAATAAAAATCACTCCAATGATCGAAGGGATTAAAAGATTTATTTGCAATCTATTTGACTGCGATTTATGCATTGATTTCAAAATTATTCTCCTTATTAATATAAAAAAATATAACTCCTTTCGATGTATTGTAATCCAATTTTTATGTGTATTTTGAAGTTTAAATAATTCAAGCGACGCATAGCTCTAAATTTAAATCTAAAACAAGTTCAAATTGACATATAATTCATTTTTTTTAAGAACTAGATTTGAGCGATGCGATTTGCAAAATATGAACAACAATTAAAGTGGCTGGCATTAGTGCTTGGAATTCTTAGCACCATTGCTATTATTAATGATTTGTTCCCTTACACCATGTTTATTGGACTTCCCTTTTGTTTGATTTGGGTTTACTGCGCTTGGCTTCATACTGAAAAGCAACTGAAATGGATTAATATAATTTTTACTGGACTTTATTCATACGGTATTGTGAATTATTACTTTATTTAGAGTTGGCTTACTTTGGCTTTGCTAGAAATAATTTAGTACCATCTAACCATGCCAATTACTCCTGCTGATGCATAAAAAAACTGCAGAAAAAGTATCCCTTTATGTCTCCCAAGGTAAGCCCAATATCCAATTGAAAAAGATGAAACCAACAGCAATAAGAAACCCGTAAATTCGACACCAATATTTAATGCGACTAACATTGAATACAGTATTGCAGTGACAACACCAAACCATTCTAACGCTTTACTTTTCATCTTAATATCTCCAAGTTTTTGTTTATAGGAATAACCCACCTTTCATATACGAATACAAATTATTAACTCAAAATTTTATAGCTAGAGTAGAATCATTATTCTTAAATAAATAATATATTAAATGATCATGAAAACAGTCATACTTTCAAAAAATGGTGGGGCTGAGGTTTTAGAGCTTCACGATTATAATATAGGCTCCCCAGGCCCAGATGAAGTTTTAATAGAGCATGTCGCTATTGGACTTAATTTTATTGATGTCTATCACCGCTCTGGCCTCTATCCCATAAAGCTCCCCTCTGGACTTGGCGCAGAAGCATCTGGAATTATTCAAGAAGTTGGTAGCAATGTTGATAGTTTTAAGGTTGGAGATAGGATAGCTTACTCTGGCCAGCCACTAGGTGCTTACTGCTCTCATAGAATTTTTCCTACAAAAGACTTAGTTATTGTTCCTGAAAATATTGATTTAGAGGTTGCTGCTACTCTTATGATTAAAGGCTTAACTACCTTTTACTTGCTTCATAAAACCTATCCTGTCACTTCGGGCGAAACTATATTGTTTCATGCCGCTGCGGGTGGGCTTGGTCAAATTTTTTGCCAGTGGGCAAAGAGTTTAGGGTGCAGGGTAATTGGAACGGTTGGCTCCGATGAGAAAATTGAAATAGCCAAAAAAAATGGATGCGATCACGTCATTAATTACTCCAAAGAGAACTTTGCAGAAAGAGTTTTAGAGATAACAGATGGTCTAGGCGTCCCTGTTGTTTACGATGGGGTTGGAAAAAACACCTTGGAAGGTTCCCTAGAATGTTTAAAAATTAGAGGAATGATGGTTTCATTTGGCAATGCATCAGGTCCACTGCCTGATATTAACGTCCAAAAATTGATACAACCAAAAGGAATATATCTTACAAGGCCTTCAGGAGCTCACTACTACAGAACAAGAGAGCAGTTAGATGAAGGTGCTAAATTATTATTTGAAAAAATTGGCAATGGAGACATAAAAATAGAAATCTTTAAAAAGTATAAATTAGACGATGTCGTGAGAGCTCATAGTGACCTTGAAGCTAGAAAAATTACTGGGCCTGCTGTCATAACTCCAAACTAATAAAGCTTACGAGCACAAATCAAAATTTAACTGGCGCCGTGGCTTCTAGAATAATTATTTAATGAAGGCGAGGCCCATTGCTTTAAATCGCCAACCTTAGGCTGATAAATTTCAACTTTTAATGGATAACATTTTGCAGAGTCACTGGAGTGACTTGAGCTGCAATCCCCTCCAGGACAAGCTGATAGCCCTCCTACAAGATTTATTTCTGCAAAAAATTCAATAAAGTCATCTGGCCTTACAGGGCTAGCTTTCATGAAATACTGATGCGTTTCTTTTGTAAAGCCTGTACACATAAACACATTAAGTACGTCATGAACTTTCGACTCTATTTCAGAAATTGTTTTTTGTTGATGATTAGACAGAGCCCTACATAAATTTGAGTGACAACAGTGATGGTACTCTTCGTCATTTAAAGCCATATGAGTATAAGGATCGCACCGCGTTCCAATTACATCATGAACGCTGCCACCATCGTCATCCCAGCCATACCAATCAAGGGTGTCATGAGTGATTGTTGCCATCGGCCTAAGAAAAGGAAGGTTTGAATAAAGTCTATCGCCAGTACTAACATGCGTCCCATAGAGGGCTCTAGTTTTGCCACTAAAAAAGCGCTCATTAATATTGTCTTTATTCCACAGGTTTAAGTCTCCAACTTGTGGCCCATCGACACTGACAATTCGAAAAAAATGACCCGCTGGCACTTCAAATGTCTTTGCCTCTCGTGGGGGAATAATTATTGTCTCAACAAGCTTCATTTCGTCTCTTGCATCGGCATAAAGGCTTGAGTCGTATTTTGGCAAATTATCTATTGGGTAAGAGATAACTGGCTTAATAGCGCGTCGCTCTTTCGCATCTACTGGCTCTTGATTTTGATTTATTGTTTTCATAATTTACCTTACCTCCAAATCTAATGCTGTTTGACTTAATCTTTCAACTCCATTAGGACCGACAATCACTGAATGACCAGGACACATTGCAAGCCTGTTATCTCTGTTCATAATAATCATATGCAGAAAGAAGACCATATTTTCTTCAACTACCATGGGATTGCCTTCAAATATCATTGGATAATCTACCCAAATTGGTGCATAAGCGCAGCCCATTGTGTACCCACAAGCATTCAAGCGATGATCTCTGTAGCCACCACCATCCATTACGTTTGCATGCGCTAAAAAAACATCACCCAACGTGTTACCTGGAATTAAAGCATTTTCACACGCCTCAAGCGCTTGCGTTGCGACTCTATGCATATCTTGGTGTTGCGGACTCATCTCTCCAATTAGAACGGTTCGCATCATAGCGGCATGATACCTGCGGTAACACCCCGCCCATTCTAGCGTCATTTGGTCTACCTCACTAAGATGTCTTGGGCCAGATTGATATCTACAAAGCAGTGCGTACTCTCCAGAGCCTATTATGAATTCATTTCCAGCATATGTTCCACCGCCTTTAAACACAGCGCCCTGCATCGCAGCCAAAATATCACCCTCAAAAGCCCCAGCATGCGTCAACTCAATCCCCGCTTTGTAAGCGTCATCTGCAAGAGTTGCTGCTGTCCTTATGTATTCAAGTTCTTTTTCGCTTTTAATATAGCGCAATTTATTGACCAAGTTGGATGCATCATCAAGCGCACAAAACCCCTTTAGCGCACTTTCTAAAAGCCGGTAGTTGTGGGCAGTTAGCCCCACACTGTCGTACTCAACTCCCAATTTTTTATTTTCACAGTGGAACTCTTTTAATAGAAGCTTTAAATTTTGGGCGGGATTCATTCCGGCTTCGTCTTTCCAAATTCTAATGTCATCGAGTATTGATGTTAACTCAGCTTGCGCAAGGTCTGGAGCTCTCGTGAGTAAAACCATTTTTCCGTCCACCCCTAGGTATAGGCATTGAAACATGGCATAGCCAAAGCTGTCATAGCCACTCAGATAATACATACTCTCTTGACGAAATATTAAAATGCCATCAAGATTTTTCTTGTTAAGCTCTGATATAGCATTTTTCTGTCTTTTTTTGAACTCTTCATTTGTAAAATGAATTGCCATAGCTTGACTCCAATCTTTTAAAATTTATGGTTTGCTTTGCTGCACTAAAGTAGATTTTCCAAAACCCCCTCCTCCAGGAGTTTTTAAGACAAAAATATCATCTTTGACTACTTCAATTTGTCCTTTCGTTTTTAATTCAGTAATGCTGTCATCTAAATGGATTACGTAATTTTTTCCGAGGGCTCCAGAATTTCCGCCAGCCAAGCCATAAGGTGGAACTACTCTATGTCCTGTAATGATATTAACAGTCATCGGCTCTAAAAAGCGTATTCTTCTGTCAACTCCATCGCCGCCACTCTTTAAGCCCTTGCCTCCAGAATTTTTTCTAATACTAAAGGACTCAAGCCTTACAGGAAATCTCCATTCAAGAACCTCAGGATCCGTTAATCTAGAGTTGGTCATATGGGTATGAACTGCGCTGCATCCATCTTGATTGATGCTGGCTCCTGAGCCGCCACAAATAGTTTCATAGTTTTGCACTCTCTCGTTTCCCCAAATAAAGTTGTTCATAGTCCCTTGAGACGCCGCAACAACACCTAACGCTCCAAGTAAAGCATCTACAATGTACTGTGATGTCTCGACGTTTCCTGCAATCACAGCTGCCGGGTATTCTGGATTAATCATTGAGCGCTTTGGAATAATTAGATTTAACGGTTTAAGGCAGCCTGCATTTAGCGGAATGTCATCATCTACCAGGCAACGAAAAACATATAAAACTGCTGCGTAGCAAATCGCACTTGGAGCGTTGTAATTGCCGGGATGCTGGTCACTAGTTCCAGTGAAATCAATCGTAGCACTTCGGTTTATTTTATCAACGCTTATGGCAACTGAAACCTGATGCCCGTCATCCATTTTGTAAGTAAAGCTGGAATCGCTAAGAACATCCAAGACCCTCCGAACAGACTCCTCAGCATTGTCCTGGACATGCTTCATATAAGCATGGACAACATCTAGCCCATAATTCTTGATAACTTTTAATAGCTCTTGAGAGCCCTTTTCAGCTGCCGCTACTTGCGCTTTTAAGTCGGCAATATTTTGCTGGATATTGCGCGCTGGAAACTCTCCTGAGCCCAACAAAACATATATTTCTTTTTCGAGAAAGACCCCTTTCGATACTAAAGTAAAGTTGTCAATTAAAATCCCCTCCTCTTTGACATGACTGGAATTTGCCGGAGCAGAGCCCGGGACTGTGCCCCCAATATCGGCATGATGGCCGCGCGTTGCAACATAAAAAATTACCTTTTCACTATGCTCATCATAAACTGGCTTGATAAGAGTGATGTCCGGCAAGTGGGTTCCACCGTTATAAGGAGCATTAATTAAAAATGCGTCGCCTGGACTCATAGTGTCAAAATTTTCACGAATAATTGTTTTAATGGACTCGCTCATTGAGCCAAGGTGGACTGGGACATGCGGCGCATTGGCAACTAGGTCGCCTGTTGGTGAAAACAAAGCGCACGAAAAATCTAAGCGCTCTTTGATATTAACCGAGGAGGCGGTGTTTTCTAGTACTGTACCCATTTGCTCCGCCACGCTCATAAATAAGTTATTAAAGATTTCTAGCATTACTGGGTCTACATTAGTGCCAATCGCACTCGCTCTTTTTATTTTTTCAGTCCTTTCTAAGATCAGATCATTTTTATCGTTAAGGCTTCCCTGCCAACCTGACTCTATAACGATTGTTGAGGTCGACTCAATAATGACAGCGGGGCCAGAAATCAAGTCATTAGGAGCAATGTCGCTACGGTTATAAAAAATAGTTTGTTGTATTTCGCCGCCTATAAAAACGTCCTTTGTAGCTAGAGTTTTGGTTTTTAAAGCTTGAGTCTGGATTTCTTCTAAATCAAACTGCTTACTCTGGCATGAAACTTCAACTTGAATAGATTCAACGATAAGTGTTTTTTCTGGAGATATAAACCCAAAGCGAGCTTTATGGGTATTCTCAAAACTCAACTTCATTGCCTTGTAGTTATCAAATCGAACGGCTAAAGAGCTGTCAGAGTCTTTGTATCGAAGGTACACGCGACTAAAGTAGTCAAACAACTCTTCGTTTAGGTTTTGAGAAATTAACTCCTTTTTCCCCTCGCTCTTTAGCTCATTAAAGCGACTCGAAAGAGAGCCAATAATTTCTTCATCTAGGGCTAACTCAACTGCTAAATCATTAATTGTCTTGCTGTCTGCAAGCCCTATACCATAGGCAGACAATACGCCGGCATACTGATGCAGATGTATTTGCTTTATTCCAAGACTGTCGGCCACTAAACAGGCGTGCTGGCCACCCGCACCCCCAAAACAAGACAGGGCATAGTTGCTTACATCGTATCCACGCTGAACGGATATTTTTTTAATGGCGTTTGCCATACTTTCAACTGCAATCGACAAGAAGCCCTCCGCGACCTCTTCTGAAGAGGTCTCTTTATTTGAAGCTAAAGAGATCTCTTTAGCAAGAGCTTTAAATTTTTTAAAGACAACAGCTGA
>Ga0209709_10003161_pt1 | contig 13818 bp, 12 predicted proteins | sample ArcticOcean_MG_C_2_FD_187435 | JGI IMG/M metagenome (GOLD analysis project Ga0209709, IMG submission 187435) | Marine microbial communities from western Arctic Ocean - ArcticOcean_MG_CB4_136 (SPAdes) (version 2) | ecosystem: Environmental > Aquatic > Marine > Oceanic | place: Arctic Ocean... | reverse complement strand
TTTCCCAAATCGTCATGCCCTCGCTCACTTGAAATGCGACATTAAATGATTTTAAATCCTTAGTGATAACAATTGGTGTTCCAAATGTCTGAATACCTGCTAGCTTATCAACATCTGAGCAATCTGCAGTTCTTATTCCTGCGCTAGTTTCAAGAACACCCGTAATGCTGTTACTTGTGCTACCTAAATTACTTACTGATACAGTAGCAACGCAAGACGCCGAACCATTAAAACTTGTTAGCTGAGCTCCCCATTCACCTGCTGTTATTGCAGAAGAACCGCATGAAGTCGATGCTCCAGTGCTTTCATCTCCTGTTCCTGCTTCTGTTGCGCAAAATACGCCATTATCAGTTCCAGATTTTGATCCCTCTTTTGATTCATTGAATTTAGCAGCATGTTTAACATAGAACACATTATCTAATAACATGTAGCCATGTGTATATGTTGCAGGAGGAGGACGCGTAAAAGTTGCTCCAGGAAAAGATCCTGCATTACCAGTCCCAGTCATGTCTACTCTGCTTCCAGAATCTAAACTAAGAACTAGATTGCATGAAGTATAAACTCCAGCTGCCGAAGTCGTTGGAGCAGTTGGCGCTGATGTGCATAAATATAATTGATACATGGTGATACCATAACTAGCGGGTTGGACTGAACAGTTATTATCAGTTACTGTCACAACATCACTCCCGTCAATAGCACACTCCGCATGAGCACTATTTGGTGTGATTAGAAACACAGATGTCATAATCATTAAATATATAGGTATAATTTTTTTCATTCTAATATCCACTTGCTGTTACGTCTACTCCGCCGCCGCCTCTGAGTACAATTATATTATTTTCCCTTCTTACTTTTTCATACATACGTCTATTATCTAGAGGAGCATAATTAAATGCTTTCGATGATACGGTAAACAATGAAGGTCTGCTATTCTCGTCACCACAACAAATAATGTAATTGAATTTAACATAGGATTTAACTCCTGCTGTGTTACTGTCATTTTGTCTACCTGCTTCTATAGAAAATTTAGATGTTGGTTCCATATAAATACTTAGGTTTTCTCCATTCTTTATATCAAGTGTTTCGCTGCTCCACTGATAAGTTTTATAATAAAGTTTTGCCCATGGAAGATAAGGCATTGCCATTCCTATTTCAGCATCATATCCAGAAGCTGCAACCTCAGGGACTCCACCAATTTGATGCCTATCAGATTGTGCTTCATAAAAATTAAGATTAAAGTCATATGCGGAAGATTTTACTTCAAAACCTATTCCAAGTCTTTGGTGGCCTGTATGAAGTTGTTTATCAAAGAAAAGGTTTGTTCCATATAAAACAGTTTTATTTGAGTTAAATGTTCTATATACAATTCCAGCATTAAGAGTTTCTCTATCATCAAATGTAGAGAAAGAAAATTGACTTAACAATGCATTATGATCATTACCAGTTAATTCAAATACACTGAGTAATCTAAAATGAGGTTTAGCAGAATCTCTTATCTTTGTCTCGAGTTCTATTAAACGAAGGCTAGAAATATTATCTCGCGCCCATGATTCAATTGCGGAATTACCATGACTAAATGCTTGGTTTGTAGCATTATAGGCATTTGATTCTATTGCAGATTTTATAGCACCACCAGCCATCACAACATTCGAAAAAAATAGCAGCACTAACGCTCTTATCAAATTCATAAATTACCCCTTAAGTTCAAAATAACATGGAAATCTAATAAATTTCAAGCCTAAGCAACTTATTTTTATGTATTAATCCACCAAAACTAGAAAACTTATTGTTTTTATTATTATTCTTAGAAACTACACGATGGCAGGGTACTATAAGTAAACACTTATTAGCTCCACATGCATTGCCTACTGCTCTGGGTGAGCTTTGTATTTTCTCTGCTATAGAAGAATAATAAACAGATTTCCCGTACGGTATTTTTTGCAATTCTTGCCAGACTTTCTTTTGGTATAAGGTGCCTTTTGGATTTAGTTTAAAAGTAAATATTTTTCTTTTACCTTGGGTATACTCAATTACCTGTTTTTTAGCATTTATTAAGTGGGGATGCTTAGATAGTTTAATTTTTCTTTTAGTAAAGCAAATCTTTGTTACTAACTTATCTTCTACTTGGATTAGTACATTTGCCAATTTAGTTTTGAATATACATTCATCCATTATATAAGTTTTAGAAAACTTAAGACCCAAAACCCAACAACAGATACCATAAAACCTATAACTAATATATTTATCAGAAACGTTACGATCCTAAAATCAAGAGTATCTTTTTTATTATTCTCATTTATGAACTCACCCTTAACCCAGGTTCCAGAATAAGTTTTCCCATCGCTATAGATCCATTGCCCATTACCGTATGGTCTTCCTAGTTTATATTCACCTTTATATATTTTCCCATTTGGGAAAGTATTAACACCAAAACCATGAGGCACATCATTTGCCCATCCACCATCATAGGTTCTTTTGCTACGAGTCTCTAATAGTCCATGGCCATGTTTTTCCCCATCTAAAAAAGATCCTGTATAGATATCACCGTTTTCAAATGTTTGAACACCAGAGGTTTTATCTTCACTTGTATATTCAATAGACATAACCCCAGCTATTAATGGCTTTTTCAAAAATTTATCTTTAGACATGAGCTTCATAAGCCATCCTAGCATATTCCTGATCCCCTATTTATGGAGAAATACACTGATAAGAACAGCTTATGCATTAGAGTTTCCTAATATTCTAACTTACTACTAGTAGTGGATTTGTTGGGGGTAATATGTGATTATTAATATATAAGTATTTAGGAGAATTGATATGAGTTGGAGTATTAAAGGGGATTATGCGGAAAGTTGTAATTGCGACCTGATGTGTCCTTGTATTTTTCTTCAGGCCCCAACAAAAGGGTTCTGCGAGGCAATGTTGATATGGGATATCAAAACAGGTAATTTAGGTGACGTCAAACTTGATGGCTTAAAAGTTTCTGCATGGTTGCATGCACCTGCTGTTTTAACAGAAGGCGGCTTTCAGTTAGCATTATATGTTGATAAAAATGCAAGCGATGCGCAACATGATGCAATTGTTGAATTATGGAGTGGAAAACATGGCGGCCATTTAGGCGTCATAGCAAGCTTAGTTGGTGAAATCATTGGTGTTAAAAAAGCTGATATTAAATGCAGCATTGATAGCGGTAAAAAAATGCTTCAAGTTAGTGGTGCTGGTGGTTGGGAAATGGCTGGTGTTGAAAGTGGTGACGGTAAAATCGCACAATGTAACTTTCATCCATTAGCGATTAACCCTGGATTTCCAGTTGATGTTAATGTTACGAGTAAACAAGAATTTTCAGATCATGGTAGATCGTGGAATACTACTCCTGACAGAGTTGGTTTATCAGGACCATTTGCTTACCAAGCATAGTTAAAAAATAAATTTTAAAGAGGGCTTAGGCCCTCTTTTTTTATGATTAAGAAAAATATTATATGCCAGAGAACCCAATACAGAAGCCTGAAGTTATTAAAGCCATAAATGCTTTCAGCCAAAATAATTTTAAAGAGGCTGAAAAAATTTGCCTAGAGCTATTGTCTAGAGATAATGATGCTGATGCTAATCATATTGTTGGCTGTATAAGAATGGGCGAAAGAAAATTTGATGAAAGTATTTCATACATTAATAAATCTTTAGAGGTAAGCCCTGATAATATAGGTACACTGATTTCTCTTGGTTGCGTTTTAAGTTCAAAAAAAGACTATTTAGAATCTATACAAGTATTTAAAAAAATTATTAAATTAAAAGATGATATCTCTCAGGTTCATTTTTATTTAGGTGAAGCATATAGACAAACTCTTCAGCATGAAAAATCTTTGTCATCATTTAAAAAATGTTTGGAGATCACGCCAGATCATATAGGTTGTCAGTTAATGGTTGGAGTTATTTACGAAGAGTTAAAAAAGTTTAATCAAGCAATAGATTTTTATAAAGCATGCATTAATACTTATCCGGAATATATAGAGCCTCACATTAATTTAGGAATGTGTTATTTATTGACTGGTAATTATACCGAAGGTTGGAATGAATATGAGTGGAGATTAAAACTACCAGCTCAAGTTTATGAAATAAAATTCAAGAAGCCACGCTGGGCAGGACAAGATGTATCTGGTAAAACATTAGTGATTGCAACAGAGCAATCTATTGGTGAGATTTTATTATTTATAAGGTTTGCTAAACAGCTTGCATTGGATGGAGCTAAGATAATTATGATGACGCAGGGTGAGCTTAAAAAAATTCTTGAATCACAAAAATGGATTGATAAGGTTATTAGTTATGATGACGAAATTCCTGACTGTGATTATTATACTTACTTACTCTCTATTCCAAAAGTTCTTGAGTGGAATCCAAAAATGGATACCCAGACTCATCCTTATTTAGAAATAGATAAAGAGAATTTTTCTGAAATTTTACCAGATAAAAGAAATATAGGTTATCTTTTAAATCCAGACATGAATTCTTCTGCTTCTAAGCAGACAGTTATACCTGAAAAAGATATCAGTAGTCTCATTAGTAACAAGAGTTTTAATTTTATTAATTTAGATCAAATAAAAGATATCGATATATTGGCTGGCATTATTCAAAATTTAGATCTAGTAATTTGTATTGAAAGTGATTTAGCATACTTAGCGGGGAGCTTAAATATTCCTACATGTTTAATTTTATCAGCAGTGCCAAAATACTTATGGGATTTAAGTTACAAGAGTACTACTCCGTGGTACCCATCATTGGAATTATTTAGGCAAGAAACATCAGGTGATTGGACTAATGTTGTTAATGAAATTCAAGGGAGACTCGTAAATGTCTAAATTTTTAGTCAGACAGGCTTTTGCCGAAGCGATGGATCTTCACAAACAAAATCGTTTTGAAGAAGCAAAAGAATTATATAATAAAATTCTAACCGTTGATGATTCAGAGCCTAATGCACATCATTTAATCTCGCTTATATTTATGGCCGAGGGTGATTTTGAATCTGCAAAAATGCATATTGAAAAAGCAATTAATAAAGCACCAGACCAAGCTGTCTTCCATAGTAATTATGGAAGCTTATTGCATTCTATGGGTGAACATCAATTAGCTGTCAATGCTATTAAGAAGTCATTAAAAATTGATAAAAAATTATTCCAGTCTTATTATTCATTAGGAATTATATATACTGATATGTTTAATTTTGAGAAAGCCGTTACTAATTATACGGCAGCTATAGAAATAGATAATAACTCTTCTGAAGCACATAATAATTTAGCAAATCTTTTTAACAGCATGGATAATCATGAAGCAGAGTATCATTATAAAAAAACCATAGAGCTTGTGCCTAATGAGATTTATCCTAGACTTAATATTGCAAACTATTTTATTAAAAACAGCAAATTTAATGAATCTATGAAGCATTTAAATGAGCTTATCGATATGGGGTTAGAGTCGAAAGAAGTTTTTAATAGTTTGGGTGTTGCATATAAAGGTCTGGAAGATAATAAAAATGCTAAAAATATGTTCAATAAATCATTAGAAATTGACCCAGAGTTTCTTTTGGCTCAAAAAAATCTAGATAGCTTATAATTGAAATAAATTACTCTCTAAGGTCTATTATCCTAAGGCTATTATAGTTAAATTTTACCTACTAAATTTATAAATCTAGCTTTAATTAACTAATTTCATCTATTTTCTTAATTATAGCTTGTGTTCTTGCGCTCTAACTGTTAAAAAGTAGCCACAGTTACATGGAATAAATGTAATTTGAGAAGAGCCTCAGTAATATGTTATTTAAATAACAGTTGGTGGATATCTTCTACTAACGTGTATTTAACGAACATAAGAGAAATTAATGAATAATTTTGAAAGCCTCAATCTTTCCGAAAATTTGAATTTAGCTCTAGCTAAAATGAACTTTTCAAAACCAACTCCAGTCCAAGCACAAACTATACCTTTTGCTTTGCAAAGCAAAGATATACTTGGTTCTGCGCAAACAGGCACTGGTAAAACAGCTGCATTTTGTATTCCGATGGTAGAAATATTATCAAAAAATGAAAACATGACAGCTTTAATAATGACACCAACACGAGAATTAGCGCGACAAGTTCTTGATGTCGTTAATCAGCTTATAGGTTATGAGAACTCATTAAGAACAGCATGTTTGATTGGTGGAGAAGCAATGGGCAAGCAACTAAATCAGTTGAGAAAAGGCCCTCGTATAATAGTAGGAACGCCTGGAAGAATTAATGATCATCTTGAGAGAGAAACTTTAGATTTAATGGATTGTGGATATTTAGTATTAGATGAAACAGACAGAATGCTTGATATGGGTTTTGGTGTTCAAATCGACCAAACATTGCAGTATATGCCCTCAGAAAGACAGACCTTACTTTTTTCAGCAACTTTACCTTCTAAGATAATGCAACTGTCAAAAAAATATCTTCATAACCCAGAAAGAATAGCTATAGAGTCTGACGAAGTTTTACTGACAAATATTGCTCATGAAACATTAAACATTGATCATAATAAAAAATATGTTGAGTTATTAAACCAATTAAGTCAAAGAGATGGCTCGGTATTAATTTTTGCTAAGACAAAACATGGAACGCAAAGAATGGCAAAGAATCTAACAAATGATGGATTTAAAGCTGATGCGTTAAATGGTAATTTGAATCAGAATAAACGAGATAAAGTTATGAGTGGCTTTAGAAACAAGAAATTCAAAGTATTAGTTGCCACCGATATTGCATCAAGAGGTTTAGATGTTGATCACATCGAGCATGTTATTAATTATGACTTACCTCAAGTAGCTGAAGATTATGTGCATAGGATTGGAAGGACAGGAAGAGCGGGATCAAAGGGTTCAGCAATTTGTTTTATTTCTCCAGAAGAACAACCGCTATGGGATCAAATTGATTATTTACTAAATCCTAAAACAGCAAAAAAACCATCTGGCTCTAGTAAAAATAGTAGGTCTGTTAGAAAAAGAAGTGGTGGTCAACATCAATCTTCGAGACCTGGAAGAAGTTTTTCTACAAGTAATGGACCAAGAAGAAGTGGCGGACCAAGAAGAAGTAGCGAAGGCAATAGTGATTCAAGACCATCTAGAAGTAGTGGCCCAAGAAGAAGTAGCGAAGGCAATAGTGATTCAAGACCATCTAGAAGTAGTGGCCCAAGAAGAAGTAGCGAAGGCAATAGTGATTCAAGACCATTTAGAAGTAGTGGGCCAAGAAGAAGCAGCGAAGGTAACACTGGATCTAGACCATTTAGAAGTAGTGGACCAAGAAGAAGCAGCGAAGGCAATAGTGATTCAAGACCATCTAGAAGAACTGATGGCAATAGTGATTCAAGACCATCTAGAAGCAGCGAAGGTAACACTGGATCTAGACCATTTAGAAGCGGTGGACCAAGAAGAAGTAGCGAAGGCAATACTGGATCTAGACCATTTAGAAGTGGTGGGCCAAGAAGAAGCAGCGAAGGCAATAGTGATTCAAGACCATCTAGAAGCAGCGAAGGTAACACTGGATCTAGACCATTTAGAAGTGGTGGGCCAAGAAGAAGCAGCGAAGGCAATACTGATTCAAGACCATCTAGAAGTGGTGGACCAAGAAGAAGTGCAAACGGGAATACATTTTCTAAACCAAATAGAGGATCTGGTCAGAATCGAAATACGTCGGGACCAAGAAGTAAAACATTGGGCTTAAGACAAGGGAGTACTAGATAATGGAAAATCTGAGAAATATTGCAATAATTGCCCATGTGGATCACGGGAAAACCACATTAATAGATTCAATTATGAAGCAAAGCGGAATGTTCCGAGAGAATCAAAATGTTGATGAAAGAATTATGGACTCAGGTGATTTAGAGAAAGAAAGAGGTATTACTATCTTAGCTAAACCAACTTCAGTTCAATGGAAAGACACAAGAATTAATATTATTGATACTCCTGGACATGCTGATTTTGGCGGTGAAGTTGAAAGGGTATTAAGTATGACTGATGGAGTAATATTACTTACTGATGCTGCTGAAGGACCTATGCCGCAAACAAAATTTGTATTATCTAAAGCTTTAGCACAAGGGTTGAAACCAATTGTTATTATAAATAAAGTTGATAGACCAGACGGAAGACCAGATGAGGTAATAGATGAAGTGTTTGATTTATTTGTTTCTCTTGATGCTACAGATGAACAATTAGATTTTCCTATCATGTATGCTGCTGGAAGAGATGGGTGGTGTGTTAAAGATTTAAAGGATCCAAAGGAAGATCTACATGCTTTGCTAGATTTAATTCTAGAACATGTTAAACCTCCTAAAGTAGAAGCTAATATGCCTTTTGCGATGCTATCTACATTATTAGACTCAGACCCTTACCTCGGAAGATGCTTAGTTGGAAGAGTTGAGCAGGGAACAGCTAAGGTTAATGATGCTGTAAAAGCTATTAATCTAGAAGGTAAACAAGTTGAGGTAGGAAGACTAACCAAGTTATTTAAATTTGAAGGAACAGAGAGAGTTGCTGTAGATGAAGTTCAAACTGGTGATATTATTTGTATTGCTGGTTTAGCAAAAGCCTCAGTTGCAGATACTATATGCAATCCTGAAGTAACTATTCCAATTCCATCAACACCAATCGATCCCCCAACAATGTCAATTACCATTACTGTCAATGATTCGCCATTAGCAGGCTTAGAAGGTAAAAAAGTAACGTCAACAGTAATTAGAGAAAGATTATTAGCTGAAGCCGAGACCAATGTTGCAATTTCTTTTGCAGAAAATGGTAAAAAAGATGCTTTTGAAATTGGTGGTAGAGGAGAATTGCAGTTAGGGGTTTTAGTGGAAACTATGAGAAGAGAAGGTTATGAGTTAACCGTATCTAGACCGCATGTGGTATATAAGATTGATGAAAATGATAAAAAATTAGAACCTATTGAAGAAGTTATTATTGATGTTGATGACGAGTATGCAAGTACAGTTATCGATAGCATGAATAAAAGAAAAGCAGAAATGTTAGATATGAGAAATACGTCTGGTAAAACTAGATTAATTTTTAAAGCACCATCTCGAGCACTGATTGGATATCAAAGTAGATTCCTAACAGAGACGCGTGGCACAGGAGTTGTAAATAGATTATTTGATTCTTATGGTCCCTTTAAAGGTAATATTTCTACCAGAAGAAACGGAGCGTTAATTGCGACACAAACTGGTACAGCTGTTGCATTTGCAATTTTTAATTTACAAGATAGAGGGGTTATGTTTATTGACCCTCAAACAAAAGTCTATCAAGGTATGATAGTTGGCGAACATAATAGACCAAATGATTTAGAGATAAATATCTTAAAAGGTAAACAATTAACAAACGTTAGAGCTTCTGGAACAGATGAAGCCGTTAAACTTGTTACGCCAAGAAAAATGTCACTTGAGCAAATGATGGCTTATATAAATGAAGATGAAGTCTTAGAGGTAACACCGGAAAATTTAAGATTACGTAAACAATATCTTGATCCGCATGCAAGAAAAAGAGCATCAAAAGAACTGCTATAAATTAGAAAATTATGATTAAGACAACTGACTTAGAAATATCATTTTCCGGACAAAAAATATTTGGCGATGTAAATATTGTCATTAATAAGAAAGAGAAAGTTGGTTTCATTGGCAGAAATGGAAGCGGTAAAAGTACCTTTTTAAAAATCATTCTTGGCAAACTAGAACAAGATTCCGGTGAAGTTATTATGCCTAAAGGGTATAAAATAGGACACCTTGACCAACATATAAAATTTACCCATAAAACTGTGGTAGATGAGGTATGTAGCGTCTTAAGCGGAGATAGAGAGTATGAAATCTGGAAAGGCGAATCTATCTTAACGGGACTAGGTTTCTCAGACGAAGAAATGGAGAAGGACCCAGCAGAATTTTCAGGCGGTAATCAGGTAAAAATAAACCTAGCAAAACTTTTATTAGATGAGCCAGACATGCTACTTCTTGATGAACCAACAAATTATCTAGATATACATTCAATTAAATGGCTTAAAAATTTTTTAAATGACTGGAGAGATGAGTTAATACTTGTTACGCATGATAGAAATTTTATGAATAATGTTATTAGTCATACATTAAATATTCATAGGGGTGAATTTAAAAAAACAGCTGGCAATACAGAAAAAGTTTTAGAAAAAATATTAAATGAAGAAGAGATATATAATAAAACTGTTGAAAATGAAGCTAAGAAAAGACAAAAAACAGAGGCATGGATTAGTAGATTTAAATCTAAAGCAAGTATGGCAACACGTGCTCAGTCTAAAATTAAAATGCTTGAAAAAACAGAGAAGAAAGAAAAGCTTGCTGCAGTAATAAATTTAGATTTTCAATTTAATTATGAACCTTATGGGAGTAAAGAAAATTTAATTAATGCTAGCAAACTTGAATTTCATTATGACGAAGAAAACCCTTTAATTAAAAACTTATCTTTCAGTATAAAGAATAATGATAAAATCTGCATTATAGGAAAAAATGGAAAAGGAAAATCAACTTTACTTAAATTAATTACAAAAGATCTTGAGCCAATTAGTGGATATTCAAATGCGCATGATAAAACTAAAATTGGCTATTTTGGTCAAATGAATATTGATAGATTAGATCCTAACAATAGCGTATATACTGAGCTTCAGGATTGTGTTCCTAACATGAGTGAAACGCAAGTTCGCAAAGTATGTGCGAATATGATGTTTACCAATCATTTGTCCAATAAAAAGATTAAAGTGTTGTCTGGTGGTGAAAAAAGTAGAGTGATGCTAGGAAAAATACTAATTAATCCCGCAAACTTACTTCTTCTTGATGAGCCAACAAATCATTTAGATTTAGATTCTTGTGACTCTTTGCTCAGTGCCATTAAAGATTTTGATGGAGCAGTATTAATGGTTACACATGATGAGTATTTTTTGAGAGAAATTGCTAATAAATTAATTATATTTGATAATGATAAGGTTAGTGTTTTTGAAGGTTCATATGATGACTTTTTAGAAAAAGTTGGATGGACAGATGAGTATTAATTAATGCTTATGATTACAACCAGCTTTTTGACATAGAAAATAATTTCTAAGATGACTGATTATTAATATAAAACTACCAGTAAAAGTTATTACTTCGATTGACATTAATTTTTCTATCTCTTCATGATATAAAGTAGCTGAGACTAGAACAGTCAAACCAACTATTGCTAATAATGCAACATTATAATCCTTATGTTTACGACAACCCATTGTGATAGCTACGAGTGCTGTGGGTAAAATAAAATAGAGGATTGCTTCATGAAAATAATGAGCATCCATGGCACTTACCCCAAATAATGGGACTAATATCATAGCAACTGGCGTGAATAGGCAGTGGACTGCGCATGTTCCCGAAAATGTTATTCCAATTGTATCTAGTATTTTTTGCATTTGAAGCTTCAATTTACCAATATATTCATTAAAATCAAGTTTTTATTAATATATATAGAAATATACTTGCTGATATTGCTATTATTGTTTTATGGCTAAAAAAATACATTACGACATTATACTTAAAAATGGAAAAGCTGTTCTTCCGGATGGAACTATGGAAGTTGATATTGCAATTAAAGGTGAGAATATTTCTGCTATTGGAAATTTATCTGATTGTAGTGCCGACAATATAATTGATTGCACTGGCTTACATATTCTTCCAGGAGTTATAGATTCCCAGGTACATTTTAGAGAACCTGGGCTAGAGAATAAAGAAAACCTGGAATCAGGAATGTTAGCAGCAGCAGCAGGCGGAGTTGTCGCTGTTTTTGAAATGCCTAATACAAGCCCATTAACAATTACACCAGAAACTATAGAAGATAAATTATCTAGGGCCAGCCGAGTTGCATGGACTGATTATGCTTTTTATCTTGGTGGCACAGGTAGAACAGGTCCTAATTTAGGTAAATGGGAAAACGCACCGGGTATTTGTGGAATTAAAATATTTATGGGTGCAAGCACTGGAGACTTGTTAGCAGCAAGTGATGATGAGGTTACGTCTGTACTATCTAATGGCAAGAGAGTTGTAGCAGTTCATGCAGAAGATCAATATATCATGGAAGAAAACATGAAAACAATATTGGGAGATAGCCATGATGTCTCTCTCCATTGTAAGTGGCGCTCACCCGAGAGTTGTTTATCTGCGACCAAGAGAGTTGTCAACATAGCTAGAAAATATAATAGACGTGTTCATGTGTTACATATCACAACTTCTGAAGAGATGGATTTTTTAAGAAAAAATAAAGATATTGCGAGTGTAGAGTTATTAGCTAATCACCTTACTTTGCATGCTCCTGATTGTTATGAAAATCTTGGAACTCTAGCGCAACAAAATCCCCCAATTAGAGAGAAACATCATCAGGATGCATTGTGGAAGGCCTTAAATGATGGCACGGTAGATATACTTGCATCTGACCATGCACCACATACTTTGGAAGAGAAAGCAGAAATATACCCTAAGTCACCAAGTGGTACGCCAGGAGTACAGACTTTAGTTCCAGTCATGCTTAATCATGTTAATGAAGGGCGATTAACTCTAGAAAAATTAGTTGAGCTTTGGTCGTATGGCCCTGAAAGAATTCACGGTCTTGTTAATAAAGGCAGAATCAAAGAAGGTTATAATGCTGACTTTACAATTGTCGATTTAAATAAAAAAAACACTATAACTAATGCTCAGCAAAAATCAAAGACTGGCTGGACTCCTTATGATGGGATGAAAGTAAAGGGATGGCCAATAATGACAATTATTAGAGGTCATATGGTTATGAGAGAAGATGAAATGTTGGAGCCAATAGGTAAACCAGTATTGTTTAAAGAAACCATTAATTAGAATGATCACCTCGGATCACGATAATAATAATCTTTTTATGGGATTAGCGTTAGAGCTTGCTCACACAGCATTTGATAATGATGAGGTTCCCGTCGGTGCAGTTATAGTGCAAAGAAGAAATTCTGAAGTTCTAGCTGCTTTTTCAAATCAAATGAGAGGAATCCAATCATCTATAGCCCATGCAGAGATGTTAGCAATACAAAAAGCAATGCAAGTGATTCATAATGAAAGGCTTATTGATTGTGATATGTACGTAAGTCTGGAGCCATGTCCAATGTGTGCTCAAGCTATTAGTTTTGCAAGAATAAAAAATCTATATTTTGCCGCTGAAGATAAAAAAAGTGGAGGGGTATTAAATGGACCTAAAATCTTTGAATCATCATCTTGTCATCATAAGCCAGAATTTTTCTCTGGAATGATGGCAGAAGAATCTTCCCAATTACTTAAGAAATTTTTCAAATCAAAAAGGTAAATTAAAAATAAATAATTTTATTTCCCAAAGTTTCTTCCAACTATTATTAGCTCTTGAATCTTCCCAATTACTAGCAATATATTGATTTAAATATAATTTTTAGTAGATAACAACAGTAATTCAACTATAATTTGCCTATGAATGAAGAAAACCTTGATAACATTGAATCTAATTGTGGTGCATCAGAAGCATTTGCTCTACAAGTAACAGATAACAGTATGGAACCAGAATTTAATAAAGACTGCATAGTTATTATAGATCCTGTTGGGCAATGCGAGGATGGTCAATATATTTTTATAGAATACGAAGGAGTCAGGTGGTTTCGAAAGTTCGTTAAAGAAGGTGATAAAAGATATTTAATAGCTTTAAATGACATGTATCCAGAAATTCTATTAGATAATTCTTATGATATCCTAGGGGTAATAATCCAAAAAAATTATAAGAGACAAATTACACACTATAAG
>Ga0209709_10003156_pt1 | contig 13828 bp, 13 predicted proteins | sample ArcticOcean_MG_C_2_FD_187435 | JGI IMG/M metagenome (GOLD analysis project Ga0209709, IMG submission 187435) | Marine microbial communities from western Arctic Ocean - ArcticOcean_MG_CB4_136 (SPAdes) (version 2) | ecosystem: Environmental > Aquatic > Marine > Oceanic | place: Arctic Ocean... | reverse complement strand
TGCAAAGACACAAATGTTTGCCAGGTTTAACTGGATGGGCCCAAGTAAATGGCCTGAGAGGGCCTACAGCAGAAAAGGGATCAATGGATAAACGATTTCAACACGATTTATATTATATAAAAAATTGGAATTTAATGTTGGATATTTATATTTTAATCAGAACAATATTTGTAGTCTTGTTTCAAAAAGTTGATTGAAAATAATGAATTTATTTGCTATTGGGGATATTCATGGATGTTTAACAGAATTAACAATACTTCATAAAAAGATACTTACTCATGAAAAATTTGACATAAAAAATGATCTAATAATTTATTTAGGTGACTATATTGACAGAGGAAAAAACTCAAAAGATGTTATCAATCAAATTCTCAAATTAAAAAAAAAAGAAATAAAAACTGTAAATTTAATGGGTAATCATGATGAATTCATGATTGATTTTTTGCTAAATAAAAAAAATAATATTAAAAATTGGCTTAACTTTGGTCTAGATCAAACTATTAGAAGTTATGGCATTGAAGTAGTTGATTTTATTAAAGATGGTTTTGGTGATGATATTATTGATAATTTAAGAAATATATTGTTAGAAAAAATGGGTGAAGAGCATACTAATTTTTTTAAAAACCTAGAATTATCATTCGCATCAGAAAAATATTTATTTGTCCACGCAGGGATAGACCCTAAAAAAAAATTAGAAGATCAAAGTAAACAGGATTTTTTATGGTCTAGATCTAGTGAATTTTTTGATAAAGATTTTAAGACAGATAAAATAATTGTTCATGGACACACCCCAGAGCTAGATATTATTAGCCATCCATATAGAATCAATATTGATACAGGATGTTATTTTTCAGGAAAATTAAGCAGTGTATGTTTAAGGGATGATGATGATAGTAGAGTATTTATGAGCAATTTATCAAATTAAGTTGCATGCAATACAACCAATGCTTGAAAAAGACCATCATAGATTATAATAATAATATGAATGATTCTTAATTAATATGAAAATATATTCTATAAAAGAAATAGTTAACGCTACAAATTATTTCTTAAAACCTGGGGTAGAGCAAAAAATTTTAAATAAAGAAAATAAAAAAATAAAAATACCACCAGAAACTGAAAATATAATACAAAAAGCAGAGAAAAGTATTTTAGAGAAAGAAAAAAATTATCTAAATAATGAAAAGCCTCTATTACTAAATGATGAGGTGTCTAATTTAACTGATAATAAAATAAATTCATTTAATTTTAAAATTAAGATTAAGCCAGCGGTTAAAGATCTTATGATAAATGAACTGTATTTCTACCTACAAAAAAAAGTTAAGAAAAATACTCTTAAATTAATTATTGACGAACAGCTAGAAATAAAAAATTTAAAAAATAAAATTAATCTCTTAAAAACAATCGAAAGTGAATTAAAAAATAATTATCACATTTTAATGAATGATTATGAATTTACAAAAAATAATAATATAAATTTAGAAACTAATATACAAAAATTAAGTGATGAAAATAAAGAATTAAATACTAATAACAATGCTCTTCTTAATAATTTAAATGAAGTTAAAGAAAACAAAATAATATTAGTTAATGAAAATAAAGAATTGAAAATTAATAGTAGTGAACTTCAAAATAATTTAAATCAAATAAGTGCACATAAAGAAATACTAGATAAAGAAAATAAAAATTTAAAAAATGATTTAAAAGAAACTAAATTAAACCTTGAAGAATCTTTAGTAAATAATAAATCTTATGAAATTAATAATTTTGAACTTAAAAACACAGTATCCAGGTACATCAATAATACGAAAAAAATACAAGAAAAGCTTGATGTGGCTGAGGGATCAAAAAATTTAAAATTAGACCAGCATTCAGATAAAGTTAAATTCTATCAAGATGAAAATATTAGGCTATCTGCTGAATTATTATCTGTACAACAGAAAAATGAAACTATTAAAGAAAATTTAGATTTTATTGAAACAGAAAAAGAAAAAATCTCAAATAAGATTAAAGAACTAAGTAATTCTGTAAATGTAAAAACAAATATATTGCCAACACCATTTACTAAAGAAGAGCCTCAAAAGCCTAAAGAAGATTTAGGCACACTTAATGACAAAGAACAAAAAAGCTTAGATGATGTAATTAGTAAAATTTTTCAAAAATCTAAATTATTATAAAAAATTTCAAAAATAAAAGCTCCTTCTGGCTCTGAAAATGATTTAGACGATCAGATTAATGATATATTTAATTAATTATTTTATACTTTTATTCAAATAAATCTTAATTACTAGTTTCAAATACTTCACATTTTTTACCATTTTTTGTTACAATAAAATTTGTATAATCTGTTTTAACATCTTCATAAATTAATGTTTGAGGGCAATATGTTTTAGCATATTTATAATGATAACTATTATTAAATTCACATTCTCCACCAGAGCAATTTACAGTTGCTGCAATAACTTTATTAAAAACAAATAAATTTAATATTATTATTATGAGAGTCATTTTCATTTTATAAGTTTATATACTTATTTTCATAAATTATCACTATTGACATCTACATATATGGATAATATTTAATATTAACTCAAATATTTTATGGATGTTTTTTTACCTGTTGCAGAAGTATCAGTTAACATACTGGCAATTTTTTCTCTAAGTGGAATTGTTGGAGTTCTATCAGGACTTTTTGGTGTTGGAGGTGGTTTTTTAATGACACCTTTTTTAATTTTTTTAGGTGTGCCTCCTACATATGCTGTGGCTAATGAGGCAAACAATATTCTTGCAACTTCAGTCTCAGGCTCCACCACACATTATCTAAAAAATACACTGGATTACAAGATGGGTTTAATGATTGTAGTGGGAGGTGTGTTTGGAACGCTTTTTGGGATTTGGACTTTTACTTATTTTAAAGGAATTGGAAAAATTGATATCGTTATTTCTTTAGCCTACATGTATATCTTAGCAATCATTGGTACTGCAATGCTAGTGGAAGGTTTAGGCGAAATAGACAAAGCTAGAAAAAAAATTATAACTAAGAGAAAATTACATGTTCATTATTGGATACATGGGCTTCCATTAAGAATGCGTTTCCAAAAATCTAAACTATACGAGAGTGCATTTACTCCAATTATTATTGGTTTAATAGTTGGTTTCATTGCAGCGATAATGGGAATAGGAGGGGCATTTATTTTAGTTCCTGCAATGATTTATATAATTGGAATGCCTACAAGATTAATCCCTGGTACATCTCTATTTGTAACTATTTTTGTAAGTGTGATTGTTACATTTCTTCATGCATTTAACTATGGCTCTATTGATTTAATTTTAGTTTTTATGTTAGTCACTGGTTCTATTATAGGTGTTCAAGTTGGTCAAAAAATGGGGGAGTCGGTTGACAGTACTGGTTTAAAAACTCTTCTTGCAGTTTTATTGTTGTTAGTTGGTATAGCAATTGCCTACGATACTTTTTTTGCAGAACATGCAATAAATAATGTTAAGAATATTAATATTAATGAATTAAATCCTTTATCAATGTTTATTAAAAAACTATCCAATGATATGCCAATTTTTTATAGTATATTTTCAATTTTATTTGCAATTATCCTTGGAGTCGGAGCTGCATTTATCAGAAAGTTTTTTTCAAATTTAAGAAAAAAATACGCTTTAAAAGTTAAGTAATTTATAAAAGAACTTTAAGAAAAGTTTCAAGGCTTACAATGCTAACCACACCTACTGTTGCAGCAGCAATTAATCCCACAATAAATGGTTTATACCCCATAGATTTTAATTCATTCAAATTAATGCATATACCGACTGCAGCCATAGCCATAGTAAGGAAAATAGTAGCTAAGCTTTTAATATAATTGATTAAAGTTTTCCAAAATTCATAATTACCATTTTCTATAGTAAATATTTGATCTCCAACGTTTCTTACAAAAATCATCCCAATGAAACCAAGAACAAAATATGGGAAAATACTGAATATGGTGTATTCTTTATCTTTAACTTTACCTCGATTATATAAAAAGCCAAATAGTGGGACCATGATTACTAAAAATGTATTTCTTATAAGCTTTGTAACTGTAGCTACATTTAGAGTCTCAGGGCTATTAAATTGTTGGTCATAAATTAAACCAGCTGCTGCTACTTGTGAAGTTTCATGAATAGCCGTTCCTAAAAATAAGCCTGCCATTACAGGTTCTCCATAAAAATACCATTCTGCAAAATAAGGATAAACAAGCATTGCTAAAACACCAAACAATGTAATATTTGCTATTGCATAAGCAACTTCAGTTTTTTTTGCCTCTATAACAGGTGCCACTGCTACTATTGCCGTTGCACCACAAACACTTGTACCTATAGCTATAAGATAAGACATCTTTGATGAGATTGGTACTTTCTTTATTAATAATTTAATAAGAATAAGAACACTTAATATACATACAATAATTAAAGGAATAGCAACTGTTCCAAATTTAAGAAAATCACCAAAACCCAATCTTATACCTAAAAAAATTATTCCTAATTTCAAGATATATTTTTGAGTAAAATCTAAACCAACTATCATTCCTGGTCTTGGTGTAAATGCATTACCCATAATAATTCCGAGTAATATTGCAATCATCACAGTTGAAATAGGACTTTTAGGAGTTCCAAACATCTCTATACCAATGACATTGTTTATTCCTTGTGAAAATAAACAGAAGACTAAAGCAAGCACTACACCAGGAAGAATGTTGATAATTTTTCGATAAGCCATATTTATAGATTAAGGAACTTAAGAAAACTAAGCGCTTCTATAGAGTTTAGTCATAACAAACTCTTTATGACCTAAGCTTTCTGCACATGTTAATCTACCATTTGCTACCCTAATCATAGATTTAATTAACTCATCACCTGCTTGAGACATAGTCATCTCACGTGATAAGATTTTTGATACATCACAATCAATATGCTCACCCATACCTTTTACTGTTAATGGGTTGGCAGTTAATTTTACAACTGGCTCAATAGGGTTACCTACAATATTACCTTGACCTGTTGGAAATAAATGAATATTAAATCCAGCTGCTGCTTGAAGTGTAATACACTCAGCTGCTGCAGATGAAGTATCCATAAAGTATAAACCTTTTCCTTTAGTTGGCTCTTCTCCTGGTCCTAGTACGTCGATGAATTTACAAGATCCAATTTTTTGAAAGTTTCCGAACGCTTTTTCTTCAATAGTTGTTAACCCACCTGCGATATTACCAGCTGTTGGTTGGCTATCAGAAAGATCATCAGTTGCTTCTTTTAAAATAAAATCGTTATAATCACTCCAAGTTTTCATGAATTTTTCTGAAGCCTCAGGTGTTGCACCCCTTGTAGCACAAACTTTTTCAGCACCAGTTAATTCAGATGTTTCGCCAAAACACAAGTGAACTCCTAATGGTTCAAGTTTGTCCATTAAGTTTCCAACTGTAGGGTTAGCAGCAAGACCTGATGTTGTATCAGATTCACCACATTTAACTGAAATCCATAAATCGCTTAAAGGACACTCTTCTCTTTGTTTTTCAGAGGCCCACATAGCGAATTCTTGTGCTTTTTTAGAAGCCTTCATGATAGTTCCAATGTCACCAGTTCTTTCAATATGAAAACCTTCAACTGGTTTTCCTGTTTTAGCAATTTCATCAACAATTCTTTTTGTCCATTTAGGTTCAATTCCAATTACGATTACAGCAGCAACATTTGGGTTTTTACCAGTTCCAATCATTGTTCTAAAATGTAGATCTAAGTCAGCACCAAATTGAAGTCTTCCATAAGAGTGAGGAAGGGCCATTGTCCCCTTAATATTGTTCGCTACAGCTTCAGCACAAGCATTTGAAATATCATCTACAGGCAAAATAATTACATGATTTCTAGTACCAACTCTGCCATTTTCTCTTTTGTAACCTAAAAAACTTTTTGGGATTTCCATATTTTTTACCACTTCTTAGTTTTTACATTATGAACATGAACATGCTCACCTTTTTTGATTGATTTAACTACTTTTCCAATGTCATGACCATATTTTAAAATAGTGTCACCCTCATTAAGGTCAACCATTGCAATTTTATGTCCTAATTGAATTTCGTCTACCGACTGAATCTGGATTGTTTTATCATTTTCCATAATCCAACATGCACAATCTTGTTTTGGAGTAATTTTATCAATAACAACCACTCCTACATTGTCTTTTTCGTCATGTATAATGATGTCTGTAGTCATAATTGTGTCGATTTGTTTGTTTGAAATTTTCTAATTCTTATATATTAATCCTTCCAATTAACAAATTAATTTATAAAATTTTAAATAACTCAGACAGAAAGGCCAATTATTATGACTAAAATGACAACAGAAGAAGCTTTTGTAAAAGTATTACAAATGCATGGAATTGAACATGCATTCGGAATAATTGGTTCAGCCTTTATGCCTATTTCAGATATTTTTCCTGATGCAGGAATAACTTTTTGGGATGTTGCTCATGAAACTAACGGTGGATTAATTGCTGATGGTTACACTAGATCTACTGGTAAAATGTCAATGGTTATTGCACAGAATGGTCCTGGAATTACAGGCCTTGTGACACCAATTAAAACTGCATACTGGAATCACACACCGCTACTCTTAGTAACTCCGCAGGCAGCTAACAAAACTATGGGTCAAGGTGGTTTTCAAGAAGTAGAACAAATGAATTTATTTAAAGACATGGTTTGCTACCAAGAAGAAGTTAGAGATGCTTCAAGGATGGCAGAAGTATTAAATAGAGTAATTGAAAAAGCAATCAGGGGATCTGCACCTGCACAAATAAATGTTCCAAGAGATTATTGGACACAAGTTATCGATATAGATCTTCCTCCAATTGTTAGACTTGAGAGACAAGCAGGTGGTGTTGATGCAATTAAAAAAGCAGCTGACTTATTATCAAACGCTAAGTTTCCAGTAATATTATCTGGAGCTGGTGTTGTAATTGGTGGAGCGATTGAAGATTGTAAAAAATTAGCTGAAAAACTAGATGCTCCAGTCTGTTCTGGGTATCAACACAATGATAGTTTTCCAGGAAGTCACCCATTAGCAGCTGGACCATTAGGATATAATGGATCAAAAGCAGGAATGGAATTAATCAAGAAAGCTGATGTGGTTCTTGCACTTGGTACAAGATTAAATCCTTTCTCAACATTACCAGGTTATGGAATGGACTACTGGCCAAAAGACGCAAGCATTATTCAAGTTGATATGAATTCAGATAGAATTGGTTTAACTAAAAAAGTTTCAGTTGGTATTTGTGGTGATGCAAAACTAGTATCTCAACAAATTTTAGCTCAACTTTCTCCAACAGCAGGAGATGCTAATAGAGAAGAGAGAAAAAATACAATACACCAAACTAAATCTGCTTGGTTACAAGAATTATCAAGTCTAGATCATGAAGATGATGATGAAGGTACTGTTTGGAATGCAGAAGCTAGAAAAAGAGATGCAGATAGAATGTCTCCTAGAGAAGCTTGGAGAGGAATTCAAGCAGGAATGCCTGATGATGTAATTATCTCAAGTGATATTGGAAATAACTGTGCAATTGGAAATGCTTATCCTACATTTGAAAAAGGTAGAAAATATTTAGCACCAGGGTTATTTGGTCCTTGTGGCTATGGTTTTCCAGCAATTCTTGGAGCAAAAATTGGATGTCCTGATACACCTGTAATTGGTTTTGCGGGAGATGGTGCGTTTGGAATTAGTATGAATGAAATGAGCTCAGTGGCAAGACCAGAATGGCCAGCAATTTCAATGGTAATTTTTAGAAACTACCAATGGGGTGCTGAAAAAAGAAACACTACTTTATGGTTTGATGATAATTTTGTTGGAACAGAGCTTGATCCTGAATTAAGTTATGCAAAAGTTGCTGATGCTTGTGGATTAAAAGGTGTTACTGTTCGAACCATGGAAGAGACTACAGCTGCTATCAAACAATCATGTGAAGATCAAAAGAAAGGAATTACAACATTTATTGAAGTAATTCTTAACCAAGAACTGGGAGAGCCTTTCAGAAGAGATGCCATGAAAAGACCTGTTAAAGTTGCGGGGATTAAAAAAGAAGACATGATCAAACAGCCTTCTTTGATACAATAGTAAATTGATTCACGAAGCTATTAAGAGTATAGGTTTATTATGTTAAGTTTTTTAGGAGAATTTTGGCAATTTCTAAGATTTAGAAAAAAATATTGGCTCTTGCCCATCTTGATGTCTTAATTTTATTTGGTGGATTAATAATATTAAGTCAGGGATCTGCAATAGCGCCATTTATTTATACTATTTTCTAATGTTAAAAAAAATTTTAATTATTTTTAATGTTAGTATATTTTTTTTTTTCATTTTAAATTTTCTTGTAGTGCTTACTTGGCCTATTTATGCAAAATCAAACAAAGATAAACATAATTATATCGAAGAACAAATTGAACTCTTAGGTTTAAATAATGATCAATTAATTACTCTCTACAATGAAACATGGGAAAATTATGATAAATTTAGATTCATACCTTTTATGGGTCATACTGAAACAGAGAGGAAAGGTAGCTTTGTAAATTTTGATGAAGAAAATGGTCGAAAAGTTGTTAGACCGTCAACATGTGAAACTAATATATATCTTTATGGGGGTAGCACTACATTCGGTTACAACGTAACAGATAATCAAACCATTGGTCAAGAAATGCAAAATGCTTTACCTAATAACTACTGTATTTACAATCATGGAAGAGCCTACTTTTATTCAAAACAAGAAAACAACTTATTTTTTTCTCATCTAGAAAATAAGAAGAAAATTCACAAAGCCATTTTTCTTGATGGAGTTAATGAAAGATGCGGAAGTTATGAATATGCAAATCATTTATATAAAAGCTTTTCTTTATTAGTTGAGAGACCATATCTTATGTGGAAAAAAACTTCTACGAATTTTTTATATAGCCTTCCTGTTGTCCAATTTGCTAATGCAATAAAACATAAAAACAGGTTTGTTAACGATAATAATAATAATATTTTAAAAGTAAGTAGCTGTGAAAATAAAATTCCAATAAACGAGCTTTTTCAAACTCGTGTAAATCAACGTCATGGAGTATGCACCTCATCAAACATAGAGTGTTTTTCTTTTTTACAACCAATGGCAGGTTCGCATGGTGTACAAATAAAAAAACTTACTAGAACAAACCACACACATTTTGTAAAAAAATATCAAAAGTTAAAAGAAAGTAAAAAAAATATAGTAGATTTAGGATATGTTTTTAATGAAGATATTGAGTTGTCGTATATAGATGGAATTCATTACTCACCACTTTCTAATAGAAAAATTGCAAAAGAACTTTTAAAAATAGTAATAAATTAAAATATAAAAGTAATTAATGTATTACAAACTGTACCAATTTATGAAGATTCTTATTCCTCATCTAATTTACCTAAAGAGTACCTTCAAAAATTAGATTCAACTATTAATTTAAAATTTGGATATGAAGCCTATAGTTTAAAAAAAGATAAAGAAATTTTAGATTTTTCAAAATTAAAGATAAAAAAACCAATGTTTATTGACGGAGTTCATTACTCACCTGAATTTAATAGAGCTATAGCAAATTTGATCACTAAAGAGTTATTAAAAGATTAATATTAGAAATATAACTTTTAATTAAAGTCTAATGAATAATTGCTTTAGCTGAACCAAGTTGAGCTACTTTTCCATAATAAAGACCTTTACCTAAAATTGGCACAACACCAACAGTCGATCCAGTGAATACGTAAAAATCTTTATCAAGATTTAATTTGTCTTTTTTTAATTCATTCAACACAAACCTAAGTGAGTTTAATGGATTTATATAAACAGTGTTTGTATTTCCATCAACACTTTGTCCAATTTTCTTATTAGCAATATTCGTTTTTAGGTTTCCAATATTAATTCTTTTGTACTTTTTCTTTTGTCCAATCAAAAACTTAACGTTAGCACCAAAATCACTACATAAATCACCAAAACTGGTTATGCCTTTTTTCTTTTGTCTGTAGCCGACAACCTCAATACAAGGAGCCATGTGAGAAATATGCTTTGTTATATTTTTCATAGTAATTGATCCCTTGTATGAGAAAAAATTTTTCTTAATTAGATAACAAACCTCAAGCTCTATACCTAAAGTAGATTTGTTAATTTTAACTTTTTTTCCACTTTTTATAAAATTCTTTTTAAAAATAGAAGCATAGAAAGGCTTCTTTTCTTTAAGTTTTTTCATGATAGGTATTCCTGTACCTGCAGCCTTAAATCCAATTATTGGATCTTTAACTTTGCTCTCACATAATTTTCTTAGCTTTTGAGCTTCGCTTAATTTTTTTGTAAATTTTTTTGGAAGAGGTGCAATTATCCTATTATTAACAAATGCATTAACTAATTTATTAGCTGTCTTTTCTATTAATGTTTTTTTCATTGTGGAATGTTTAGTATAGTTGCTGGATCAAGTCTAGTACCAAACCAATTAAGCCTTATATCAAGATGAGGTCCAGTTGATCTACCTGAGGAACCAACAGTGGCTATAATATCTCCTTTTTTAACATGATCACCAACGGTTACAAAAATTTTGTCCATATGCATGTATAGAGTAGAAATTCCATGGCCATGATCAAATATTAAAGTAGCACCTGTATAAAATAAGTCTTTTTCAGCTAAAGTGACAATGCCGTTATTCATCGCTTTAACAGGAGTACCTTTTTTTTGAGCAAAATCTAAACCGTAGTGTGGCCACTTAGGTATACCATTTAAAATTCTTTGACTACCATAAACACCGGTAATTATTGCATCATCAACAGGAATAATAAACTTTTCTTTAAAAAACTGTAAGTCACTTTCGATCTCTCTTGCTTCAGCTATTAATTTATTTTCTTTTTTTATTCTTGCGTAAAATTCTTCTGGTGGTGTAACTTTTTTTTTAGGTAGACCTTCAATTTTTTGAATATTATATTTTCTCTTTTTAATCTTTTTTATTATCCTGTCGTTATTTTCAGTAATTACAATGTCAAATTTTCTATCCTTTTCAATTCCAAAAGCAAAATAACCATCCTTTGAAACTTTAACTTTTTTTTTATCTATTAAGATTGATGTAGTAGGGTCAGTTTTTCCAATAATATAGTGCCCTTGAATAAATTTTCCTTTAAATTCTATACCATGTCCATAGGAACAGAAAAAAAATACAAAAATTGAACTTATTATTATTTTATTTTTCATCATAATGTTTAATTATACTTGAATAAAATATATAAAAAAATTTTATATTAAATTCAATGAATAAAAATCAATATTTTTACAGTTTAGATTTATTTAGGGGATTTTGTGGTTATGGAGTGGCTATTTGTCATTTAAATGCATTTGTATATGGCAATCAATTTATGGAATATTTATCAATAATTTTTGTTGAGTTTTTTTTTGTTTTAAGCGGTTTTGTCTTATACCCACAATTACTAAAGGTTATTGATAATAAAAAAAACCTACTAGTTTTTTATAAAAGAAGATGGATTAGAACCTTACCTCTATATTTTGTTATTTTGATTTTAGTTTCAATTTTAACAGATCATTTTTTTGATAAAGATTTTTTTAAATATTTTTTTTTAATACAGAAGTTTTTACCTAATTTTTTATACAATGATTATTATCCTATAGCTTGGTCTTTATCTATAGAGGAATTTTTTTATTTGTCATTTCCGTTAATTCTAATTTTTTCGAATAAGAAAAATTTTCTAAAAATTTCATTATCTATTTTTATTTCTATGATTTTCATTAAATTCATTTTAGTTCATAAATTTGATGCTAATTATTATCGCACAGGGACTTTTTTAAGGTTTGATGCAATTTTATTTGGTTTTTTGATATCACATTTTAGAAATGTTTTTTTTAAAAATAAAAGATTAATTATCTTTTTTTCAATTTTGTTAATCATTGTTTTTTTATTTGGATATGATTATTTTACAACTAATAAAATTTTTTCATTTAATAGATTTATATTTATTTTGATGATGCAAATTATAAGTGGTTTAACTTTACTCTCTTTTATTCTATTAGAGCCTTTTTTAAAAAATGTTAAACTAAAAAAATTAACTTTATTGTTTTCTCAACAAACTTATTCAATTTATTTGTTTCATATTATTCTTATTTATATTTTTAATAATATGAATTATTCAGTATATATAATTATGCCTATTTATTTACTTTTGTTGTTTTCAATTTCCACGATAGTATATAATTATTTTGAAAAACCTTTATTAAAGTTAAGACCTAAAATAATTTATTAAAATGTTTAAATACCTGATAAAGAATACTAAATTTTGGTTACCAGCATTAATTATAATTCTTCTTGTTATACTTATGATGATATTTTCTAAGTTTGGTATTAATCCCCTAGGGTATGTTGTTTACTAATTTTTCTTAGATAGAATTTTACTCAAGTCTTCAAAAATTAAGTTTGCTATTGCAGCAGAACCTTTTTTTGTAGTGTGTTTTTCACCATACCAATACTTAATATCTGGTTCAATTTTTTTAGCCAAATCTATACATTTGTACCTCTTGAGCACACAGTGATTTATTAAAGCTTGATTATATAAGAACAGATCCAAGTCATAACCATTTGAGCCGATATTAGTGATAAAGATTGGTTTAGATTTTATTTTTTTACTATATTCATTTAATTTATCAATTCTTTTTAAGTAAGCAGAAATTTGTTTACTATTTTTAATTACAGATGGATTCAAATTATATTTTTCAATTAAAGTATTATAATTGATAAAATTATATTCATTTATATAATTTTCTCCTATTTTTCCATCATATTTAACAAAACCTTTTCTTGGAAGATATTTGAATTTTACTTTTCTAATACTGTCATAAATAATACTTCTACTTTTTATGTTATCAAAAAAAACATCCTTTTTTTCTGGATTGAGCAAATGACCAGCGTTATTGTCAGTTATATTAATATTTTGATGATCAGAGTCATTCAGGCCCATATAAAATAAAATATACTTTGGTGAAAAATTTTCTAATTTGTAAAGCCACTTTTCAAAACTAGCAACAATTCCTGCGGATGACTGACCTTCAATTCCAGCATTTACAAAAGCCATACCAAAACCATTTTTTTTTAATTTAACATTTAAAAACTCGGTAATTGTATATTTTTCAGGTTTATATCTTTCATCAATTACACTGCTACCCATTATAATACCTGTAATTTTTGATGGATGAATATCCTTTCCTCTAAAGCCATAGTAGTTTCTTCTGTAAAAATAAGATAATTCTTCGGTTTCATCTTTCCATGAAATTCTTTGATTTTTCATTCTATGTTCTCGCATATATGGCCCAAAATTATCTTTATCAAACCAATAACCAAAAAAAATCTCTACAAATGAAATAAAAAATAATACTAGAATAATATTGATAGAAAAAATTTTAACAATTTTTTTAATTAAAATTACTATTTTGCTGTCCATCCACCATCGACTAGAATTGATGTAGCTGTAACCATTGAAGAGGCTGATGAAGCTAAGAAACAAACACTAGTTGCTACATCACTTTCAGTTGCTAATTTACCCATGGGTATATTGCTTAAAGCTAACTTTTTGAATTCTTTATTCTTAAAAAATTTTTTAACCATTGGTGTTGTAACAAAAGTAGGAGCCACAGTATTTACTCTAATATTATATTTAGCAAGCTCTACTCCCATTCCTTTTGTCAAACCCTCTATTCCAAATTTTGTCATATTATAAACATTTCTACCTGCCATGCCTACATGACCAAGTTGAG
>Ga0209709_10003153_pt1 | contig 13833 bp, 13 predicted proteins | sample ArcticOcean_MG_C_2_FD_187435 | JGI IMG/M metagenome (GOLD analysis project Ga0209709, IMG submission 187435) | Marine microbial communities from western Arctic Ocean - ArcticOcean_MG_CB4_136 (SPAdes) (version 2) | ecosystem: Environmental > Aquatic > Marine > Oceanic | place: Arctic Ocean... | reverse complement strand
GTACCGCCCACCGCCATCTCGGTGGAATTTAATGCGGATAGTATAGAGGAGGATAGAAATCAGGAGACGAAGGAGGGAGAGGCGGCGGATGGAGCAACAACAACGACAACAAAAGCTTACATTTGTAATGCGGACAGTATTGGAGCAAATACTCTAGAAGGATGCGATAACATAACCGCAGAAAAAGCCAAAGATGCAATGAAGGGATTGAAAAAGACGGGAGGACGCCGCCGCAGAAGAGGTGGTACCAAGCGCCGCAGAAAATCCAAACGCAGAAAATCCAAACGCAGAAAATCCAAACGCAGAAAGAAATCAAAGAAATCTAAGCGCAGAAAATCCCGCAGAAAATCCAAACGCAGAAAATCCCGCCGTAAAAAGAAACGCAGAAAATCCAAACGAAGACGTTAGATATTTTTCTTTAAAGATATATATGTGGAAGTATTTCGCCTTTTTGAACGCCATATTTTATGCCGCGGCGAGTTTAGCATTAAGAAAATATGAAATAGTAGATCGCAAAATAACCAGTTTCCAAATATTCTTTTCCATAATCACAATAGGGTTCTTTTTTACACTTTTTATTGCAATATCCATAAAAAAATATCGCGATCAAATAATACAATTATATAATTCTCTCATAGTCAATAAAACAAAACCAAAATTTGCCTTTTGGATTATTTTAGTTTCCGTTCTTTACATCCTCGGCGACATCTCCTTCTTTACCAGTCATATTACAACACCACATATCACATTATTGCTCCTCATAGGCACATTAGTTGGCGCGTCTATTGAAATCACGGGTAGTTATTTCTTTTTTAATGAAAAACTAAAAACAAGATCTATTATTGGTATTATGGTTATGTTATCAGGTGCCTATCTCTTATAAAGTCACAGTTGTTTCAAACATAATACCAGTAACATCATATGGGTCCATATTTGAACTGGGTCTTCTATCTTCAAAATAACCCTTTTTATCTTTAAAAGTTTTATTTCCAATTCTTATGGAAGCACCTCGGTTTGAAATACCTGTTGTGAATTTATAATAACTAGCAGTTTCAAATTTTCCAGTCATTCGTTCTTTATTGCCTTCGCCATAAACAGCCATATGTTTCATATGATTTTTCCCTAATTTTTCAAGTGCTTCATTGATATACTCTAAACCAGTTTTACCAGGACCAGTTTTACCAGGACCAGTTTTACCAGGACCAGTTTTACCAGGACCACCTTCGCGCATATTCTTAGTACTATAATTAGTATGACAACCAGAACCATTCCAATCACCCACAGACAATGGCTTTGGATCAAAGTTAACAACAACATCGTGTTTTTCAGCAACGCGAATAAGAAGAAATCTAGATAACCATAATTGATCAGCCGCGTCAATACCAGTACAAGGACCAACTTGATATTCCCATTGACCGGGGGCAACTTCGGCATTTGTCCCAGAAAGTTTGATTCCAGATCTCAAACAAAGATGCATATGTTTTTCAACAATTTCTCTTCCCATAGCATTACCGGTTCCATTGCTACAGTAATACTGTCCCTGTTTTGGCTGAGATGCACCAAAATCCGGACAACCAAGTGGCTTACCAGTGTCTTTATCCATTAAAAAATATTCTTGTTCAATGCCAAACCACGGTTCTGCATCCAAATTTTTATTAAAAATTTCTTCGGCCCAATGTCGTCTATTTGTTTCGTGTGGTTTATCATCAGAAATCCACGTATCACACATTACAATAAATCCATTTGGTCTGGATGGATCAATAAATAAAGATCTTGGTTTAATTATAACATCAGAATCAATACCTTCTGCTTGCGCAGTTGAACTACCATCAAAATTCCATTCGGGAATATCTTTCAAACCTTTAAAATCCTTTGTATGAATAACACGAGCTTTACTTCTGAGTTCTTTTTTTCCACCCAACCAAACATATTCAACAACAACAAATGAGAGTCTAATATTGCCCCGCACCATATTGGGCCCCATATTAGGCACAATATTGGGCCCCATATTTTTTTGTATTTTTCTTGTACTCATTTATATATATATTAAATATTTTTTTTTAATACGTTTAAAATAACATTTAGTAAATATTATTTTAAATTAAATGAATGTAAAAAAAGAGTATGGTTATGTATTAATTGTTGGGTTACTTCTTTATTTATTGCAACAACTAGTTTTTATAATTCCCGTTCTGAGAGAAAGATCAAAAACTAAAATAAAAGCACCAACATTATATCCGAGAGATAGCGAAATACAAAAGTTAAATTTAACACAAAGCCAAGTATTAAAATATTATAGGGCGCAGCGAGTACATCAAAATAATGTTGAATCAATGTCAGTATTTATGCCTATTTTTTTAATTGCCGGATTGTTTGAACCGAAAAACGTGGCAATAGCAGGTTTAGTTGTGTTTGTATTCCGTCTCATAGGAGGCATCGGATACTTATATGGTAACCGTATGTATGGTGCACCGTGGCATTTGGGTGAATTATTTCTCCTTTACACGGTTGGTAAAATAGCATATAAAATGTTATTCACAAGCGGAGCAGGCACAGGCACAAGAGGCACAGGAGGCACGGGCACAGCAGGCACAAGCACAAGCGGCACAGCAGGCACAAGCGGCACAAGCGGCACAGGAGGCACGGGAGGCACAGGAGGCACAACAAGCACAACAAACTAATATACAATATTATTTTCTTTCACATAACGACTAATCAAAGCACCAACATAAGAAACGGGTAAACCAAAATAACGCGCCACACCACGAACACCTTTTGAAGTTCTCATAAAATAAGCAATAATATCCTTATCTACCATAATAAGTATTTATAGTTTAAATATTTTTGTTTAAATATTTTTGTTTAAATATTTTTTCAAAACATTAAACCCTTTTTATTGGGTGTTTCAATGTAAAAGCCAGTGCTCGCACAATAAAACCAAAAAATAGACAGCGTAGCCATAACGAAAGAAGACATATAAGCAATTGTTTTTGGTGGATAAACAACAGTAAATTGGGATCCAAAAACAGTACCAAATATTACAGAAAACATCAATACAATGGCCAATTTTACATTCACATAACCCATTCTATAATAATTCAAACAAGCAAACACTGATAATGGCGGTATAATAGTCAAAATGGTGGTGCCAATGGCCAATTTATAACCTTGTACAACAGACATTATTAGTAATCCGGGGACCAATATGGGCCCGGCACCAAGTCCTAAAGCCGCGGAAAAAAATCCACCAACAATACCAATAATTATAACAATTAAAAAATTCATATATAATTAAAATTTATTTTAAATTTATTTTAAATTTATTTTAAATTTAATTAAAGTCTAAAATCTTTTTGCGGCTCTTTTTTCTGCAGCTGCTGCAAATAATTTCCTCCTCTCGTCATTAGACTGCGGTTTCTTATCAGCTTCACCGGCTTCACCCGCTTCATCCGCTTCACCGGCTTCCGCTTCATCCGCTTCACCTGCTTCACCGGCTTCACCGACTTCACCGGCTTCATCCGCTTCATCAGCTTCACCGACTTCATTCTTTGAAATACTAACAATATTTTCTGTAATACTGTGTTGATTATTTATGGTATCAATTATTACAGTTAACGCGAATTGCCAAGTAATATTATTTTCGTTAATCCACTTATTAATATTGCTTTGCAAAACCATATTAAAATAATCAACAGAAATGGAACTAACGCGCTTTTCATTTGCCCAAAATATAAATTCATAACAAGAATCCTCGGTAATTTTTCTGTATTCGGGGATTACTTCATCGCAATATGTTTTTTCCAAGTCATCATTGCTTGAATATTCTTCGTCCGAACTTAACATCACGGAAATAATTTTATTACTTGTCTCAATTTGCGAATTCATTTTTAGCATTTGTATATAATATTTTAAATTTATCAATTTAAAATATTTATGTAAAAATATAAATTTTTTTTTTCATTATTTTATGAATATCACCAATTCTTTGATTATAACTTAAAAAAGAGCACATTAATTTATTATTTTTATAAATATTAAAAGACCACGCAATTCTATTTTTATAAATTATTTTTTTTAAACAAGATAGTTCAAAATTGGAATTTAATGAAAACATTACCTCTTTGATACGTATAACACCGTGAGTGGATTTTTTATTTGATTTCCAATATTCAAATATATTATTGTTCAAGACAAAATATTTCTTTTTCCATATATTTTTCCCATATTTTTTTATATATATATACCCAACAAGCATATTATCAAAATTAATAATATCATCTTCATTTAACCCAACAACATCTCCGTGTATATTACTTTGCATATCATTTTGTATTTTATAATCAATATCCATTATATATTTTACAAGTATTTTTTTATTTTTTAAATTGATTTAATAATTTATAATAATAAATTTATTATAAAAAGAATCTTTTATATAAAGAAAAAGACTTAAGTATAAATTTAGAATGTCTAGTATAAAGATGGATCCCTTATTTCATAACAACACTGTAAATATCAACGATGTCTGGTTTGAATCACACAAGTCATTGTTACAAATGCTATGTGTGGAACTTGGTCAAACGGATAAGATTGAAGCAATGATTGAGAAATTTCTTGGTAAAAAATTGAAGATGAAGGCATATAAAGATCCGACAAAACCAAAAAGAGCAAAATCAGCTTATTTCTACTTTTGTGATGATGAAAGAGGCCCTATTATAGCGAAACATAAGAAGAAGCATAAGAAAATTAATATGGGCAATGTTGCGAAAGAATTGGCGGTTATCTGGAAAGCCATCGGCGATAAGAGCAAGTATCTAAAATTGGCGGAAGGAGACAAGCAACGATATACCAATGCCATTAGTGTTTGGAATGATAAGAATGGCAACTAAAAACTTTTAAAAAAAGAACTTTTGGGAAAAGTTTGACAAAAGTTCTTTTGGGAAAAGTTTGACTTTTAATATTTTTTTATTATTCTTGGAAAAACATAATAAAAAAATAAAAACATAATTTATATTGCAATGTCAGAATTAGCAGATATAGAACAAAAATTTCAAATGGGTCCAATTGCAAAATTTGATTTTGATATTAGAAATTATGACGTAACTGATATGATGAATATTTTAAATATTGGCGGCAATCCAAGTAAATTAAATCACTTCAATGTAAAAGAAAAAACAGACGCGATTATTGAAAAACTTAAAGATGACGAGAATTTATCAAGTGAAATGCGAAATAAATTTGAAAGTTTCATCAAAGCTCTGGAGTTTTTTTTAATTTATAAATACAATGTGAAAGCCGATAATTATATTATGGATAAAACATTACTAAATCCCGATAAGTTAATAGCGGATGTTGCGGTTAGAAATAAGGATGGTAGTATCGGGAGAGGCGGAGGCGGCGGCGATATGGTATCTATCAATACATATCGCCGTAATATTATACCAAGATTATTAAGTTTTGATACTAAATTTCGTCCGAATTATTTCGCTTCTTCCTCGGCCAATTTTTCAATGGTTCTCCCAACACCAATGAAAAATGTAATAAGTATGAGATTGATTTCGTTTGAATTTCCAAATGTTACTTATGATATTGACGCAACATTGGGCACAAATATGTTAAAAATAACAGATGGCGAAGGGGATATTTGCAAATATGAATTGCCTTCGGGGAATTATCACTCGGATACAGTTTGTAGTGCATTGAATGATGTTAGTGGAAATGTTATTATAAATTTGAATGGCAATCCAGCGCCAATAACAGCGACGAACGATAGCAGCAGGAATCTAACATTTGATAAATTTTATTTTGCAATTGATACCAAAACAGCTAGATGCGTTATTACGAGTAAAAGTAAACAAGCTTTTGATTTAGATTTTACAAATACATTAGAAAGCAACATACCAATAACTAAAAATTTAGGTTGGAAATTGGGGTTTAGACAGATAAAATATCAGGGTTTATTTAGTTATATAAGTGAAGCACCCGTGGATTTAGGAGGACAAAAAGTGCTTTTTTTCTGCGTGAATGATTACAGGACAAATGTAACAGAAAATGTGAGCATTGTGTATCAAAATTCGTTTATGAATCGCAATATTTTGGCGCGAATCCCACTTAGACAGGGTAAATTCATTACTTGTTATGATGATAATTCGGATATGATAAGAAAAAAACGCGACTATTTTGGCCCCGTAACAATAGATAAATTGCATTTTCGTTTGATAGATGAATACGGTATAGACGTGCGTTTAAATTATTCAGATTATTCATTTGGCTTGGAATTTGAGATCTTGTACGAAAAATAAACTTTTTAGAAAAAAGTTTGACAAAAAATGAACTTTTAAGAACTTTTTAGAAAAAACTTTGACAAAAAGAACTTTTTAGAAAAAAGTTTGACAAAAAGAACTTTTAGAAAAAAGTTTGACAAAAAATAAACTTTTTAAACAAAAAGTTAAATACTTTTTATTTATTTAATTAAATGATAAAAATAAATAAAGAAAATTACTTGGTTTATCAATCAGTATTTGAAATAGAGTATGATAGTAAATCATCTTTTAATACAAACACGATAAACAATCAATTTTGCAGAGATATTGGTAAAACAAAAATATTTCATTTGGAATCATTAAACATATGCAACTTAAAAGAGTGGAATGAATGTTTTAAAATTACAAATATTGAATATAATACTAAAATTTATAAAAGCACGGAAGAGTATTTGGGAAGCGATGAATTTCAAAATTCGGAAAAGAAAGAAGATATATTAAGAACAGGGAAAATTGCAGTAGATTATACGAAATTTGGCGAAATATGTTGTGATATTCAAAAAGTATTTTCAAGTACTTTCAATTATGTTGGTAAAAGTTTTTCAAAAAGTCAATTGGTGGTGGGAAGTTTGCAAAATTACATCTTTCAATATATTTCAAACTGCGTTTTTTGTATACCGAACGTATATATAGCAATCAATAATTTACCTGAAATAAATCAATTGGTGGAATCCTTGCCCAAAAAATTAATATCAAATTTAACAAATAATGGTGTATTACAAAGTCTATATAATGATTTTGTAAAAGAAATATGTATTGGAAAAACTGAAAAAACTGAAAAAAGACGTTGTTCTCTCTTTAGGAAGAAGAATGTCATAGAATTTTCAATATTTTTGAAATCACCTGAATTAAATTTCAACTCGTCAAGCGCACTCAAATACGAATTAATGGATGAAATTATAAATATAGAAGTCCCCGACAGCCTGTGGAAAGTCTATTTTATTCTTAATTAATTTTTTTAATTAATGTTTTTTTTAAAGAAACAATATTAATTAAATTATTACTTTAAAAAAAAATATGTATAATAGTTATAAAGATATGGCAACACCGACAATGACAATCACTTCAACAACCACAGCAAGTGGATCCACCACAAATGACGCATCTATTGCTTTAACATTTACTTCATCTGCAGCAACATCAGATTTCAGCGGCAATCATATTTCAGTTGGCAATGGCACAATTAGTTCTTTTTCAGGTTCGGGAACAACATATGCAGCAACATTTACACCAACTGGACAGGGAGCTTGTACAATTGATGTTGCGGCAGGTGCTTTCACAGCTGACGTAGGAGGGGCAGACAATTCAGCGGCAACACAATTTAATTGGACTTTTGACAGTGTAGCACCGTCCGCGTTTACAACTGGCGCAGTAACAGCGGTAGGTGGAACAGTGGTAGCAGGTTACTGGAACAGTACAAACACGTCTTTAACTATTGGTGTACCCATTGCAAATGATTCAACATTAACAGATGGAACTCTTCAATTGAGAGTAAAAGTAGACAGCGGTTCATATGTGGATTTAGATTCGGCATATACAATTCTAAGCGGTGATTTGAACAGTACTATTACACGCTCCGTATCAGCAGCAGTACTTGAGGCGATATCGGGAGTTACAAATGGTGTAACATTGACTTTTAATGCCGATTTAACAGATAATGTGGGTAATGATACGACAGGAACAGCGAGTGTAACAACGGTTGTTGTAGATCAAACATTACCGGGCATTACTATTGCTTCTTCTACAGTAACAAGTGGATTCACCACAAACGATGGATCTATTGTCTTAACGTTTACAACGGATGAAAGTACAACAAATTTTTTAAAAAGCGATATTAGTGTGAGTGGAGGTACATTAGGAGCACTTAATGGATCAGGAACGTCTTACAGTGCAACATTAACCCCATCGGGAGATGCAACATACACTGTGAACGTAGCAGCAGATGCATTTACAGATGCTGCTGGAAATGGTAATGCAGTGGCCACACAATTTTCATGGACGTACGATGGAACAGATCCGGGTGCGTTTACAACTGGCGCAGTAACAGCGGTAGGTGGAACAGTGGTAGCAGGTTACTGGAACAGTACAAACACGTCTTTAACTATTGGTGTACCCATTGCAAATGATTCAACATTAACAGATGGAACTCTTCAATTGAGAGTAAAAGTAGACAGCGGTTCATATGTGGATTTAGATTCGGCATATACAATTCTAAGCGGTGATTTGAACAGTACTATTACACGCTCCGTATCAGCAGCAGTACTTGAGGCGATATCGGGAGTTACAAATGGTGTAACATTGACTTTTAATGCCGATTTAACAGATAATGTGGGTAATGATACGACAGGAACAGCGAGTGTAACAACGGTTGTTGTAGATCAAACATTACCGGGCATTACTATTGCTTCTTCTACAGTAACAAGTGGATTCACCACAAACGATGGATCTATTGTCTTAACGTTTACAACGGATGAAAGTACAACAAATTTTTTAAAAAGCGATATTAGTGTGAGTGGAGGTACATTAGGAGCACTTAATGGATCAGGAACGTCTTACAGTGCAACATTAACCCCATCGGGAGATGCAACATACACTGTGAACGTAGCAGCAGATGCATTTACAGATGCTGCTGGAAATGGTAATGCAGTGGCCACACAATTTTCATGGACGTACGATGGAACAGATCCGGGTGCGTTTACAACTGGCGCAGTAACAGCGGTAGGTGGAACAGTGGTAGCAGGTTACTGGAACAGTACAAACACGTCTTTAACTATTGGTGTACCCATTGCAAATGATTCCACATTAACAGGTGGAACTCTTCAATTGAGAGTAAAAGTAGACAGCGGTTCATATGTGGACTTAGATTCGGCATATACAATTCTAAGCGGCGATTTGAACAGTACTATTACACGCTCCGTATCAGCAGCAGTACTTGAGGCGATATCAGGAGTTACAAATGGTGTAACATTGACTTTTAATGCCGATTTAACAGATATTGGGGGTAATGATACGACAGGAACAGCGAGTGGAACAACGGTTGTTGTAGATCAAACATTACCGACGGTTTCATCATTCACAACAGCCACTGCTAGTGGGTCGTATAACCAAGGAGAGGCAATAGTAATTACAGCAAATACAAATGAAAACATTCAAAATGGAAATACCATAACGGTAACATTAGATACAACCGATACTGTTCTATTGACAGCAGCATCTGCAGGAACAACAATGGTGGGGACATATACTGTGTCCGCGGGTGACACTTCTTCAGGTTTAACAGTGAATAGCTTTACTATAGGAACTGTAGCTGATACGGCGGGAAATGCAATGACATCAACTACTTTACCAGCAGCATCATCCATATTTGGTTCAAAAACAATTGTAATTGACACAACATCGCCATCAATTTCGGCAATAGCAACAAGTGATATGAGTTGGGGTGCATCATTGAACCTTACGGAAGACAATAGTGATGGAACCGTAAGTGTTACCACCGTTGGTGTGGAGGACGGACAAACAGTCACAATCACGTTGAACAGCGCAACATACACAAATACAATTACAAGCAATGCCGCAACCGTAACGATTACCGCGGCTGGATTGCAAGCGCTTACAGATGGTTCAAGTTATACTATGAAGGCAGATGTGAGTGATGCAGCAGGAAACGCAGCAACTCAATTGGTGAGTTCTTCTTTCAGTGTAGACACAACAGCGCCAACCGTGACAATAACATCAACAACTGTGAATGTTGCCACAGGTGGTGCAACTGTCCACGATAGAATTGCAATGAAATTTGTTTCCAGTGAATCAACTGATGATTTTGTGGACAGTGATGTTACAGTAACAAATGGTGCTTTATCTTCATTTGCTGGTTCGGGAACAACATATACAGCAACATTAACACCAACAACGTATGGTGAAGTAACAGTAACAGTTGCAGCAAGTGCTTTTACAGATGCCGCAGGTAATAATAACACAGTATCATCAACGTTTACCTGGACATACGTTGATCCAACAACTGGTAATATTGATATTCCATTGATCTTTGATATGTCGGGCAACGCAACGGTGTTTGGCGAAGATATTTCCGGAGAAACAGTGGATGCACATATTAAATTAAAATTAGCAGCAACATCTACACAATCAACAAATTTCATTAACGCTTTTAAAAATATTTATTATTCCGATCCAAGCGACAATATATCGGATACATCGGGTGTTTACTTTTATAAAAGTTTCGCCGATAGCAATACAGGTGGTTTGGGAGAAGTTATTAGAAATTTATTGTTTGATAGTACTGTCATAAAACACAGCGGAACTGCTAATTCTGATCGCTTTGGAAGCACTGCAGGTGCTTATGGTATCCCAATTGGTGCTTTACAAACGACTAGCGATCCGTCTGGGACACAAGCAAATTATTATGATGGTGCGTTCATTGATTCGGATGGCACAGAATTTCATAAAATCTTGATAAGAATTGCAGCAGCTCACTTAATGGGACATCCTTTTGCTCAGGGTTTTATTCAAGAAAACTCTGTTAAAGACGATTTAAAAGCTTGCGATTTAAGTAAACAAATCATAAACTCATTTGATTTAGACAATTTAACTCAAACAACCGTTGATACAAGAATAGCAGATGCAAATGGAACACACGTTCAGGTATTACAAAGTATTTACGAACAATTATTAAACAAAAATATTATAGATATGAGTGGTCAAGATCAAAGTGGCGCTGTTTTCGGCGTAACAAAAAGTCTTGTATTTAAAGCGGGGAATGTTGTATCGTTTTACATAAGACCGCGATTGTTCTTTAAGGTTGATACTGGTGCGGGTATTTCCAGATTAGGCGGAGCGGCGGTTGGTGACGCATTGGGTATTTCAGGAACCACGCTCAATACCGATTTATCCGGGGGAGGAGGCAGAACATTATTTAATGAAATTTTCAGTATTAATAATTCACCAACTGCCCCAACTGGTTACAGATGGTTGGTGGGTCGAGGAGATCCAGCGGTTTCACCAAAAATCAATCAGTGGCAAACGAATTTGGATGTGGATGGTGATATTTCTGGTCAATTGGCATATTCGGCCGATACAAGGCACGGGATGTTGGATGCGCATATTTGGAAAATAGATATAACATTGCAATAATTTAGGAATTTATGATATATTTTTTTGTAAAAAAAAAATATATTTATATTACATATAATGTCTACGATTCAAATACCATTAATTTTTGATGTTTCGGCAAACGGAACAGTTTTTGGGGAAGATATCTCTGGTGATGCTATAACAAGTCACATTAAATTAAACGTGAACGCAACACCATCCCAAAGTACAGCATTTATAAACGCAATGAAGAACATATTATATTCTGATGTGGCTGGGGGTACCAGTGCGGAAAATGATGCATCTGGTGTATTATTTTATAAAAAAGTAGCGAATCCGGAAAATGCCATCGGAGATGCAATTAAAAATTTATTTTTTGATACATCGTTAATAAAACACACCGGGTCCTCACCCAGTGAAATGTTTGGTTTAGTGGGTACAGACGCAGACGACAACAAACTATACGGAATACCGTATGGTATTAGACAAGTTCAAGATGCTTCCTCGGCTATTTCTACAGCCGATATTTACAACGACATGTTTATTGATGGAGATGGCACCGAATTTTATAAGATATTATTGAGAATTGCATCAACCCACTTAATGGGACACCCATTCTCTCAAGGTTTTATTCAAGAAAATACTATAAAAACTGATTTAGAGAATTGCGATTTATCTGGTCAAATCGGAACTCATTTTAAAATTTCAGAACTTAAACTGGCAACAGATGCATCATCGACGCCCTTTGCCGATGGTGAACAAGTTAGTATATTACAAACCATTTATGAACAGCTATTGATATCCAATGCATCGGATATGAGTGGTCAAGATATGTATAATGCTGATATATGTGACAATTCGGTTTCTGCTTATCCACAACCACTCGTATTTAGAGCAACCAATACGGTATCCTTATACGTTAGACCAAGATTATTTTTGAATATGGATATTTCGGGAGGTATTCAAAGTATGAATGATGCCGTTGGTAATGCTTTAGGTATTTCTGGAACAAGTCTTAATAATGACCAGTCGGGAAGTAAAATGGAAATTTTCAAAAACGTTTTCAGCGTTAACAGCACAAACAATGTTTACTCAAATGGTGACGCATCTGGCTACTTTTGGTTAGCAGGAAGACAACAGGGCAATTTATCGAACTGGTCAACCAATCTAGCTTGGGATGGCCTTGTTGCTGATCAAGGCGGTGGAGCAGTAGCTATGTTGGATGCTCACATATGGAAAATTGATATAACTTTGCAACAATAAATATTAGAATAATATATTGAATTTAAAAATATATTATTAAATAAAAATGAATTCAATGTTTGGAAAACAAATTGAACCATTGACATCAAGTGAACGAATGATACAAAAAAGAAACTTAAATATATATAAAACTGTAGGATCTTCCAATAGTATTTGCTTGGATGCATCTAAAAATATAAGAAATGCTGTAAATTATGAATCGTATATGAATGTTGTTGATGGTTTTTATGAAAGTAGAAAAACCGATATTTCAAACAATAGACATTGCTTCAATGTCCAATTGATGGATAATACTGATGAATTTAAAATAAGAACATTTGACGATGTCCACAACTCCTTTATTGACTTTAAAAATTCAACAGCCGCTGATAACTCGGCCAACGGTATTGGCGAATATAGAGAGTGGGATGCTGCAAGTGGTGCATTTCTCAAACCTGCCGGTTACAAAAACGATAAAGGTTTTGTTGTTGAAGCATTGGATATTTCGGGTATACCGGTTACAACTTTTTTAAGAGAAGGTACGATTGAAAGATCTTCCAATATTATTTACCCGTATGCCAAAAAGGGAATTTGTTCAAACTTAATAGTACCAAAATTAACATTTTTTGATCCTTCTGGGAATTCTGGTAAGTCGGTAAGAGATGTTAAAAAATTCTTCCCAATGAGTAAATTAAATTTTTATAATACAATGTGTGGAGAATAAAACTAATATATTTTTAATATATATTATGCCATCAAAAGCATTATTGGTTGGGGTTAATTATTTTATGAATAAAGATGATAAATTATTATCACCTATAAATAACGTTGAAATTTTAAATGATTTCTTAATTAGTTATAATGGTGTAGATGAAGGAAATATTAAAATATTAAGTGATTCGCCGAATTACGAGAATGCAACTTTTTTTAATATAACATCATCTTTAAAAAAAATTATTAGTTCAAGTGATAAAAACGATTTTATATTTTTATATTTTTCCGGATATGGTAATTTTTTGGGAGAATTTGAAAAAGGTAGCGATGAATATGAAAAAGAAAGAATGAAAATAAAATCACTGTATAGAAAAAAAAATGAAAATAATCTATTTTTACCCGAAGATTATAATATGGCGTCGTTAACCATTGATTATTTCTATAAAAT
>Ga0209709_10003151_pt1 | contig 13836 bp, 23 predicted proteins | sample ArcticOcean_MG_C_2_FD_187435 | JGI IMG/M metagenome (GOLD analysis project Ga0209709, IMG submission 187435) | Marine microbial communities from western Arctic Ocean - ArcticOcean_MG_CB4_136 (SPAdes) (version 2) | ecosystem: Environmental > Aquatic > Marine > Oceanic | place: Arctic Ocean... | reverse complement strand
GCGATATGCTACCGCTTGAATTTGTTGTTAGACGGTACGCTTTTGGAAGTTACTTAAAACGTAATACACAATACGCATATAACAGTAAGAACATTTTTCAAAAAGTGCCACATTATTTTCCGGAACCCGTTTGGGAAATCTTTCATAAACATTCTGTTGTAATGCCACCCTGGGTAACTAAGCCTATACAAATAGACGAGAATGAAGCTAGAGAAAAATATCTAATAGACGGCAAATGGACTGACGGTGTATATACCGATCCATATATTAAAATCGGTGACGAATGGGAATTATATTCTGCAAAGGCTCCTATTGAAGGCAATCCTTTAATGACTACTAGCATTTTACTTAATTCACGAGAAATAGATAGTGCAATTAATCAAATTGTTATTCCTGCCTTTGAAGCTATAGAAGAAAGTTGGAAAAAGATTTCTACTAGCGATGGTCCTGTAAACCTTGTAGATATAAAATTTGAACTAGGGTTCCGATCTAAAGACAATCTTTTAGTACTATCTGATGTCGTTGATAACGATAGCTGGCGTATTTGGCCAGGAGGCGAGCCTGAAAACCAATTAGATAAACAATCTTTTAGAGATGGTGAGGATTTATCTAATGTTGCAAACAAGTATCAACTAGTAACAGAGCTAACAAATAGGTTTCTAAAATGAAAGTTGGCATAACATTTTCTACATTTGATTTATTACATGCAGGTCATATTGCTATGTTACGTGAAGCAAAAGACCAATGTGAATATCTTATATGCGGTTTACAAATAGATCCTTCGATCGACAGACCAGGAAAAAATAAACCGATTCAAAGTGTGGTTGAACGGTATACCCAATTAAAAGGTGTAAAGTATGTTGATGAAATTATACCATATGTTCAAGAAAAAGATATTGACGATATATTAGAACTGTATAATAATATCGATATACGAATATTAGGTGTAGAATATGAAGGCAAGGACTTTAGTGGCAAAGCAACAGGCGAACGATTAGGAATAGAACATCATTATAATCAACGTAACCATAGATTTTCTAGTAGTGATTTACGAGAACGATTTACAAAACAGTTAATTGGTAAAACGATATGAAAATATTAATAACTGGAAGTTGCGGAATGGTTGGACAAGAATTACAGAATCACTTATTCAATCACGATGTAAAAACTATTGATTTATTAGACGGTCAAGATCTAAGAAATTGTGATTTAGATTATGACGTTGATGTTATATTTCATTTAGCTGGCAAAAGCGGAGTTAGAAATAGTTTAGATAATCCTAAAGAGTATTTTGATCATAACGTAGTAGCATCACGTAGGCTATTTAAAGCATTTCCAAATACTAGAATTATCTATGCAAGTTCTAGTACTGCTAAAGAACCTTGGCGGAATCCTTATGCACTATCAAAGAAGACTATTGAAGGTATTGCTCCAGATCGTGCATTAGGCCTACGATTTACGACTATATACAATGGAGACCAGGAACCCAGACCAAGTATGTTTATTCCAAAGCTCTTAAGAAAAGATATACAGTTTATTAATAGTAATCATAAAAGAGACTTCATTCATGTTACTGACGTATGTGATGCACTTATGTTGCTAATGACTCATTCATTAACAGGGGTATTTGATCTAGGTACAGGACAATCCTATCCAATAAAAGACATTACTAACCACCTAAATTTATCTCCAGAAGAAAGACTTGGTGATAAACACGAACGAACTGACAATCAAGCAGATATTTCTAAATTACAAGAATTAGGATGGAACCCTAGTATTAATATTTTTGAGTACTTTGATGAGTTAAAAATGCAAAATAATGCTTGACTTTTTAGTAAATTTTAAGTATAATATAATATAATTCAAATGGAGAAGAAAGTTATGAAAGATATCTTACAAGACATTGTTGCACACACACATTCGCTAGGTTTTTTAAATCTAGTTAAAATTACAGGTGATGCAACATCAACAACTATTGAAAGTATGGCTGAAGATCGTTCAGTGATTCTTTCATCTAAAACGAAGGCGCCGGTTACTGAGTTTAACGAAACATTTGGTATGCCTAACTTAGACAAGTTAGCTTTGCATTTAAAGAATCCAGAATATCAAAAAAATGCAAAACTATCTGTAGAGAAAGCAGACAGAAACGGTGTTACGATTCCAACACATATTCACTTTGAAAATGAAGCAGGCGATTTTAAAAATGATTATCGTTTTATGAATAGTGAAATTATTAATGAAAAACTTAAATCTGTTAAGTTTAAAGGTGCAACATGGGAAGTTGAATTTGAACCAACTATGGCATCAATTCAAAGAATGAAATTACAAAGTGCCGCACATGCTGAAGAAACTACTTTTACTGTAAAAACAGTAAACAAGACTTTAGTATTTTACTTTGGTGACCATTCAACTCATTCAGGTGACTTTGTGTTTCAACATACAGGAATTGAAACTGAATTGAAACACTCTTGGAGTTGGCCTGTAGCACAAGTACAAGCAATTCTAAGTCTTGATGGAAAACAAACAATGAAAATTTCCGATCAAGGTGCAATGCAAATTACAGTTGACTCTGGATTATCAGAGTATGACTATATTTTACCTGCACAATCTAAGTAGGAGAGACGTGTGAATAGAGATCTTACAACTGCACAAAACGATTATGCAACTTTTCTTCCGGCACTAAGTGGCTTCTTTGCAACTTATGTAGGGAAACAACGGTACGCTGAGTATGTTGAGAAAACTAGAGTGCCGTCAAATTTTCTGAATGATGTAGAGAGTATGAATTGGTTAAACAAAAAAGAAGGTATGTTTAACTATCATTGGACTTTGTATAGTGCAGGACATGCCGAACTAAATGTAAACAAGCACTCTCCTAAAGAAGATATGATTCGTAATAGGGATCGTACTACTAGTTGGATGCTTGGTGACTCAGGTGGTTTCCAAATTGGTAAAGGTGTTTGGGAAGGCGACTGGAAAGATCCTAATTGTCCTAAGGCACAAAAGAAACGTGAACAAGTTCTTGCGTGGATGGATGCGTATATGGACTATGGTATGATCCTTGATATTCCGGCTTGGGTAGCACGTTCTCCAGAAGGTGTTAAGGCAACAGGAGTTTCAACATATCAAGAAGCTGTAGATGCCACTCGTATTAATAATGATTACTTTATGAAGAATCGTAACGGTAATTGTAAATTTTTAAATGTATTACAAGGTGAAAACCATGCTGACGCAGAAGACTGGTATCAGCAAATGAAAGACTATTGTGATCCTATTAAGTATCCTGACACACACTTTAATGGTTGGTCGATGGGTGGTCAGAATATGTGTGATATTCATCTTGTACTTAAAAGGATTGTAGCACTTAGATTTGACGGACTATTAGAAACAGGTGTACATGATGTAATGCACTTCCTAGGAACGTCGAAATTAGAGTGGGCTACGTTGCTTACAGACGTCCAACGTGCAGTACGAAAATATCATAATCCAAACTTTATGATTACATTTGATTGTGCTAGTCCGTTTTTAGCAACAGCTAATGGTCAAATTTATATTCAAACAGAAACACAAGATAGATCCAAGTGGGTGTATCGAATGGTTCCGAGTGTTGATGATAAAAAATATGCTACAGATAATCGGTTATTTAAAGATGCAGTATTACAAGACGGAATATTTAAAAACTTTGAAGACTCACCTATAACAACTGGATTAAAAGTTTCAGATATATGTCATTATAAGCCAGGCGACCTAAATAAGATAGGTAAAGAAGGAAAGACAAGCTGGGATTCATTTAGTTATGCAATCCAGATGGGACACAATGTTTGGCATCATATTAATGCTGTACAAGAAGCAAATAGACAATACGATAATGGTATAATTCCTAAGATGTTAGTTGAAGAAAAATTTGATAGAGTTTATTTCAAAGACATTGTCGAGGCAGTATTTGCCACTAGTAATAGAGACGAAGCAAATGCAGTAATAGAGGAATATAACAAGTTTTGGATGTCTATTATAGGTACTAGAGGAGCAACAGGTAAAAAGACTGTTAATTCAAGTACACAATTTAAGGTATTATTTGATGAAGGTGATAATATTACTAATGATGCTGACGAAACTGACGAACCTGAATTAGTTGAAAGTAAACTCGAGGAGTTAGAAGATGGGCAAAGTTAAATCTTTTAAAAAGATACAAGATGATTTCGATTACTATCATCGTAAAGTAGAAGAGATGGAATCGGAACGTGAAGAGGACCGAAGTTGGGATACCAAGGTACTTTTAAAAAGGCATAAGAAACTAAAACTTAAGGCAAAAGAAGATTTGGCGAAATTAAGCAACAATTAACACTTGACTTATTGCTAGTTTCTGCTATAATAATATAAGCTAAAGATATAAAGGTAAACTTATAGGCAATAGAAGGACAAGACGATGAAGACATTTATGCTACTGTTGGCATTTACACTAACCGAACCAGATGGTACACAAAGAGATGAAATTGTGAACGTTCTTTCAAGACACTTTGATTCAAAACCCGAATGCATTGAGTTTGTAGTAGATTGGGAAGATACTATTAGATCACGAGGGTTAGATGCAGTACAAGATATGCTTAAAGATGACTGGAAAGTTGACTTGACACATATTGGGTGTGCTGAAAAACCCGAATTTAAAAAAGTTGCTTCTAAAGAACATACAATAGAAGTAGATCCAACAGAAAGCGATCATAACTAATGAAACGAGCATATAATAGCGGTACAGCAAGTGATGTTGTATATTTTACTGGATTCGAAGTAGAAAAAACTCCAGCATATGATATGGATACATTGTTTGTTGTTGGACCTCAACCAGTAGATGACATTATTGATCAAGCTGAGCATTTTGGTTCTCAGCACATTTATTTGGGTGCGAACCAAAGTTTTCATGTAGATCTTGTACAACGACATCTAGGACAGGCAAAGCAATGGAACGAAATCATAACGCCTTTATTAGAACACGGTTATTGGGTAACTTTAGATTATGATATCAAATATCATGAATGGGTACTTGATAGTGATTGGAATTCTGAAGACAAATTTATTTCACAGATTAGCGTAAAATTACCAGACATTAAGCATTTAAATTATAATGCTTGTATTAAACTTGACGATACAGATTTTAATCATAGCAATCCTGGCGTTTGGATACATCAGGTACATGAGTTAATGGATCGTAAAAAATTTACAGGTTGGGATGCATATTCAAAAGACGAACCTGTAAAGGTTGACACAAAGAACAAAAGGTAGTATACTATGAATACAATGGACACAATAAAATTGGAAATGAAAACAGATAGTGAAGAAAAGATTATGCGAACTTCAAAACGTATGATTTGGGTTACGTTTCGTAAAGAAGGGATACATAAGTATCCTGCGGCACTTACTGATCCAAAATTAGCAACGGGAGATAAGTTTGATGTGTCATTTTTAGGATATCCACACAGACATATTTTTCATTTTAAAATAGCGATTACAGTATTCCATGACGATAGGGATATTGAATTTATACAATTTAAACGATGGTTGGAGGAACTATATGAAGGGGAACTAGATGTAGACTACAAATCTTGTGAGATGATGGCTGACGATTTATACAGTAAAATATCAGCACGTTATCCTGGTAGAGAAGTACACATTGACATTTCTGAAGATGGCGAAAACGGTTGCCATGTTCAATATGCACATAGCTAAATGAAGGAGAATACATTGTGGGCTATTTTGCGAATCGACCCGACGTAGTACAGATCTTTGATGATCTTGATAAGTTAAGGAACTTTTGTCGCTTTGAAGGATATAAGTTCGACGAACGTGATTTATATAACAAGAAGGCAAGAGCTTGGCAGGCATTTTTAGATCCTGAAAAGGCTCGAAGAGAAAGACAGGCTAGAAGCCGACAACGAAGGAATAAGAATACTAACCATAGGAAATCATAAGCATGACAATTTATATAGTAGATATTGAAGCAGTTGATACACGTTATACAAAACAATGGAAAGAATATCTTCCAGTACAACTTCGAAATTCTACTAATGTGAATGATATTGCTGTGGAAGTTATTTCCGGTGGAGAGACGCCTCAGGCTACAACGCCTGGGGCATTTCTTAACTTTGGCGGTACTAATGTTTACAAAAGTAAACAATTAGAAACAATAGGCGAAATGTTTTGTGCAGGCAAAATTAAGAATAACGATTATTTTCTATATACTGATGCATGGAACCCTACAGTTATACAACTGCGTTACATGGCAGAACTATTAGGTATTAATATTCGTATTGGTGGGCTTTGGCATGCAGGTAGTTACGATCCAGCAGACTTCTTAGGTAGATTAATTGGTAACAAACCTTGGGTTAGACATGCTGAGAAAAGCATGTATGAATGTTATGATCATAACTTCTTTGCTACAGATTTCCATATTAATATGTTTTTAGATACGTTTCAAGATGTTGATAAAACAAGAACGCATCGGGTAGGTTGGCCTATGGAGTATCTAGCACATAGTTTAGATAGTTATAAAAATATGCCTAAAGAAGATTTAATTCTTTTTCCGCATAGAATTGCACCAGAAAAACAACCAGACATATTTAGAGAATTAAGAACACAATTACCTAATTACGAATTTGTTGTATGTCAAGAACAACAACTTACAAAAAATGAATATCATAACTTATTAGGTCGTGCTAAGATTGTGTTTAGTGCTAACTTACAAGAAACACTAGGCATTAGTTGGTATGAAGGTGCATTAGTTGATACAATACCAATGGTTCCAGATCGATTGAGTTATAAAGAAATGGGATTACCAGAATTTAAATATCCATCAGAATGGACTACAACATTTAAATCATACACACATCATAAAGCAGAGGTTAGAGAAAGAATTACTGATTATATAGAAAACTATGACAAGTACCTTCCTTTAATACAAAAGCAAGTCACTAAACTAAAAACAGATTACTTTAGTGGTAAGAAACTTTATAAGGAAATATGTTATGACAATTGATACTTCAACGTTACCAAAACAGCAATATACAATATCAGCTAATAGTGATTCTAATATGATCTCTACTATAAGTGATCCTAGCTATACATATTCGTTTGATACTAATATAACTAGTGGAAGCAGTACTCTTTCATATGATACAAGTACAATAAATACCCCTACACTTAATATAACCACTGATCCTTTAGGAACTGAATGGCAAAGAAAAACGTTTATTAACTGGCCGTCTGAGGTTGTTATTGAAGATATGATTAAAAAGTATCCTGGTCTTAAAGTACAGTATGAAAAATTTATGACTGTATATAACCTAGTTAAAGATGATTATACATATGAAGGCGATCAATGATTAAGTGGTTTAAAAATAGAAAAAAAATTATTTATGATCGTGATCATAAAGAACAATATCTGATTCGCTATTACTTGTTTTTAAAGGACAGAAAAAATTTTCCGTTTAATATTACATTACATAAAATTTTAAAGAGTGACGTAGACGACTTACATGATCATCCATGGGCTTATGCTACATTAATTTTAAAAGGTGGCTATTATGAATGGTTACCTGTTAAAAACGGAGAAGGAGCAATGGTAGGTGCGAGTCCGGTTTGGAGAGGTCCTGGTCATTTTCGTAAAGCTAAAGCAAATGATCTACATCGACTCGAACTGCAACAAGATACAGACGGAAATGAAATTCCATGTTGGTCATTGTTTATTATGGGCAGACAAAAACAAGACTGGGGATTCAAGACAGCAATACGTGGTACATATACTTGGATACATAATGAAAAGTACTTAAAGGAAAAATACGGATCATGATTATAAACAAATACATTGATGACCAAGTTACAGTATACGACGATGTGTTCTCTATAGAAACAATTAGAGCTCTTGAAGTAGAATGTTCTTCTTTACTGTTTTCTTTTGGATCATATGATAATATTGAAAATCCTATTCCAACAGGATTAGCTTGTGAAGGAATAACGCAGACTAAAACATTTGATGAATTGTGGAAGTTTTGCACAGAGCATTGTCCTGAAGTTGATGGCTTAGCTCTTTATAAGTCTTCCTGCAATTTCTTTGCGCCTGGTGAAAATGCATACTATCATCATGATGATAATGATCCATTGGCAATAACATTATTGTTTTATCCGCAAACTTTTTGGGACATTAATGAAGGAGGTGAAACCAAACTATTGACAGATCCGAAAAAGGTTATTCATTCACTTGCACCTATTCCGGGACGTATTATTACGTTCCCAAGTACAATGTTACATACAGCAACAGGACTAAGAGGTAGACAACGGTGGACACCTGCATTAAAGTTTGTGTCAACAGAAGTTATGGAGAGACGCAAAGCAGAGTGGATTAAAACACCTTTTAAATATCCTGGTAATGGTATAGAAGGCAGGACACTAGCCGATCCAATAAAGATCGTAAACGGTAACTAAGGATTATATATGACTAAAAAACACTATTATAGCTGGACTAACATAGAAAATATGTGCAAACAAATTGTACTTGGTATGTATAAAGATCAATGGCGTCCTGATTACATTGTAGGAATTACACGCGGCGGCAATGTACCTGCTACTATTATTAGTAATATGACTGGCATACGTTGCGAAGCACTTAAAGTAAGTTTGCGTGACGATGACCGTGAAAGCGAATCTAACTGCTGGATGGCCGAAGATGCATTTGGTTATGAAAAAGAACCAAAGAACATTCTTATTGTAGATGATATCAACGATACTGGTGCTACATTTAATTGGATCAAAGAAGACTGGCCAAAAGGTTGTTTGCCAATGGATAAAAGTTGGGAAACAGTTTGGAACAACAATGTACGGTTTGCAGTTTTAACTGAAAATTTATCAAGTGAGTTTGAAGAAGTTAAGTATTGGGTTCATGAAGTAAACAAAGCTGAAGAAGACGTGTGGTTAGTATATCCCTGGGAAAATGTTGGAAGTTATAAAGATGACTAATGTTGTAGAGTTTTTTAAGAAGAAAGAAGTATTTGTTTTAAACTTTAAAACAAGTGATGTGATTTCATTTACTAAAGACGAATCACACAATGATATAGTACTAGAAGTACAAGACAATAAAGGTACAGCATGGGTACCGGCACTTAACCGTAATGAAGCCCGTAAACGATTACATTCAATGATGAGTGTACTTGAGTGGGAGGAGGAGTAACAATGGAATTAACTGAAACGCCATGGTATAAGTCTGGCGAAGTAGTAATTGATACGAAACACTTTATTGTATACAAGGACAAATATCCAGTTACTGAAGGACATGTTCTTATTGTACCTAAAACACGTGATTGGTCTGGATTAGAAAAGGCTTACAAAGCCGCCTACCAATGGGGATATGACTGGGTAGAACGAGGTTATTGTGATGCTTTTAACATTGGTCAAAATGTTGGAGAGGCGGCTGGACAAACAATTGACTATCCGCACATTCATTTGATTCCTAGACGTAAATTAGATATGGAAGATCCAACAGGTGGAGTACGCCATACTATTCCAGGAAAAGGAAATTATAAGAAATACGAGCCAGCCCCGGAACAAATGAGGTTATTCGAATGAGAATTGCGGCTTTAGGGTGTAGTCATACTTGTGGATATCATATAGCTGATATGCCCAATGATGATAACACAGAATTAAATTTTGAAACTTGGCCAATGTCGGGTAGATGGAATGATAACAACTGGGCTGAATATTATATTAATAGTAAAGATGCTGACGGTGTTATATTTGCAAATCCTTCCAACGGTTGGTGGGAATATAGCGAATGGTTAAGTTTTCTTTTTAGAAAATATGACGACATTAAAGAAGTTGTAGTACAAAATACATATTGGAATCGTTTTAGAGTAACTTGGGTAGAACCACCAGACTATGAAAATGTTATCCAATATGAAGAATTATTTTTTAAAGAAACAACAAAAGGAAAGATCGATTGTTGGAGTAAACATATATCAATGGAAGAGCGTAACTTATCATTGTTTAAAGCATTTGATATGCCGTTACAAGTTCATGCAATTGATATGCAAAAGAAACCAGAATTAGAAATAGAATTTAAACCAGCATTTCATTGGAAGACTCCAGATTTAAGAGATACTTCATATATGCAAGTAAAAACTTGGATGGAAATTATGAGTTTAAAAAACCAACGAGAATGGTTTAAAGAAATGTATATCTTACAAACTCTTTGTAAGGAACATGGTGCCGAACTAAAGCTGTTCGGACTAAACGACTTAACTTGGATACCTCCTCAAATGAATGACTTTTTTACATTTGATACTATGCAAGTTGCAAAGGATTCTGTAAACGATTGGTTTTTACAGAATAAAAAGATTGATGTTTCAAAGCACACTAAAGACGGTGAACATTTAGACGAAGAAATTCACCGTATGATTGCTTTAGAATATCTACCATCACAATTTAATCGAAAGGAACTATAAATGAAAGAATTACTACTAAAGGCATTTAAGAATCATGCTGAAGGGGAAATTAGAAAACACGTTGCAAATATTGAAGTGTTTCTTAATCATCCAGTTGGCGTAGCTGAACATCCTGATACCATTGAAACTATTGGTAAAGAAATGGAAGCACTGGCTGATTGGAATGACAAGCTAGAAATGGCAAACAAGTATTTCTAAAATGCTTGACATTAACCTAAATATACAGTATAATAGTATAATAACAATAAGCAATCCACTGCTTTAACATCGGAGAAGAAAATTGGAAAAGATTAGTAAAATAATAAAACAGCGTCTTGTAGATGCAGGTGAGCGGTTTCATTCAAACGATAATATTAGTAAGTTTGTACATGATGGCGAAATGGAAGCACTTCAACAAGAAGTTGAAGTAGCATTTCGTGATGTATTAGATGCATTAGTAATTGATACTGAACACGATCATAATACCCATGATACTGCAAAACGTGTAGCAAAGATGTATATCAGAGAAATATTTGCTGGTAGATTTAATTCAAGACCTACTATTACTAGTTTTCCAAATATGGGATACAAAAGTTTGTACACAAGTGGACCTATTAGTATTCGGTCTACTTGTGCCCATCATTTTCAGAATATTGTAGGTAATGCATGGATCGGTATTATACCTGAAGAAGAAGTTATTGGTCTTAGTAAGTTTAATAGACTAGTACATCATATTGCAGAACGTCCGCAAATACAAGAAGAAATGACTACTGACATTGCTAACGAGTTAGTTAGGTTTGCAAAAACACCTAATGTAGCAGTAGTAGTAAAAGCAGAACATCATTGCATGACTCATAGAGGCGTCAAAGAACATGAAAGTGATATGACAACTGCAATTATGTTAGGTGCCTTTAATGAAGATCCAGCACTTAAAAAAGAGTTTTATGATATATGTTTAAGCATGAAAGGGCATAACTAATGAGTACCGTTGCTTCAATTACTACTCCTAGAGATTTTTGGAATCGAAAGGTAGATAAGGCAATACAAATGTTTGAGTATAGTGCTTGGACTGAAGATAAATTTGTGGATGAAATGTCCATATTAGGCTTTGATAAGGCTGTTATAAGGGAGAAGATGAATGAAGGCTAGAGTATGTGAATCATTTTATAGTATACAAGGAGAAGGTAGGTTTGTTGGCGTTCCTTCAGTATTCTTGCGTATGTTTGGTTGTAATTTTAAATGCCAAGGATTTGGAATGCCACGTGGTGAATTGGCAACAGACTTTGATCAGATTGCTAAAGATCACCAAGCTAACCCAGGTAAGTATAATACATTAAAGGATTTACCTTTAGTGCATAAAGGATGTGATAGTTATGCATCGTGGGATCCTAGATTTAAGAAGTTTACTACAGATTATCAAGTTGACGATTTAGTTGAAGAACTATTATCAAAAACACCTGAAGGCAAATGGACTTGTAGTAATGGTCAAGATGTTCACCTAGTTATTACTGGTGGGGAACCTTTGCTAGGATGGCAAAGAATGTATTTAGAATTATTTGAACATCCTAGAATGGAGGATTTAAAAAATGTTACATTTGAAACAAACACAACGCAAGAACTTAGAGATGATTTCAAAGACTACATCTCAACTAAAGCAAGATTTCATACAACTTGGAGTTGCTCTCCGAAACTTAGTGTCAGTGGCGAGCTATGGAGTGATGCTATCAAGCCTGAAATTGCTAGTTCATATTATACTGTACCCAATACTCACTTGTATTTCAAGTTTGTGGTCGCTGATGAAGTTGATGTTAACGAAGTTGAAAAAGCTGTTGCCGAGTATAGGAACGCTGAAGTGGAATGTCCAGTGTACTGTATGGCGGTGGGTGGATGCTCTGAAGAGTATCAGGAAAACGCAAAAACCGTTGCCACCCTTGCAATGGGAAGGGGATGGAGATATACCCCGAGATTACACGTCGATATCTTCGGAAACAGTTGGGGAACCTAAAGTGACAGACAAAAAAGCTCATATTGATCTTGAGAAACTAAGAGAGGCAGGAATATAATTATGTTAGATAAACTAAAAAACTTAATGTCAAAAGATAAAAGTAATAAGCCTAAAGAAAAAACAAGGTTTGAGCTTTTAATGGCTGAAAAGAAAGCGGCACAAAAAGCTAAGAAACCTTGGGTGGCAGTTTTGGATACACATGTAAATGAAAAAGATATTAAAAATGGATTCTTTGAACTTGATTGGAACAACGAATTTATTGAACAACTATTAGATGCTGGATATACAGGCGAAACAAACGAACAAATTGTTGACGGCTGGTTCAAAGATGTTGCACGAAATATCCTTAAAGACCAAGGACAAGATGCGTCAAGAGGTGCTGGATATATTAATGTAGGTAATGTTAATAAAGATGGTAAAAGTGAAGTATCTTAATAAATGAAGACTTCATTTGAAATGAAGAATAAGAAGCTACTAGAAGATCTTCAAGAAAATGGCTTATGGTTAGTTATGCACCCTGTACAACGAATGGGCTGGGAAGCTGATCAAATGTTTCCTTGGTTAGGTGCAGAAATGGTACGTATGAGTCAACGTATAAACTACTACTTAAGACCTTGTCATCATAAGTTTATTGTTATAAATGACGATGATCGTATTATATCTACATTTTCAAAGTATCCTCAAATCAAATCACTACTGAAGTTAAATCGATATTGTGTTAAACATAATATTACAAAACTAATATATACAGGATTTCATTATGGTATATGTTTATTAAGTGAAAAACATATAGGCATGGAAGCTATAGATATCCACAATCAACGTCGTCCGAACGCTGGTGTTATTTCACCAATTTATGAGATGTTTGTTAAACGTGAGTTAACTATGGTAGGGCCAAGTGCTGATGAAGATAGTTGGAGAAGTGCTGACTATGAAACTGGAAAGTTTGCTCAAATTATTTAGGTTGACAAACGAAAGCAAATGCGTTATACTATACTTAAATTAATATAATAAAAGGTTAACCAAATGAAATATGTTCTAGTTGATACAGCAAATACATTCTTTAGAGCTCGTCATGTAATACGTGGTGATCTTGATACAAAAGTAGGAATGGCTTTTCATATTACGTTTAACAGTATAAAGAAGGCATGGAACGATTTCGATGGCAATCATATCGTATTTTGTTTAGAAGGACGTAGTTGGCGTAAAGATGTTTATGCTCCTTATAAGCGAAATAGGAAGGTGGCTCGTGATGCATTAACAGAAGCACAACAACAAGAAGAAAAGATCTTCTGGGAAACGTTTGATGCATTTAAAGACTTTGTAACTAGCAAGACTAACTGTACAGTTTTACAACACGATGAATTAGAA
>Ga0209709_10003147_pt1 | contig 13842 bp, 18 predicted proteins | sample ArcticOcean_MG_C_2_FD_187435 | JGI IMG/M metagenome (GOLD analysis project Ga0209709, IMG submission 187435) | Marine microbial communities from western Arctic Ocean - ArcticOcean_MG_CB4_136 (SPAdes) (version 2) | ecosystem: Environmental > Aquatic > Marine > Oceanic | place: Arctic Ocean... | reverse complement strand
CTCAATCTTGGCAAATGGAAAACAGATACAAAACGATGATTGATGATCAGTTTGAATTTGGTTTTGCAGTAGACTGGATGAGAAAAGATTTAAAAATTGCAATGGATGAAGCTAAAAATAATGGCTCTCAACTCCCTGTAACAGAAGTTGTTGATAAGTATTACGGTGAAGTTCAAGAAATGGGTGGAAACCGTTGGGACACTTCTAGTTTAATTAGAAGACTTAGTAAATAATCCATAATGCAACCAGCATACTACGAGGATTTTGAAGAGATCAAAAATAAAATCTGGTCAATGTTGGATAATGCCATCAAAGATAGAAGTTCTCAATTTAGAATTCCTGTATTTATTTGTGGTGGTCAAGATGACTTTGATGGAAGAATTGTAGTCCTTAGAAAATCAGATAGAGAAAATAATATTATCCAATACCATAGCGATATTAGATCTAATAAAATTGCTAAATTAAAATCAAATAAAAATGCAGCAATGTTATTTTATGATAAGGAAGAAAAGATTCAAGTTAGACTTAAAGTTGAATGCATTGTTAATCATGAAAATGATATTACAAAACAGTCTTGGTTAAAAACAGGGCATATGAGTAGAAAGTGTTATTTAGTTGATAATGGCCCAGGAACGAAATCTGAAACTCCGACTTCGGGACTAAAACCTGAGTTAGATAATTTTGAATTTACGATGGAGCAAAGTGAGGTGGGTTATAAAAACTTTACTGTTATTCAATGTAAAATTAAAAGTATGGAATGGCTTTATTTAGCAGCCAAAGGTCACCGACGTGCTAGATTTGATTTAGAAACTAATAAAGATACTTGGTTAATTCCTTAAACTGTTATTTTAACGAGTCTATTGTTTAATTTTTTAATTTCAGAAACCTGATTTAAAAATTCATCTACAGCTTTTTTAACACCGTAGTTTACTTGGTCATAATCATCACAAATAATTATTTTATCTTTTTTAATTCCTTTAAGAATAATAGATAAATCATTTTTAACTGTTTCATAAGAATGACCTCCATCAAGAAAGATCATATCAATTTTTGACATATCTATTTTTAATAACTCCGTATCACTAAATCCTTTATACAGATGAACATTTTTTTTGAATTTTTTTAAAAAATCATAAATAGAATCTATTGAAAATAGATTTTTTTTTAAAATAATATTGAATATTAAATGTTTCAAAGGATTTGATAATTTATTATGTTTTGTTGTCATTTCGCGATTGTCAAAATTTGCATCTGTATCTTCGAATACATCTATTCCATGAAATAAAAAATTCTCTTTATTAATCTTATAAAGTGTTTCACAGACATTTTTAGATGTTACACCCTGAAAAACCCCAACTTCTAAAAAAATTTTTGGTTTATATGTTTCAATTTCTCTAAGTAAGATATTTGCAGATTCAATATCTTTTTTGAAACTAGATTTTCTGAAGTAGTATTTAAAACTCATATTTATTAAAAAACAGTTTTAGAATATTTTTTCCAATTTTCTTGGTAATGGATTGCATTTTTAGTTATTAATTCTACCTCTTCATTTGTAACCTGACGAACAATTTTTCCAGGTGAGCCAATAACCAATGAATTATCTGGTATTAGTTTATTTTCAGTAACAAGAGCATTTGCACCTATAATGCAGTTCTCACCAATTTTAGCATTATTTAATATTACAGCTCCAATACCGATTAATGAATTATTCCCTATAATACAGCCATGCAACATTACCAGATGTCCTATAGTTGTATCTTTACCAATTTTTAATGGATAGCCAGGATCTGTATGCAATACACTTCCATCTTGAATATTAGACCCTTCACCTACATAAATATTTTCAACGTCACCTCTTAATGTGGCGTTAAACCAAATACTTATATTTTTTTCTAAGGTTACATCTCCAATAATAGATGCATTGGGTGCAATCCAATTTTCACCAGCATTTTTTACTTTTTTATTTCCCAAATCATAAAACATATCTATATAATGTTTATCATGCCTCCTTTAAAAACGCCAATATGTGATTTTGGAACTAATGCTAAAGATTTTCAATTAAATTCAACGATCAATAAGTTGGTTTCTTTAAATGATATTAAGGGTGAAACTGGAACTTTAATTATGTTTATTTGTAATCACTGTCCTTATGTCAAGGCAGTAATTAAAGATGTGGTTGAAGATTGTAATAATCTGGAAAAACTAGGCATTAAAGCAGTCGCTATTTCATCAAATGATGTCGTTAACCATCCTGAAGACTCTTTTGAAAATATGATTGAATTTTCGAAAGAAAAAAAATTTACATTTCCTTATCTTTATGATGAGACTCAAGATGTGGCCAAAAGTTACAACGCTATATGTACTCCTGATTTCTTTGGCTTTAACGGTAATTTAGAATTGCAGTACAGAGGGAGAATTAGAGAAATAAAAGATTTGAAACCAGTAAGAGTTGGAGAGAGTGATTTATTTAAAGCAATGAAAGAAATTGGTGAAACTGGTAAAGGGCCAAAAGAACAAATACCAAGCTTGGGTTGCAGTATTAAATGGTTGGATAACTAATGTATTTAATTATTACCAGATCTTTTCCACCAGAAATAGGTGGTATGCAAAATTTAATGTGGGGTTTAACTAATGAACTGTCAAAAAATTTTATGATAAAAGTTTTTGCTGATTATTATGAAAATCACAAAATTTTTGATGAACAGGTTTCTTTTTCAATTGAAAGAGTAGGAGGAATTAAACTTCTAAGAAAATACAGAAAAGCTCAATTGATAAATGAATCTATAAAAAAAAATAAAGTTGAAGGTATAATTGCAGATCATTGGAAAAGTTTTGAATTAATTAAGACTAATAAAAAAAAAATTTGCTTAATTCATGGCAAGGAAATTAACCACGAAAAAGGAACAAATCTTAACAAGAGAGTTTTAAATGTTTTGAATAATGTTGAGGTAATTGTTGCAAACTCAAAATATACTAAAGATCTAGCAATACAGAAGGGTGCTGAAGAAAATAAGATTATTGTGATTAATCCTGGTGTAGACCTTGTTCAGGAATTAAATAAAAAGATGCTAGACAAGGTAGAGAGCTTATTGAAGCATAAGTCGCCCAGATTAATTACTGTATCTAGGTTTGATAAAAGAAAAAATCATGAAAAAGTAATCATGGCATTGAGAAATTTTAAACAAATTTATCCTGGTATTATCTATATCTGTGTTGGTTATGGTGATGAAGAGCAAAATATTAAAAAACTTGTTGAGGAATTAGATTTAAAAGAACAGGTAATGTTTTTTAAAGATATTTCAAATGAACTAAAAAATTCACTTTTAGCTAAATCAAATATTTTTGTTATGCCATCCATAATTCACAAAAAATCTGTTGAAGGTTTTGGCATTGCTTATGTTGAGGCGGCACAGTATGGAATTCCTTCTATCGGAGGTGTAGATGGAGGTGCATCTGATGCAATAGATCATAAAAAAACTGGTTTAATTTGTGATGGAAATAATCTGAATGAAATTTACTCCTCTATTAATTCAATGCTAGAAAATAATAAATATTTAGAATATGGGAAAGCAGCGAAAGAAAATTCTGTTAAATTTAAATGGAAAAAAATAATCGAAGAATACAAAAAAATTTTAAATTAAAATTTTCTCTAACACTTTACTCGCACTTAAATTATTTAAATCAGTTACTTGTATTGCTTTAAAGTTATCTCTTTCAATACTAACTTTATGGGCAGTTGTATGTTTGCCAAATAACGTTACTCCTTTTACATCTAAGTGAGCAGCCATGTGTGCGGGGCCTGTATCATTAGCTACAACAAATGAACTATCCTTAATCAGAGATGATAACTGTGAAATATTAAGAGCTTTATTGTTATCTAAGATTGAAATTGCATTAACAACTTTAGCATCATTAATTTCAGAAGGTCCAGGTGCCACAACAATTTTATAATTATCACTAAATTTATTTTTAATTAAACTTATTAACTCATTATAATTTGGCCACTTTTTGTGAGTTAAGTGAGCTGAGCAAAATGGAAAAAGAACAATATATTTTGTTAAATTAAATTCTTTTTTAATACTATCTATATTGGTACAAGCCCAATCAAAATTTGGTGTCATGGTATTTTTAGTACCAAGACCAGATTTTTTTAATTGATGTTCAAATCTATTAAGCACTGGTTTTTTATCAAATTCTTCTTTTGAAATGTTCTTAGGTAGGGTAGTTTCAGAGCTTGACCATATATTAAAGCTTGCCTTATTAAATAGAATATTTTTATAAAATTTTGTCCTAGAGGAGTTTTGAAGGTCATAAACTTTTTGAATATTCATTTTTTTTAAAGTCCTCATTAAAAAATACAGGTAAATAAAATTAAATCTTGATAATCTTTTATCTAAAATGACATTGTGGATAAAGGGGTTCTTCTTGAATAATTCAAAATATGGCCTTGTAGTTAATAAATGTATTTGATCATTTATATGATTTTCAGAAATATCTTGAATTGCACCACTAGCTTGAGCTATATCTCCAAGAGAACCATGTTTGATAATTAAAATATTAGACATATTTTTAATAAGTTAACATACTATAAATTTTTATGAATAAAATTCTAGTTGAAGTGTCGGTTGGGGAGCTTTTAGATAAAGTTTCTATTTTAGAAATTAAAAGAGAGAAAATTAAAGATCCAGAAAAATTGAAATTTATTAATGATGAGTATGCTATTTTAAAAGGTCAATTAGATCAAAATGTTAAATCTGATGATAAACTTGATTCCTTATTTCAATCTTTAAAAAAAATTAATGCCAAACTATGGGTTATAGAGGATGATAAAAGGATGTGCGAAAAAAATTCCAATTTCACTGAAAATTTCATAAAACTATCAAGAGACGTTCACTTCCTTAACGATGATCGTGGTAAGATAAAACTAGAAATAAACAACCATACTGGTTCAAAGATAAAAGAGATAAAAGAATACACCTCTTATTGAAAACTGTATTTTTTTTCTAAATATTTTATTAAGTTGTGAATTAAAAAAGTCATAAAAAGATAAATACTTCCAGCTAAAAGAAATACCTCTAGTGGTTTGTATGTTGTTGAAACAATATGTTTAGCAGCACCTGTTAAATCCATTATTGTTACTGTGCTTGCTAAAGATGTTCCTTTCATCATCAATATGATTTCATTACCATAAGCAGGTAAAGATTGTCTAATAGCAACTGGTATTTGAATTTTGTAAAAAATAATCTTATTTGATATTCCCAAACTTTTACCAGCTTCAATAATTCCAGGTTTGATGGTTTCAAAGGCTGATCTTAAGATTTCCGATGTATAAGCTCCAGTATTCAGCGCAAAAGCAATGATTGCACACCAATATGGTTCTTTAAAAATAACCCAAAGAAAAGTTGATCTGAAATATTCTATCTGCCCCAAACCAAAATAAATTATGAATATTTGAACTAATAAAGGTGTTCCTCTAAATACATAGGAATACCCATAAGCAAATTTATTTATAATTGGGTTTTTATTTAATCTTAAAATTGCAAATATTAGACCAATAATTAAACCAAAGAATAATGATAAGGATAGAAGTTTTAAAGTTACAACGGCTGCACTCAATAATTTTGGTAAGCTTGTAGCCATTAAATTTATGTCCATCAAAAACCCCTACTATACTTAATTTCAAGTCTATTGATTAATTTCATGCTTAAAAAGGTAAGCATCAAATATAGGACCGCTGCAAAAGAATAAAAAAACAAAGGGTCTCTTGTTGATCCAGCTGCAATATATGATTGTCTCATAATTTCAACTAAACCAGTCACAGATATTAGTGATGTATCTTTTAATGTTATTTGCCATACATTGCTTAAATTTGGGATCGCCAGTCTTAGCATTTGTGGCATAATCACTTTTAAAAAATAAATATGTTTTTTAAACCCTAAAACTTTGCAAGCTTCAAACTGACCCTTGTCTACAGATTGAATGGCTCCTCTAAAAACTTCTGTTGAATAAGCTCCTGAAATTATGCCAATAGCTAAAGAGCCTGTAATAAATGCATTAATCTCAATGTATTCAAAATAACCGAATATAGACGCTACATACATTATGGCTCCACTTCCACCAAAAAAGAAAAGATAAATTACAAGCAACTCTGGAACGCCCCTAATAACTGTAGTGTAAGAATTTGCTATAAAATTTAAAAACTTATTATTTGATAGTTTTAATGGTGTAAAAATTATTGAAAATAAAAAACCAATGATCAATGCTGCAATAGAAACAGCAATAGTCATTAAAGTTGCATAAAACAACTCATCGCCCCAACCAGTTTTTCCAAAAGTTAAAAGATCCATATCGAAAGGGTGACTAAACTAATAGCCACCTTTTCAAAATATTAATTACATAGAAGCATCAAAGCCAAAATGCTTGATCGCCAATCTACTAATAGTACCATTTTTTCTAGCAGTTTTGATTGCCTTATTGAAATCTTTAAGAAGCTGAGCATCTCTTTTGCCTATTGTATCACTTCCTCCTTGTCTCATTCCAACACCTACACCATTACCAAAAGCGCCACCTGAAAAAGTTGGTCCAACTAATACAACAGATTTACCAGATTTTTCTGCATAATCAGTAAACGCAACTGCAGCAGCTAAAGCAACATCACATCTGCCAGCTACTAAATCCAAGTTAACTTCATCTTGAGTTTTGTAAGTTCTAACATTTACTTTACCAACATCACCTGACTCTAAAAAGTTTTGGTGAATAGTTCCAGTTTGTGTACAAACAGTTTTCCCAGCTAAAGCTGCTTTGATGGTTTTTAAAGCTTTTTTAGCATCACCATTTGGACTTGTAAGACCAATCCCTGCAGGAGTTTTCATTCCTTCAAGACTTGAGCCCTTCATTACAGCAAGTGCAGCAACTTCATCTGCATATCCTTGTGAAAAAGTAATTGTTTTTTGTCTTTCAGCTGTGATTGACATTCCTGCCATGATCGCATCAAACTTTCTCATTAACAAAGCTGGAATCATTCCATCCCAATCTTGTTCAACGATAGTACACTCATGACCCATGATTGCACAAAGTTCATTTGCTAACTCAACCTCAAAACCAATTAGAGCACCTGATGCATCTTTAGAGTTCCATGGTGGGTAAGCACCCTCTGTTCCAATTTTTATTTTATCAGCGTAAACATTTCCGATTAATAATAAAGAAGCAAGAACAGTTAAAATTGTTTTTTTAAATATATTCATTTTTTCCTCCATAAATTTAGGGGAGAAATCCCCTTTGAGAGTATTTATTTCACAAATTTGATAATTAAAAAAGAAAATTTTAGTGATTAATCGATGATGAGAAGTTCCAAGAACAGTCAAAACTTGGGATATAAACCCTATCCAAAGTTGTGTTACCAAAGTTTTTATTAAAAACATCCAGCCATTTCTCAACTTGTTCTGGTTTTTTGTCTTGGCTACCTACTTGAGCTGTTATTACACCATTTGGTTTTAGTATTCTAATTAATGAATCCATATTTTTTGCAGCAAGATCTATGCAAAATTGATCGTCATTAAGATCAACAAAAATTTTATCATATTTATCGTCTTCAACATTTTTAATACTTTCAAAAGCATCACCCCAAATACACTTAATTGAATTTTTTTCTGTTGATTTGTTGCCAATACTTCCTAAATGTTTATTGCACACGTCAACAACCTCGGGATCTAATTCATACCAATCAATAAAATCAAAACCTTTGGCCATACACTCTCTCGCAACTCCTCCATCACCACCACCAATAATTGCAGCAGTACCCATATCTTTATTTAACTTTAAAGCCGCATTAACAAAAGTTGAACTATATAAAATCTCATCATTAGTGGCTACTTGTATTTCGTTGTCGATGAATAGAGATTTACCAAACTGCTCTAAATCTAATATTTCTATATGTTGACCTACTTTAGATTTAAAATCTTCCAAAACTTCATTTACCACATAAGACTTTTGTAAACCAGGAGAACTATAAATGTCATGATATAAAGATTTAGTATCCCTATCAAATTCTTTTTTAACTATTCTCTTGTGTTTAAATTCTTTTTTAACAATTTCTAAAGCAATAGATGGGCTGACTTTTCCACATGTAAAAAAATCAAAACTTATAATTCCTTTTTCTGGAAATGTGTGAAAGCTAATATGGCTTTCGGCTAATAACGCAAGTATTGTAAAGCCTTGCGGTTCAAACTTATGCTTTGAAATTTCAAGTACTGTTACTTCTGCAGCTTTTGCAATTTTATGAATAACACTCTCGAATAATGATGGGTCATACTCCTGAGTAGTGCCAATAATATCTAAAGTTACGTGTTCACCTACTTTAGTCATAAAAAATTATCCCCTCTTATAATTTCATACTTTATTTAAAAGTTTACAGCTATTTAAATGAATAATTCATTTATGGCAAATATTTTTAATCTCTTATTTAATATTTACTTGTTTCCTGCTTTTATCCTGTCCTCACAAAATTTTTTGGCTTTATTAAGATCAGTAATTTTAGATTCTGATAACTTTTGACTTCCAGCTAAACAAGCATCAACTGCTCTTTTTAGGTTGTAATCACTAAAATTCAAAACAACAACCATTGCTAGTATTATAAAGATTGTAATTAAAATATTCTTAATCATTTAATTTGTATTCTGCATCAATTATTAATCGCTATCGATAAAATTTGAAAAAGCATTTGAGGCTATTTTTAAATTTTTTTTCCAATCATTGTCTGCGTCTTTATTAGCATTATCAGATATATATTTAAAACATTTAAATTCAACATTTTCAAATTTACAAACTTTAGCAATAGCATAAGCCTCCATGTCTACCACATCAACGACCATATCAATTTTTTTATTCACAAAACTGTCACCTGACCCACATGAGTAACCAGAATCAGAGGTGATAATTTCTTTAATTTTATCATATGGTGTTTCGCCTAGTTCAAAATTTAAACCTCTAACATCCATGTCCCTTTGGTAAAACTTCGTACATTCAACAATTCCCTTCAAATTATCATTAATCGCTCCAACTGTACCAAAATTGATAACAAGTTTAGGTTTATGAATGCTAATTAGTTTTAAACTATTGTAAGTAGCATTAATTTTTCCAACTCCTGTATGGCTAAAATAATCTAGACCAATCGTTTCTTCTTTCATTGCAGCAAGGAATAATTTATCCATAGATTTTTTTTATCAAAGATATAAATACATTAATAGCATGAATTTAAAAAAATTTATAAGATCTGTTCCAGATTATCCCAAAAAAGGAATTTTATTTAGAGATATTACAACTTTGATTAAAGACGAAAAAGCTTTTGCAGAATCTATAGATCAGATAATTGAAAGAACAAAAAAATATAAAATAGATAAAATTGCAGCAATTGAATCCAGAGGGTTTGTTTTTGCCTCAGCCGTTTCTTATTTACTTAAAAAACCCTTCATAATGTTGAGAAAAAAAAATAAATTGCCTGCTGATACTTATTCTGTAGATTTTGAACTAGAATATGGAACAGCGACCATAGAGGTTCATAAAGATTCAATTGAAAATGATGACTCGGTATTAATTATAGACGATCTAATTGCTACAGGTGGAACAGCAGAAGCTGCTGCAAAACTTATTGAAATGTCAGGTGGAAAAGTCTCAGCTTTTATTTTTGTAATAAACTTATTTGATTTAAAGGGCTCAAATAATTTAATTAAAAAAAATTATAATGTTGAAAATTTGATAGATTTTCCAGGGCATTAATCATTATCAGGTCTATACCAAGATGGTTTATTTTTTGCAGCATTAAAAAAACCAGCAGCTCTATTTAAATATTTTTCTTTTTTTATTTTATTTTTAATTAATAGATAAAATAAATATTTAATTAAACTTGAAAGAAATTTTGGTAATCCTTCCAAAAATGCTTTTGAATAGCCATAATGTTTTTGATTAAAATAAAATTTAGACCATATCCAATGCCAATTTCTAGAAAGTTCTATTTCATCTTTAAGTTTTTCATTAACCCCCTTTCCTCCTAAATGTTTTATTTTTGAATTAGGTATAATAAGAATATCTTCATTAATTTCAGTTATTCTTTTACATAAGTCGTCATTTTCTAAATACATAAAAAAATTTTCATCAAAGTAATTATTTGATATAACCATATCTAATTTCTTCTTATTAAAAAGCATTGCAAAACCGTCTACGCTTTTTACTTTGAGTGGACATTTAAATTCAGCTATAGATTTCTGACTATCTAATAATTTATAATTTGGATAATTAACATCAGATGACGTTGGTGCAATGATTGCGAAATTTGAATTTTTTTGTGCTGCATTAATAAGCTCATTGATTGTTGAGGTTTCAAGAATTACATCTGGGTTTAAAATCAAAACAAAATCTGTTTTTGCTTTTTTTATACCGATATTGTTTCCTGCCCCCATACCTAAATTTTTTGATGTAAGCAAGCAGGATACATTCACATACTTGTTCTCTAGCTCCTCTTTAAATTGAATATTATTTGAATTTTCGATAATAATAATTTTAATTTCACTATCAATAGATTGAATACATTGATGAATTACCTCTTCACTTTTAAAGGTTACAATTACAATTGTTAAATTCTGCCTAGATATTGACATAGTATATAAATATTCAACTATACTAATTGTTTTTACTAATGTAAAAAAAAATAAAATTATGAAAAAAATTATTGTTACAGGTGGGCTTGGTTTTATTGGGAGCAACCTTATAGAGTTGCTATTAAAAAAAGACTTTTTTGTAATAAATATAGATAAAACTACCTATTCATCAAATTTTTATAATACTAAAGAATTTGCTAAAAATAAAAATTATAAGTTTATAAAGATGGACATTAATAACAAAAAAATTAGAAATATTTTTTTTGACCACAAACCAATATGTACTTTTAACTTAGCTGCCGAAACTCATGTCGACCGATCTATTGATAATGCTAAAAGTTTTATGCATAGCAACATACAGGGTGTGTATAATATTCTTGAATGTTTTAAAGATTATTCAAAAAAAAATAAAAAAACTAAACTAATTCATGTTTCGACAGACGAAGTTTATGGTGATGTTTTAACTGGAAGATCAGACGAAGAATATCCATATAAGCCAAGCTCACCATATGCGGCTACTAAAGCATCATCTGATCATTTGGTTTATTCTTATGTAAGAACATATAATATTCCTGCTATTGTTACAAATTGTTCAAATAACTATGGACCAAAACAACATCCTGAAAAACTCATTCCAAAATTAATATATAATATCTTAAATGATAGAGAGCTTCCGATTTATGGAAAAGGAAAAAATTCAAGAGAGTGGATTTATGTGAACGACCATTGTGAGGCCTTATTTAAGATATTTCAAAAAGGAAAAATTGGTGAATTTTATAACATTGGCTCTAATAAAAACTTGAATAATATTCAAATATGCAAAACTTTATTAAAAATTTCAAAAAATATAGTAGGTAATAAAAAGAATGTTAAAATTAATTTTATTAAAGATAGACCAGGACATGACTTTCGATATGCATTAAATAGCAATAAAATTAAAAAAAATTTAAAATGGAAACCTAAAACTTCTTTTGAAAAAGGAATTTTAAATACATTTAATTGGTATTTAAATAATAAAAGCTATTATAAATCTTTATCTAAAAAAGATATTACAAAAAGATTGGGAAGAAAATGATTAAAAAAGGAATTATTTTAGCTGGTGGTATGGGTACAAGAATGAGTCCTCTTACCAAAGCGGTGAACAAACAGCTTTTGCCAATTTATGATAAGCCACTTATATTTTATCCTCTTTCAATTTTAATGTTAGCAAAAATAAAAGATATATTAATAATAGTTAACAAGGGTCAATTAGATCAATTTAAAAAAATTATACCTAATGGAAAAAATCTGGGAATAAACATTACTTACAAAGAACAATCTAGCCCAAGAGGATTGCCTGATGCATTTATTTTAGGGGAAAAATTCATTGCAAAAGATAATGTTGCATTAATACTTGGAGATAATTTTTTTTACGGTCAAAGTCTTACTCAAAAACTTGTAAATTGTACAAAACTTAAAAATGGAGCAAAAGTTATACTCCATAAAGTTACAAACCCTGAGCTGTATGGGGTGGCAAAAATTAATATTAAAAATAAAATTACTACAATTAAAGAAAAACCTAAAAAATATTTATCTGATTTGGCAATAACTGGTTTATATTTTTTTGACAATAACGTTGTTAAATATTCAAAAACTTTGAAGCCATCGAGAAGAGGTGAGATTGAAATAGTAGATTTACTAAATAAATACAAAAAAAAAAACAATCTTTACGCAGATTTTATTGGACGTGGTGGTGCTTGGCTTGATACAGGCTCAATGGACGATTTTTATAAAACCAGTGCCTTCGTTTCAGCAATAGAAAACCGTCAAGGCTTAAAAATTGCTTGTATTGAAGAGATTGCTTACCACAATAAATGGATAGGGAATATTGAATTAAAAGCCTCCATAAAGTTTTATGGAAACTGTGAATATTCAAAATATCTTTTAAAGCTTATTTAACTATTAATTTTATGGAAAAAAAACAAAAAAATGTTCTAGGTGAAAATCTAGAAGAATGCTCTAATGATCCTTTAACAGGATGGTACCGAGACGGCTGTTGTAGCACTGATGAAAATGATCATGGTGTTCATACGGTTTGTGTAAAAGTTACAACAGAATTTTTAGAATGGTGTAAAAAAGCTGGTAATGATTTAATTACACCTCATCCTGAATTTGGTTTTCCAGGTTTAAAAGATGGAGATGGCTGGTGTGTATGCGCAAGCTGGTACGCAAGAGCTGTTGAAGCTGATAAGGCCTGTCCTATTTATCTAAAAAGAACACATGAAAAAACTTTAGGGCTTATTTCAATAGAAGCCTTGAAAAAGCATGCTATTGACCTTTCATAAAAGCTGTAAAATAGATTAAAACTATTCAAAAATTATAGAAAAAATTTAAAAAACTCATTATGGTCAAACCTAAGTTTTTTATAAAAAAGTTATATAATGGAAATTGCAACAAAAGTAGCTCCTATAGGTTTGGCAATTATAATGCTTACACTTGGATTTAGTTTAACTATCCAAGATTTCTTAAAAGTGTTTAAAATGCCAAAAGATTTTTTAATTGGATTTATTTGTCAATTAATCTTACTCCCAGTTGTTGCATTTATCATTGTGCTTTTAATAAACCCAATTCCAGAGCTTGCTATTGGATTAATTTTAATTGCATGTGCACCTGGTGGTGTTACATCAAATGTAATTACAAAATTTGCTAATGGTGATGTTGCACTTTCAATATCATTAACTGCAGTTACAAGTTTATTGAGTATTATATCAGTTCCATTTATTATGTTTAATTCAATTGATTTTTTGGAGATTGATAATATTTCAAAAGACATCTCTATGCCTGGTATTGCTTTAAAAATGTTTTTTGTTGTTACAGTGCCAGTAATAATTGGAATGTTTGTTCGTCATTTTGCAGAAAATTTTATCATAAGTAAACATATGCTTTTTCAAAGAATCGGAATTATAATATTTGCTGTAGTGTTTATTGCTATTTATGTATCGGAATGGAAACATATCATCTCCTTTATAACAAGAGCAGGATTAATTGCTTTATTATTAAATTTAACAATGATGATTTTAAGTTTTTATATTGCTAAATTTTTTGTATCAGGAGTTGCTCAACAAAGAAGTATATCTATAGAATGTGGACTTCAAAACGGAACATTGGCAGTATTCGTTGGAACACAAATTTTTGGTGAAAGTGCATTACT
>Ga0209709_10003144_pt1 | contig 13848 bp, 17 predicted proteins | sample ArcticOcean_MG_C_2_FD_187435 | JGI IMG/M metagenome (GOLD analysis project Ga0209709, IMG submission 187435) | Marine microbial communities from western Arctic Ocean - ArcticOcean_MG_CB4_136 (SPAdes) (version 2) | ecosystem: Environmental > Aquatic > Marine > Oceanic | place: Arctic Ocean... | reverse complement strand
AGAAACTATGGAAAATGCAGATCATATAATTGATATGGGTCCAGAAGCTGGAACTAATGGTGGTGAAATAATTGCACAAGGTACTTATGATGAAATATTAAAAAATAAAAACAGTATCACTGGTCAATACTTATCTCATAAAAGATATATAGAAATTCCAAGAACCAGAAGACTTGCAAAAAATGGAAGGTTTGTCGAAATTAGTGGTGCTAGTGGAAATAATTTGAATAATGTTAATCTTAAAATTCCAACTGGAAGTTTTACTTGTGTAACAGGAGTTTCCTGGTAGTGGTAATCTACATTAATATTACAAACATTATATCATGCACTGAATTTAACCTTAAATAATAAAGCCAGAAAAGTTCCAAAGGCATTTAAGGGTTACAAAGGTGTTGAGCTTATAGATAAGATAATTGACATAGATCAATCACCAATTGGAAGAACCCCAAGGTCAAATCCAGCTACTTATACGGGCGCCTTTGGTCCAATTAGAGATTGGTTTACAGCACTACCTGAATCAAAAACTAGAGGGTACAAACCTGGAAGATTTTCATTTAATGTTAAAGGAGGAAGGTGTGAAGCTTGTGAAGGTGATGGTGTCATAACTTACGAGATGCACTTCTTACCTGACGTTTATATACAGTGTGATGAGTGTAAGGGTACAAGATACAATAGAGAAACACTTGAAATAAAATTTAAAGACAAAAGTATAGCAGATGTATTAAATATGTCTGTTGATGAAGGTTGTGAATATTTCGAAAATATTTCAAATATTAAAACTAAGCTTTTAACATTAAAGAAAGTTGGCCTTGGTTACATAAAAATTGGGCAACAAGCTACAACACTCTCTGGGGGTGAGGCTCAACGTATTAAACTAGCTAAGGAATTATCTAAAAGATCCACAGGAAGAACAATGTACATTCTAGATGAGCCTACTACAGGCCTTCATCAGCATGATATAAAAAAACTACTAGAAATTTTACATACATTTGTTGCATTAGGAAATACAGTTGTTGTTATTGAACATAACTTAGATGTCATAAAGACGGCTGACTATATTGTAGATATGGGTCCAGAAGGTGGTGTCAAAGGTGGAAATATTATCGCAGAAGGAAAACCTGAGGATATTATCAAGATAAAAGGTAGTTATACTGGGGAATTCTTAAAACCTATGTTGGAAGATAAATTTAAAAAGAAGTTAAAGATTTAAATAATTAGTGTATAAGTGATTCTATAAATGAGTAATTTACTATCATCTCTTCCAAAAACAATTCATGCTTCATTGGGATTAGCTATAATTCTTTTCTTAGGGTTATTTTATGGTAACGGTGGGTTTGATTTTGATACAATTTTTTGGAGTTGGTTAACCAGATTAATTCATGTAACTGTTGCAATCATGTGGATTGGTTTGCTTTGGTATTTTAATTTTGTTCAAATCCCAAATATGTCAAAAATCCCTGATGAACAAAAGCCGGCTATAGGTAAAGTAATTGCACCTGCTGCTTTATTTTATTTTAGATGGGCTGCATTATTGACTGTTATTTCAGGATTATTTTTGGCTTACTTAAATGGTTATGCTCACCAAGCCATGACTTTAGGCATTGGCTCAGGTGGTGGAAAAAGTACAGCTATCGGCATAGGTATGTGGCTCGGCTTGTACATGGCGTTTAATGTTTGGTTTATAATTTGGCCCAATCAAAAAAGAGCTTTGGGTTTAGTTGAATGTGAACCTGACGTTAAAGCTAAATCAGCTAGAACTGCGATGCTGTTTTCTAGAACAAATACTCTTCTATCTCTTCCGATGTTGCTTTCAATGGTGGCAGCGCAAAACCTTTATTAATTTTACTCAGTATCCTCTTTTAAGATTGTTTTTTGTGAAACTCTAAGTTTTACAAGTATTGGATTGGAAATATAAATTGAAGAATATGTTCCAAAGACAACACCTAAAATCATTGCAAATGAAAAGCCTTTTAATATTTCTCCTCCAAATATAAAAATTGAAATCAACGCAAGTAAAGTTGTTACAGATGTAATTATAGTTCTAGATAATGTTTCATTTATAGAAATATTAGTTAATTCTAAAATTTTAATATCAGAGTATTTTCTTAAATTTTCTCTTACACGGTCATAAATAACAACTGTGTCATTCATGGAGTAACCAACTATTGTTAGAACAGCAGCAACTATAGATAAATTGATCTCCAGTCCAAGTAATGAAAAGAAACCAAGTGTTATTACAACATCATGAAATAAAGCTAAAATAGCGCCTAGACTAAATTGCCATTCAAACCTTATCCATATATAAAACAACATAGCAGCCAAGGATAAAGCTATAGCTATAATTCCAGATTTCAACAATTCAGAACTAACTTTCGGACCTACATTTTCAACCCTTCTAAAATTAAAAGAACTACCAATCACTTTAACTAGGTCTTTTTTGATAGTCTCGACTTCATCTGCACTAGTATCTTTTTTTTCTATTTTAATAAGAAAATCACTTTCATTACCAAATTTTTTAATATTGATATCTCCCAAATCCATGTTGCTGAATGAGTCTCTTAATGATGTTACATTAATTTTTTTGTCGTTAGCTCTTAGTTCGATTAAAGTACCACCTTTAAAATCCACACCGAAATTAAGGCCTTTAAAAAATAACAATAATATAGAAATCACAACTAGACATATGGATATTATGTTAAATAATTTATAAAATTTATTAAAATTAATCATTTATATTAAATTTATTTTTTCTTTATTTTTAACAACATAAATAGAGGTAAGCATTCGCGCTATAAAATAAACTGAAAATAGTGTCGTAAAAATTCCAACTGCCAATGTAACGGAAAAACCTTTAACAGGACCAGAGCCCATAAAAAATAATATGGTTGCAGCAATTAGTGTTGTAACATTGGCATCTAAAATTGCTGTTTTAGATTTAACGTAGCCTGCATCAAAAGCTATTATATTGTTTTTTTCATTTCTGGATTCTTCCTTAATTCTTTCAAAAATTAATACATTTGCATCAACCGCCATTCCAACTGTTAAGATAATACCTGCTATACCAGGAAGGGTCAATGTTGCTTCAAATATCGTAAGAATTCCAATTAAAATAAGTAAATTAAATACCAGTGTTATATTTGCTATCAAACCAAATACTTTATATTTATAAAACATAAAAATGATTACTAATAAAAAGCCTATTAATAAAGCAAAAACTCCAGCGTTAATTGAATCCTGACCAAGGTCTGGCCCTACTGTTCTTTCTTCAATAATATTAAGTGGCGCAGGTAAGGCTCCAGATCTTAAAAGTAAAGCTAGGTCTGTAGCAGATTGAAAAGTAAAATTTCCACTAATTTGTCCTGACCCACTTACTATTGCATCTCTAATAACTGGTGCGCTAACTATTTTACCATCTAATACTATGGCTAATTGTTTACCAATTCCTGTTCTAGTTGCTTTACCAAATCTTTTTGCCCCTACTCTATCCAGTGTAAATGACACAACAGTTTCATTTGTTTGGTTGTTCATTTGTGGCTGTGCATCTAGTAGGTTTTCGCCACTCAGAATTATTCTTTTACTTACTAAAGCTTGATTGTTGTCATCTTCAAATTGTAATGTTTCAACACCAAAAGTATCATTACTATTTTGAGTAACAAATCTAAAAGTTAAATTTGCAGTTTTTCCTAATAAAGATTTTATTCTCATTGGATTATCTAAGCCTGGGAGCTCAACCAAAATTCTATTATTGCCTCTTTTTAAAATGTTAGGCTCATTAGTACCAACTTCATCGACTCTTCTTCTCACAATTTCAATAGCCTGATCTTGAGAAGAATTTTTAATTTCAACAAGACCATATTTAGAAAGTTTTAATTTAAATTCATTTTCTATATTCGATAAATCAAACTGGTGTGATTTATATTGGTTATAATATGGATTAATTTCACTTTCCTTGTCTAAAAAAAAATTTTTTACAGTTTCATTATCTTGTTCAGAAACGCTAAAAAATATTTCACTACCTTCAATTCTTAGATCCGTAAAGTTTACATTTTTTTCTTTGAGATAGTTTCTAATAACAGTGGTTGCATTCTGCAGTTTTTGAATTTCTACTGGACCATTATCAATTTCTAGCAATAGGTAAGAGCCACCTTGCAAGTCTAAGCCAAGGTTTATTCTTTTTGATATAAGACTATTTTCAGAATCTTGAAAATTAGATAAAGATATGAAGATAAAAAGAAGTGTTACTAAGGATACTAAAATAATTCTTAATTTTGAAAAGTATAACACTTTAGTTTAATGTTATTTTTTTACTTCAGCAGCGTTAAGTAAGCCTTGAATACCTGTAGATTTGATAACTTCAACTTTAACATTTTCAGCAATTGATACTTCAACTCTTTCATTATCAATAATTCTTTCAATCGTTCCAATAATACCTGCTGATGTAACAACTTTGTCCCCTCTTGATAAGTTTTCTACCATGGCTTTATGCTCTTTAACTTTCTTTTGTTGAGGTCTTATTAAAAAAAAATAAAAAATAACGAAAATTAAAATTAATGGTATAAATTGGCCTATTCCTTGATCCATGTTTCTCCTTGATTAAAATGAATTCTTACAACATCTATCTAATTAAAACAACGTTAAATCTTGATGATTTTATCAATATTATTCATGTAAGGCTTTAAAATTTCTGGAATAATAATAGAACCATCTTCTTGCTGGTAATTTTCCATTATTGCTACCAATGTTCTACCAATAGCTAATCCACTTCCATTCAATGTTCCAGCTAAAACTGTTTCATTACTATCATTCTTATATCTTGTTTTCATTCTTCTTGCTTGAAACGACCCACACGAAGAACAGCTTGAGATCTCACGGTATTTATTTTCAGACGGAAGCCAAACCTCTATATCAAAAGTTTTTTCTGCACTAAAACCCATATCACCCACACATAAAACAATTTTTCTATAGGGTAAATTCAGCAAATCTAATATTTTAGTGGCACAATCTGTCATTCTTTCCAATTCAGGCATGCATTTATCTGCTTCGACAATACTAACCATTTCAACTTTATAAAATTGATGCTGTCTAATCATGCCTTTTGTATCTTTTCCATAACTGCCCGCTTCTTTTCTAAAACATGGAGTAGATGCAACCAGCCTCATTGGTAGATTTTTCTTATTAAGGATTTGGTCTTTAACCATGTTAGTTAATATTACTTCAGCAGTCGGAATTAGAAATTTTCTATCACTTGAATCATCAAGTTTAAGTTCAAATTGGTCATTATCAAATTTAGGTAATTGACCAGTTCCAAACATACTGGCATCTGTCGCTATCAAAGGTGGTGATATTTCTTTATATCCATTTGTATTTACATGGGTATCAAGCATAAAATTTGACAAAGCCCTTTCTAATAATGCTAGTTTGTCTTTTACAAATACAAATCGAGAACCAGTAGTTTTTGCTGCAAGATCAAAATCTAACATATTTAAATTTTCACCTAACTCATAATGTGATTTAGGTTTGAATAAAAATTCAGAGATTGTACCAAATTTTGAAACTTCTATATTAGATTTTTCATCTTTACCAAGCGGTACATCTAAGTGTGGTATATTAGGTATAGAAGATAAGATAGTATCCAGTTCATTCTTAATACCTAATTGTATTTTAGTAATTTTCTCAATTTCAATAGAAAAAATTTTTGATTTTTCAAATAGTGATTTATCTTTAGATTTAGAGATTTCTTTTTTTTCTTTTTCTAAATTTTCTCTTTCTTGAATATATTTTCTATTATCTTCATCAAGTAATAAAATTTTATCTAAATCTAATTTAATAAACCTTTTTTCTAAAGCTTTTTTAAAGGCTTCGACATTTTTTCTAATATCTTTTATATTATGCATCTTTGTTATTTTTCTTTTCAATAATATTTACTGAAAATATAGATAATTCATATAAAATCAATAATGGTATTGCTAAACCTATTTGAGTTATAGGATCTGGGGGTGTTAGTAAAGCAGCAGCAGCAAAAATCATTACCACTACGTACTTTCTTCTTTCTTTTAGAAATTTAGCATCGACAATGCCAACACGTGCTAGCAAACTAAGGACAACAGGTAGTTGAAAGCTTATACCAAATGCAAAAATTAATTTCATAATTAAAGAAAGGTATTCATTAACTTTTGCCTCTAGTTGAATAGGCAAACCTGTTGATCCACCAGTACTTTCAAATGATAAAAAAAACTTTATAGCTAGTGGCATTATTAGATAATAAACAAGCAAGCCTCCTAGAAAAAATAAAATTGGAGTTAGAACTAGGTAAGGAACAATTGCAATTTTTTCATGTTTGTAAAGACCTGGTGCAATAAATTTCCAAACCTGGATTAGTATATAAGGACAAGTAACAAAAAAAGCAGCAAAAAAAGAAACTTTTAAATAGGTTAAAAAAGTTTCCTGTAATGCTGTAAAAATTAATCTTCTTTCAGTTCCATTATCTTTAACAGCTTGAGCATAAGGTTCAACTAAGAAACCATAAAGATGTTCTGAAAAAAAATAACACCCAATAAAAAAAATAAATAAAAAAATGAAAGAATGAATTAATCTTTTTCTAAGTTCAGTTAAGTGACTTACAAAGCCACTTTCATTTTCAGGTTTTGTCATTATTTTTATCTTTTGTATTATCTATTTCATTAGATTCTATACCAAGGTCAGCTACTTCACTTTGTATATTGCTAATATATCTTTTAGCTGTTCCAATCCAAGAACCTACTTTTTTTAACATAAAGGGAAAATCTTTAGGTCCAATAACAATAATGGCTACAGCTACTACTATTAAAATCTCAAACCAACCAATAGTAGGCATTTGATTTATTCTTTGTCTTTAGTGTCTTGATTATTTTCAGAAATATTTTTTGGCTCAGGTTCGTCAGTTATGTCTGTAGCCATACCTTTTTTAAAACTTTTAATACCTTTAGCTACATCACCCATTAAACTAGAGATTTTACCTCTACCAAACAGAAGAACAACCAATATAACAACTATTGCTATTTGCCAAATACCTATACTCATATGCTTTTATACCTCTTTTATTTTTAATTATAAAGAAACTTTTTATTTTTCTTCTTCTGAACTAAGAGTCCCACTAAGCATCTCATCTATATTTTCATAGATATTTTCTTTTTTTTCTTCTTGTTTTTCTTTGTAAAATTTACCAGTTCCGAATATTGCATTATCAATATTTGTACTATCTATTAAACCAGCTGAACCTAGCTCATCAACAGTTGGTAAATCTGATAATTTTTGGAGACTGAAATGACTTAGGAAATCGTCTGTGGTTCCATATTGAATTGGCTTTCCTGGGACATCTTTACGGCCTTGTGGTTTAACCCAATTTAGTTCCATTAATATATCAAGAGTATTTGTTCCAAAAGCAACTCCTCTTATTTCTTCAATTTCGGCTCTAGTTACTGGTTGATGGTAGACAATTATAGCAAGTGTTTCAATTGCCGCTCTAGATAATTTCTTTTCTACAGTTTTTTCTTGTGACATTAAATTTGATAAAGTTTCTGAAGTTCTAAATGACCATTTTTTTGAAATACAAACTAAATTAATACCACGAGATGAATATTCAGCTTGTAGTTTTTCTAAAGTTTTTAAAACATTAATTTTTTTTGAAATCTTGGATTCAATAGTATCAATATCAAGAGGCTCTAAAGCAGCAAAAACTATAGCCTCAACTTCTCTTTCTCCATTATTAAGTTTCTTTGGAAATGTTACAATATTATTACTTAAGACCTTTTTAGTTTTTGTCATTTGATTTCCTTAACATATATATCATCAAACAAATTCTCTTGTTTAATTGTGAGATTACCTTCTTTAACAAGTTCAAGTGATCCTGCAAAAATTCCAGCTTGACCAGTTTTTTTATATTTAGAACTACTTTTAAAATTTTGAGGGATTAAATCATTAATGTTTTTCCAATCAAGTAGTTTTCCAAAAAATTCTCTAATTCTTTTAATACCATCTTCAGTAGTAAATACAGGTAGTTTAGGAATATTCATTGTTTGAAAGTCTTTCGTCATGATAATACTAGAGTATGTTTTTAATAACTCATAAAGATTTAATTTATATTCAGTGCTATAAATTGACTTAATACTTCCCTTGATGCCCCTAAAACGAATTTCTTTACCTAATCTTTTCCTTTTTAACATTTGATCTGAAAGAAGACGTATCAATTCTAGTTTTTTTAATTGTAATTTTAATTTTTCAGCAACTTCTAGCATTTTAAATTCTTCTTCTGGATTACCTGGTAATAAAAGTTTAGATTTTAGATATGTTAACCAAGTTGCCATTAACAAATACTCTGATGCAACCTCTAAATTAAGATTTTTTTCATTAGTAATATATGTATGAAATTGATCTGCTAATTTTGTTATCGATATATCTTCAAGATTAACTTTTTGTGCTTTTGCTAAATCTAATAAAATGTCTAAAGGGCCATGATAGTTATTAAGATCTACGTTAAAATTATTAGAATCGACATTTGGCATTTCTAATATTAACTTATAATCTTATAAAATTGTGATGTTTTTTTGATTATAAATCTACTTATTGGTGGTGAGTTATTTGCAACCTCAAGCATTTCTTTATAATTGCCATTACAATGAAGAACTAAATCACAACCGGCTTTGAAAGCACGTACCGTGTTAACAGAAATTGAACTTTTTAAACTTTTCATCGAAATGTCATCAGACATCAGTATATTCCTAAATTTTATATAATTTCTAATTAGTTTAATGATTTTTTTGGAGTGAGTAGCCGTATTTAATTTATCAATTTTATAATAAATTATATGAGCAGTCATAGCAAATAAGCTTGCCTTGTTCTTGAATGCTGAAAAATCATTTTTAATCAAATATGTTAAATTTTTTTTTATTTTAGGAGTTAGATTGTGGCTATCGACTTTAGCTAATCCATGACCAGGTATATGCTTGATAACAGTGCCAATCTTATTTTTGTGAAAATGTCTGATGCAAAAATTTCCTATTTTAGAGGCTGTATTCACGTTATTTGAAAATGATCTATCACCAATTATATTGTTAGCTCCCTTCACTCGTAAATCAAGCACTGGTAATGTGTTAATATTTACACCTATCAATTTAAGTAAATGTGAGGTCTGGTTTATAAATATTTTATAATAAAGATTGAATTTTTTAATATCTTTTAAATAAAGTTTACCAAAAAACTCACTTGTTAAAAGATCAGCATTAAAAAAAGGTTTTAATCTGTTTACACGACCTCCTTCTTGATCAATTAAAATCGGGTATTTGTCATCTTTAAATAGTCTTTTTATTTGATCAGTTAATTTTTTAGTTTGTTTTATAGATTTAATATTTCTTGAAAAAAGTATTATACCCCAAGGTCTATAATTAATTAGAAATTGCTTTTCTTTTAAAGATAGTGTTGTAGATTTGATACCAGTAATAAAACTACGTTTATTAATCATTATTATTTATTAGCTTCCAAAAATTATAATCTTTTTTATCTTTAGTTTTTTCAACATATTCAACAATATTCTTAGTATCATTCATAAGAAAAATTAGTTTTTTAGAATAAGTAAAAATTTTTTCATCAACTTGTAAAAGTGATCGATAAGAATTTTTTTTATTATTATCTGAGAAATAAAATTTTAAAGTTAAAAATAAAAATATAAAAATAACAAACATATAAAAAAGATATTTTAATTCTTTAAGCATTACATTTTTTCTGGTGTATTTACACCTACAATATTCATACCTAACTTAATGACGCTTGATATTACTTTTAAGAAAATTAATTTATCATTTAGAATTTCTTTTTTATTTTTAATAAATCTTTTTGAAGGGTCATCTTTTCCCATATTCCAATAAGAGTGAAATTCTGATGCAAGTTCGTATAAATAAACTGGTATTCTGTGAGGTTCTAATCTTAAACTAGCAGCTTCAATGCATTTTGGCCATTCAGCGATTTTTTTAAGAATCTTAATTTCATCTTTCGTATATTTAAAATTAAAATCATCAAATTCTAAATCTTTACTAATATCTAAATTTACATGTCTAAAAACTGAAGAAATTCTAGCATAAGCATATTGAACATAATACAGAGGATTATCTTTTGACTTTTCTTTAACTTTTGTAAAATCAAAATCTAACTCAACATCACTGCTTCTATTTAACATAATAAAACGTGTGGCATCCTTACCTACTTCAGAAATCAAATCTTCTACAGTAATATAGTCTCCTTTTCTTTTAGACATCTTGAAGGGTTTTCCTTCTTTAATTAATTTAACCAATTGACTTACCTTGCAAACTAATTTTTCTTTTGATCCAGATAATGCTTCTACAACAGAGGTTATTCTCTTTATATAACCAGCATGATCCGCACCAAGTATATTTATTAAAGTATCAAAATTTCTATCTAATTTGTTGTTATGATATGCAACGTCACTAGCAAAATATGTCCAAGATTTATCAGATTTTTGTAAGGCTCTATCCTTATCGTCTCCAAATTCCGTAGATTTAAATAATAATTGCTCTCTTTCTACCCACTTATCATCATTCTCGCCTGCAGGTGCTTTTATTTTACCTTCATAAATTAAGTTTTTATCTTTTAATTTAATAATTACTTTTTCTACTTCCCGATGTTGAACAATAGTGGTTTCACTGATGAAGTTATCATGATTAATTCCCAGACTTTTAAGATTAGACTTAATTATTTGCAAAGACTCCGCAACAGATAACAAAGTTAGCTCCTTTGAAATGTTTTCAAAATTATCAAAATTTAAAGCTTTGTTATTTTCAGTAATGTTTTTTGCAATAGCTACTAAGTAATCGCCTGGATATAAATCTGCATTTTCTAATGGAAATTTTTCATTATATAAAATTTCTCTAGCTCTGAAATAAACTGATTTAGTGAAGTTAATTATTTGATTACCATAATCATTAACATAATATTCTTTAGAAACATTGTGTTTATTAAAAATTAGAATATTAGATATAACATCACCTAAGATAGCACCTCTACAATGACCAACATGCAACGGCCCAGTTGGGTTTGCTGATACAAATTCTATAAGATATTTCTGTTTTTTTTCATTTCTATTCACACCATAATTTTTATAATTTATGTGAACCTCTTTAATAAAGTTATTCCAATAAATACTTTTAAATTTTATATTAATAAATCCAGGTTTTGCTACAGATATAGTTTCAATTTCACTATCTTCCTTTTTTATTAAATCAATAAAAGTATTTGCGATTTCAATGGGAGATTTTTTGTTAGCCTTTGATAATACCATAGCTACATTTGTTGATATATCACAGTCATAATTTGATGGTGGTATATTTACATTAATTCCATTTAAGGATTCTGGTAATTCTAGAGCATCTTCTTTATTTAACTTTTTAATTAAAATTATTATTTTATCTAAGTAGAGATCAAAAATATTCATCAAATACTTTTATTTAAATTTATTGCATATCTATCTGTCATACCTGAAATAAAATCTGCAATTGCTCTATCTGCATCATTCTTCAATTGATCAACCGCTATAAATTTTTTAGGTTTATTCTTAATTTTATAAAAAAGTTTATTAATAATTTTTTTTCCATGGTTATTTTTTAATAGCACTTTTTTGTTATTATACATTTTGCTTCTTAAAAAAAATCTAACTTCTTTTTCTATGTTTAAAAATTTATCAGAAAAGCATACTATAGGCTTATCTAATTGATACACAGCTTTTAAAGATTTAATTTTATTAATTTTTAAATTATTTTTTGTATTTTTAATTAGGTCTCTAACCATTAAATCAATTGAATCTCTTATTATCTGATATATCAAAATATCCTTATTGTTATTTTTTATGTTTTTCTTGTGAGATTTATAAATATCCTTAAAAAAATTAATTTCAATCAAGTCATTCAAGTTAAACATTTTTGCTCTAATTCCATCCTGTATATCATGATTGTTATAAGCAATATCATCCGAGATTGCTGATATTTGTGCTTCTAATGAACCTGAATTAGCAAAATTGATTTTATTCTTAAAGTTATTTAATCCAATTAATCTATTAACTGTGGAAAGATCTTCAATGGGGCCATTGTGTTTTAACAGACCGTCTAAAGTTTCTAATGTTAGGTTTAGACCTTTAAATTTAAGATACTTATGTTCAAGAAACATTATAATTCTTAATGTTTGAAGATTGTGATCAAAACCACCAAAGTTAATCATACATTCATTCAAAGCATCTTCTCCAGCATGTCCAAAAGGCGTATGACCTAGATCATGAGCCAAACTCAAAGTTTCAGCTAGATCATCGTTTAAACCCAAATGCTTAGCTATAGATCTTGCAATTTGTGCTACTTCAATTGAATGCGTAATTCTAGTTCTAAAGTGATCACCCTCCGTGTTAACAAAAACTTGTGTTTTATGTTTTAACCTTCTGAATGAGGCGCTATGAATAATCCTATCTCTATCTCTCTGAAATGGCGTTCTATAAAGTGAATTGGCTTCTTTAAAAATACGACCTTTGCTATTAGTTAGAGCTAAATTTGAGTAATTATTCATACTTTAAATTTAATAAATTGATATTATATTAGTAATATCAGTGTTGTTATATGATTAAAGAAATTAAATTTACAGATAAAGCTATAAAACAGATTAATAATTTGTTGTCTCAAAAAGATCCAGGGTCATTTTTTAGAATCGCTATTAAAGGTGGTGGTTGCTCAGGCTTTCAATATGAGTTTACTTTTGACAAAAAATTAGAAGCAGATGACTTAAAACATGAAAACATTCTAATTGATAAAACTTCAGCTGACTTGTTAAAAGGTTCAGAAGTGGACTTTGTTTCAGAATTAATTGGTGATCAATTCAAAATCTCCAATCCTCAAAGCAAATCTTCTTGCGGTTGTGGTGTTTCTTTCTCCATATAATGATTATCACATCTTGGAATGTTAATTCTGTTAGAGCAAGAATTGAAAATATTAAAGAATATCTACAAAAATTTTCTCCTGACGTTGTCATGATGCAGGAAATTAAAACACAAGATGAGACCTTTCCCTATGATGATTTTTCAGCATTAGATTATGAAAGTCATGTATTCGGTCAAAAGAGTTATAACGGTGTTGCTATTATATCTAAGCATAAACTAGAAAATGTCAGATTAGATTTGATTAAAGATAAGTTAAAACAATCTAGAATTATTTCAGCAGAATTAAGATATAAGAAAAAAAATATTCAACTGATTAACATTTACACACCAAACGGTAATCCTGTAGATACTGATAAATATACTTATAAAAAAGAATGGTTAGATACTTTGATTAAACAGTTAAAAATTCTTTCAAAGAAAAATGAAAATATTATTTTAGCCGGTGATTTTAATATTCTTCCTTCAGAAGATGATGCTTATAATATTAAAGGGTTTGAAGATGACGCCTTATACAGACTTGAGATAAGAAAAAAATTTAGAGAAATGATTAATCTTGGTTTTCATGATGCTTACCGTCATATTCATGGTGAAAAAGAAGGTTATACTTACTGGGATTATATGAGAGGTGCTTGGCAGAAAAATAATGGGTTAAGAATTGATCACTTCTTAGTATCAAATTCTTTATTAAATATAATTAAGAGTGTTAATATTAATAAAGACCCCAGAGGCAAAGAAAAACCTTCAGATCACACCCCTATTGAAATAGAATTAACTTAAGGACTTAATTTTATTAACAAGTTCTTCATTAATATTTCTTGGACCTTTATCTAATCTATTTTTATGTCTTCTTTCACCTGGAAGTCTAACACCATCCATAGCTGACATTT
>Ga0209709_10003143_pt1 | contig 13850 bp, 11 predicted proteins | sample ArcticOcean_MG_C_2_FD_187435 | JGI IMG/M metagenome (GOLD analysis project Ga0209709, IMG submission 187435) | Marine microbial communities from western Arctic Ocean - ArcticOcean_MG_CB4_136 (SPAdes) (version 2) | ecosystem: Environmental > Aquatic > Marine > Oceanic | place: Arctic Ocean... | reverse complement strand
TTTCGTATGTGTCCGCACCTTGAGTGCCCTTCGTCTAATAATTCATGCCAATTCCTAATTCATTGCGACGTTTACGTCGTACTCATAAATCCGATTCGAAGGAAGATGGGTGCACGGTCATAGCGGTGGTGTTTACCTGGTCCCATTCCGAACCCAGAAGTCAAGCCCGCCTGCGTCTATCCCGTTACTGTGGTACGAGAGTCCACGGGAAAGGAAGTCACCGTGCCCCTCTTCTTTCTCTTCGAGTTTATCCTCAAATCTCACTTCGGTGGGCGCTAGGCCGATACTCTTTGGAGTGTCGGCCTTTTTTGCGTTCGATCGAATTCCTGTGAGAACCCCAACACTGCGCAACATTTGCGTGCATTCCGATTCAATAGAACCATAACCACTACGCAACACGACTGCTTGAGGAGACCATATGCCAATAGACACAGCAGACATTTTTGGAAGCGATCAAGTGGGAATTCACTTGGCTGCAATTGGAAATGTCCTTCTCCATCCTCTCGAATTACCGAAGCTCGTTTTAGAGATTCTCGAAACTTCTTTACAACTTGAAATGCATCCAGTTTCGATTGGCGGTTCAAACCTTATCGGCGCTCTTGTTGCTGGTAATTCTCGTGGAATGGCAGTTGCTGATATTGCTACTGAGTCTGATATTGATACTTTAACTGCTTTTGGCGATGTTGTCGTCATGGAAGGCGGTGTCAATACTGCTGGTAATCTCCTCTTAGTCAACGAACAGGGTGCAATTGCATCCCCATCTATTCCTACTGCAGGACTTGAAATCATGGCTGAAGCCATGGGTGTTCAAATCGTTGCTACAACAATTGCTGGCCAAGATGTTGTTGGTAGTCTTGGTGTTACAACCGACCAAGGCGTTCTACTGCACCCTGACGTCACTCCTGATGAAGTTCTACTGATTCAAGAAGTACTCGGCGTCCCTCCAATGGTCGGAACTGTTGCTTTCGGCTCCCCGTATGTTGGAGCCGGTGTTTGTGCCTCGAATCATGGCGCAGTCGCTGGAACTGAGACGACAGGTCCTGAATTGAACCGTATGGAAGACGCTTTGGGTCTTATTTGACCTAAATCTTTGACTGAAATGTTCAAAGACCTTTGTCGCCGGTCAGTAACTATGGCAGAGTTGCTCTATCAAGGAAAAGTCAAACAAGTTTGGTCAACAGATGACCCCGATATCCTCGAATTTCGTTTTACGAATCAAATTTCTGTATTCGATCAAATCATTCCTTCATTGATTCCACGTAAGGGTGAATCATTGAACCGAACCACAGCTCATTGGTTTAAGTTGATTGAAGATGAAGGGATTTGTGGTACTCACTTAGTTGAAGTGAATGCTCCTGATCGCTGCTTAGTTCGTAAAGTAGAAATCATCAAGGAACCAGGTATGGTTCCTCGTGACATGGAATGGGTATTCGTTCCTTTGGAAATTATTTGCCGACATTACCTCTCAGGCTCTGCATGGCGTCGTTTCCAACGTGGAGTTCTCACTGCTGAGCAATTGGGTGTTTCCGAAGATTGTGAATACGGTTCTAAACTTGCAAAACCTTTCCTTGAAGTTACAACGAAATTCGAGGCATTCGACCGTAATATTACCAATGAAGAAGCATTAGAGATTTCAAACATTACGAAGGACGAACTTGATTCGATTTTTGAAGCAGTACTCAAGATTGATGCACTCATTGAACGTGAGGCTGCCAAGAACGGTTTGATTCATGTTGATGGTAAGAAAGAATTCGCTTTAGGACCTGGTCGAAAAATTGTTTTAGTGGACACATTTGGTACACTTGATGAAGATCGTTGGTGGGATGCTGAAGCCTATTTGAACGGTGAATGTATTGAATTATCAAAAGAGTCAGTTCGTACTCATTACATTGAAACTGGTCATCAAAAATCACTTGAAGCGGCTCGTGATGCTGGAACAACCGATCCATCGATTCCAGCACTACCCCAGGAAGTCATCGAGCAAACTGCAAATCTGTATGCTTCGATGTATGAGCGCTTGACTTCCCAAACATTCTGATCAGTAATGTGAGCGTAAGAACACGCCAACATCTCTTCGTTCAGCGGCTCTTAGAATTGCGATCAAGTTTCGACTCACGTCTCGCATACCGCCATCTATGGCTTCCTCAGCAGTAACGTTCCATGAGCGCCCAGAAAGTGCTAATCGTAATTCTTTGACCTGTTCGTTATTCAGAAATCCTTTGATGTTCATTCCTGCTGAACCATTTTGATATTTTTCGTGACCAACTTGTGATGGTCCACATCTTTGTGAAAGTATCTCCAGTAATTTGACAATTGTATCATATCCCTCATTCGATTTTGGTTGGGTTCGTAGAGTGTTTGGACGAATAAATTCATGCATGTAGCTAATCAGAGAGCCATCTCCCCAAGGGAATCTTCCAATTTTTTCTCTTAAGACTCCATCAGCAATCGCCATTGGTTGGCCGTCACTGGTTAGTTCAGTGCATGCCGTGAACAATAACACTGCATCATCCCATGGTATGCTTTGTCTTTGGTCTGGTGCTTCGATACCTTGTTTCTTTAATCGTTGCTCCAATGCTCCATCTTTCTGTACGAGAAGAGTCCATTCCTCAGTATCACCGTTAGAATGTGATTCCAATGCAGTGAGGACCGCTTCTGCACGCTTGCCGTTACAAGCATCAAGTGTGATGAACGGTGGAGTTCCACTCGCAAATCGGTCAAGGTCCATGTTGACTCGCCATCGTGAGACTGTGATAAGCCCTTGCTTCTCACTTGTCTCTCAATAACCGGTCCATTCGCTCTTCCATGCTCAAATTCTTCTTTTCACCATCGCCCATTTCCCTTCGGAGTGAGGCGAGTCGTCCGGAAGGACTCTCATCGAGCTCATCATCAATTTCAATCACTTCTTCTTCGACAACAATCGTTTCCTCTCCAGGCGTTTCAAATACTTCGACCGCATTTTCTTCATCAAAGACAAAGGAGAACTCTTCTTCGATATCTTCCTCGTCTTCTTCAGGTTCTTTTTCATCTATTTTGACGCTTGGAAGTTGCTTTTTTTGCCCCTTCTTTCTGTCAAGTTTTGGTGTTGAACTTTGTGTGAATACTCCTGCAAAGAAAGCGATGATGAGTAAAATGGCCGCAACACCAATGCTGAGCAAAACATCACTTTGCTCAACAACAGGTTTACTTTCTATGGAGAAATAGGCAGTTGCTTTGTTATCTTCAAGGTTATCGTCAATATCATACGGTGAATCACAAGAGAGTGTAGCCTCTAATCGGTCATTGTCCGGTAAGCCTTGGGTATCGCCAATGATCACAACAGGTGCATAATCAGAATTCACGACATCAACTATACGGGTTGTGGACCAGTCAGAATCAATACTCTGGATTTCAATTCGACAGGTTACATCAGCGAGTCGTTGATATTCGCTTCTCTGAATACTAATTTTTAATTCACCATCAGTTGCTGAAAAGGAAAATATGGCGAGGTTCCATCCGCTACTCCTCGAAATCGATGAAATTGTTTGCGTTTCAAGGATTCGACCATACGAATCAATGACCATCACTTGAACTTCAATCATGCCAGCCACTGGCGTCCATTCAGAGATATTCAAATCAAAAGTGCCACTCTCCTCAGACCCAAGTACGATTGAACTCTCGTTCAAATCGACTTGTTCACCTGTGTTACTTAGGAGAATCAGTGTTGCTCGAACAGGTTCATCCGATGCAGTAACCGTACACCCTCCGACACTTCCGCTCAGAGGGATAAGGCCTAGTTGAGAAAAGGCTGAAATTTCGAGGTTGCAGTTCACTTCTACATTTGGAAGTTCATATCCCGCGAGGTACAACGAAAGGGTTTCGTTCGAATCTGTGGAAGAGAGAATGATAACCTCGTTTCGATCAGTCCCCATTGTAATTTGTATTGAATTCTCATTGACTGAAAACTCCTCATTACTTGTCAGGTCATCAAGACTAACATTTGAATTGAGTAGAATACTCACTTGTGTTCCCGATGCAGCACGGTAGACTGGCGTTGTTCCAAAGGCAAGTGCGCCCTTCTCAATTTCGATATCATGTATCTGCAGTCCTAATGTAGGGTGAGTAATTTCAAGAGTAGCCAGGAATCGCTGTCCAGTCCACCCTTCACTTGGTATCAAGTTCAACGGGATTCCGAGGAGCTGATTTGGTGCCACGACCATTTGGCTTGGACCTTCAACCGTCCAACCGTTTGGTAAACCGGCAACATTCAGTTGGAGAACTGCTACATCGTTACCACTGTTTTCGATCCAAGCAGTCGGCATTCCACCTTGGTCATTGATCTTCCAAATCCCCTTATGGCCAATGATAATATTCGGCGCATCTCCAACTCGTACTGGTATTTCCTGTACTGTGGAACCTGAACCATCCGCATCACTGATTCGTAGTTTAAGAATTCCAATCTCTCCGGCAACAGCATCTTCGGGTGGAGTCACAAAGACCGTGACAGTGGTTGATTCGAATGGTTGTACAATCTCTGCACTTTCTGGATATGTGATGTTCCATCCTGCGCCTGCCTTCGCAAAATACGGAGCACGAGGTGCATTCCCGAGTTGGTCGACGGTCAACGTAACGTTTTGTCCAGCGGGGTCAATGGTGAGGGAGGTGTTCGCAAGGTTGAATCTCCAACCTGACATATGTTCGACATTGAATGCGAGGCTGATATCTTTGATCCAAATGTCTCCAGAGTATACACCGAATTGCATGTCAGCAACTGTATCTGACCATGTGTTGGAAGGTACGGTGAATTCCAATGAGTAAGCAGCCGACTGATTGACACCTAATGATTGACCGGTGAACGTCGGTGCGTTCCATGTCGAGGTGTCAAGACCTGAGTGGACATAGCTGAACGATGGAACAATTCGCAAGGTATCATCTGCATTTCCGGTATTCTTTGCTGTGAATTCAAGGGTGACTGAATCATCGGGAGCAACAGAATATTCTGTGCCTGAGGTCATGTTGATATCCCAACGGTGGTCAGGTTCTGCTTCAACAAAGAGGCTCACTGAATCAACAACATTTGGGTCGCCAAGTGATGTCCAATAGAATTCCAATTCAAAGGGTGTTTGAGCAGGAACCTCTGCACCGAGAGTGACTTGAACCGTAGCGATCGTATATGCCAATGGGCCAAGAGAGCGTTGTTCAAGAGAAATGAAACTGAAATTTACCGATGGTGAATGTGGCTCGCCTGGTATTGGCTTGGCTTCTGCTGAAAGAAGGAACTCATCAATTCCATTCCCTGGGTTTTCTAATTTCAAACGAATGTTCTGTGGCTCAGTCACGTTCATTGAAACGCTCTCACCAATTGTAGTAGGGAGTGGCTCCAACAGAGTTGCTTGAGAACGATAGATTTGCAATACTTGCAAGGAGAAGGTCAAGTTGGAATGAGCGACTGTAGTATCTGGTGTTGAAAATACGTGACGGTAGGGTACAGTGTTTGGTGGCAGTTGAAGCGTGAGTGTTCCCGTAGCCACACCATTACCACTTCCAGCAAGTTCGAGGTTCGAACCATTGAGTGAGAGGTCTCCACTTGTCGACCATTGCCAATTTGTTTGAATCATTTGCGCATCAGCAGTATTCCATTGCAGGAGTCCACTTGTCGGAAGGTCAGCATCAATTTGCCACGAGAGTGTTGAGTTGGGGAGGCTACGGGTATGCAACGGCGTAACGATTGTTGTAACAGCGGTAAACAGAACCTCTACTTCTTCACACAAAGTCTGGCTTCCACTACCGATACATAGAGTGAGGGTCGTTGATGTTGTAGAACCAAGGGGGGCATTACTCGGTACATCGAGGTGTGCAAACACTTCGACATCTTCGGTTGGGTCTAATGTCAAAGCAAATATTTCATCACCATTTGAATCATGTAGAGAAGGAGAACCACCCCAAGACGGTGCAGTCCAATCGATCGAAGTGGTTGATTCCTGTGCATTACCTAGATTTTCAACAACCATCCAAGCCTGAGCAGTTCCGAGTATCCGCCCGTAGCCATCACTCATTCCCAATCCACTTGGACCAGTAACAGAAAGTCCTCGAGTACGAAGAACCTCGAGTGGCATTTGTATCGTCGTTCCAATCGATGGATCGTCATTGAGCGTTAAGTTAAGGTCAACATAGCTGTTATCGTCACCTAAGGCATTACTCGGAATTCCAACATTAAAGGTAACGGTAACCGGGCTGTTAGGAGCGAGGCTCGGTTCGACATTCGCACCATTTTGCAGATTAAATGTCCAACCTGAAGGCAGTGCAGCGTCATCCCATGTGAGGCTCCAATCAGCAGTTCGTGAGCCAAGAGCAACCAATTCAATAACGACAGATTCAGTTGTACCCGGTGATATGCGTGGCGTTTCAATTGGAAGGTCAATTCGTGCCACATACGGTTCGACAATTGCCAATTCGATCGTCACTCTGTTGTTGTCTTCTCGTGCTTCAGTGAGGTTGCCGTTCACATCTAAGATCATGGTGACGTTATGGATGCCCAGTTCTGCAGTTATCACTGCACTAAAGGTGAGTGGACCACCTTCTCCTGAAGGTGAAACCGGTTTAACATCATCAAAGCGTTCTCGAGCGATTTCATTTCCGTTCAACAATAAGACCACATCGAGGTCATCATCATTCTCGATGGTACCAATGTTGGAGAATTGCCCGGTAATCGTAACTTGTTGCCCAGGGTCTGGTTCAGCAGGATTGAAGCTGATTCCTCTTTGGTCTGCAAGCGGGGCGAAATCAGCCGCAGCTTGCGAGATGAGGGTGTCTCCGATCAAAATATCGAGAATTCCATCGCCATCCATGTCGGCAATTGCAGGCCCTGCCCAAACTCTGTGAGGCATTGCCAAAGGAGAGGACCATTCATTATTGATGTCGGCAGAAGCACCTGTTTCGCCATCAAATGCCCAGAGTCGCTGACCAAAGGCAACGATGATTTCTGGCACATCATTGCCATCAAGGTCCATCCAGATTGGTGAAGATACAGCAATTTCATCATTATCGTTACCAGTTCCACGTTGTAAGTCTCGAGTCCATTCTTTCAAAGGAGTGGTCAAACTAATGTCGTGACATCCAACCATGCCCTTTCTGTTGAAATTGAGGGATGATTCGGAATACCAGGTCACCCAGCATAAACGGTCATGTATCCCATCGTTGGTGGTGTCGATTGGAAGTGGTTGTGCATCTGCGTAACCATTTTGCGCTCGGAAATTAAAAATCTCACTTGTAGAGGTTAATTCCATTCCGATGAATCGAGCCCCATTTCCAGTTGTACGCCCATTCGAATCTGTTGGTACGGTTAGAATCATCTCAGGAGCATCATCGCTGTCCAATTGTACAATGACGGGGCCAGGGAGTCGTAGACGTGGTGAATCTGAATCCGAATCTGTTCCTTGGAGTGCGACACGTTCCCAGTCAAGAGAGCCTGATGCACCATCAATTCTCCAGACCCACATGTTACCGGAATTCGAATCAATTGTTGTGAGGACAATCGCAGATGTCGAACTATCAAGAGCAGCCCATGAGGGGTCGGAAGGATGTGTGCCTCGGTCAAGCGATATCTCCCAATTGGGTTCGGAAGGTACACTTGTTGTCAAAGCGAAAGAAAGTACAGTCGGGTCGCCGGAATTCTCTTCCACAGCAGCGATGACTAATTCTGGTATTCCATCGAGTTCTAAATCCGCAAGAAGGGGCTGGGTTACTGAAAGATGATTGGAATTGCTTGTAGGTAGGTGCGGGCTTGTAATACCGATGCGATAGTCAGCATCACTGTAGCTCCAAAGTTTCTCATTACTATGGCCCGATTTTTGCCAACCGGATTCTGTACATGTCAGCTCAGGTGACCACAGATCGATTTGGAGTGAACTGGACGTGTCATAGACAACGAGGATCTCAGGCTTCCCATCATCGTTGATGTCATGCACGATTGGTGTTGAGCGGATTTCATTGGTTTGGCCAAGACTTACTTGCCAAGCGATCTTTGCATCATCACCCGAAAGTATGCTTAACAGACTCTCAGAACCATCATTCCAGACCATGACTGCAAACAATTCACCTTGTCCGCATCGTTCCAGTGCCGCATTGGGTGCTGTAATACTTTGGGAAAAATCTGCGATAATCGAACCATACGCATCTGCACCATCATCCAGTCCAACCCAGTTGACGACTGGACTGTCGATGACGCCGTATTCACTAACATCCTCAACGTTTCCTTCACCGGGTCCACCATCTGGTCCATGTGGAGGCATCGTACCATTATGAGTCGGCGTTCGAGCATATTGCCCCCAGGGTTGAGTATCCCCAAGCCATGTTTGATTTTCATTAACCGAATAGACCACAGTAGAGTTTTCAAATTGGGTCGTATCATTGGTTGCATTTACGAAAAGCGGCGAAAGTGATGACAGTACCAACAGCAATAATGGCAAAATAGCGCCAGCGATTTTGGGCGCTCGATGCAACGATTTGCTTGTCATTATTGTGTAGGGGACTTCGGGGGTTGTTATGGCTTATGGCGGTGTGAGTTAAAAAGAACCGATTCTCAGTTGCTTTTGTCACCCTCAATGGCATATATCCCCGTGTTTTCCATTTTCGTCCACCCTTTTGTGGGCGAGTGGATTAAATAGGGGTCTTCAGTGGCGTGAATGACTACGGTCGACTTCTCTCTCGAGGCGCATGCCGGTGAAGGACGGAATGGGATTCCCCACTCCTTCTTCATCTGTGCTATCGAGAATTAGTTTGAGGTGAACATAATGTATAAAATCGTCACAAAGGAAGACACGATCCGCATTCCAGCAGAGTACATGCGCAAGGGCGCATCCTTGAACGACCACATTGACCGTCTTTCAATGACTGCTTTTGAAGGTCGTTTCGATGATGAAAACCGATTTGTGTTAGTGACTTCAAACCACGAACCTCTTGGTCGTGGACGAATTATTCACGGCGACGGTGCTATCTATCAACGAGTTCGATTTGATGCAGTTTTGTTTTGCATGGATGATTATGAAGTGGTCGAAGGCGCAGTTTCTGAAGTCAACGAGTTCGGAGCATTCGTTCGAATTGGACCAATGGAAGCTTTGCTCCACAAGTCACAAATTATGGAAGACCAAGTTGAAGCAAACGTTGGCGCTGGAATTATTCAAGGCCGCCAATCAAGCCGAAGCATTGGTGTTGGTGACTCAGTTCGAGCCCGTATCGTATCCCTTTCCCCAGACACCTCCGATCCTCGACGCTCAAAGATTGGTTTGACCAGTAAGCAACCAGGACTTGGATGCCACGACTGGCTCGGCGAAGATGCAAATGTGTGAGGTGTGAAGCATGGTTAAGATCCCTTTCGCATGCGGTGAATGTCACCTCGTTCTCGAAGATGGAGTGGATATGTGTCCTCGCCATCCGTCAGCCCGTGTATCTTCTGAACACCAAGGCTATGTCATTATCATGAATCCTCATCGCTCGGAAATTGCCAAGCGATTGAAGATTGAGCAACCGGGCAAATACGCCCTCAAAGTAAGCATTCGTTGAAGGAGATGAAAGTATGGATATAGTATCGCGAAAAGAAAACAAACTGCTCAACCGTGTGGAAATTGATTTCCGCTGGCAACATGAAGGACAATCTACACCATCTCGCAAAGCCGTTATGGATTTAGTCCGAACACTTGAACCGGGATCGAACCCTGACTGCATTGTCGTCAAGGAATGTAATACTCGCTTCGGTCAACCATTGACGACAGGTAAGGCATTCATCTACGCTGATGTTGGCTCAATGACTGTTGAACCTGAATATATTCACAAGCGACATGAACAATTCCGTTCAGCGTCACCAGCACCTGCTAAAGAAGGAGGTGACGAGTGATGGGAGACGGTCCTAAAGCTGGAGCAAAGTGGTCAAAGTACTCCGTTGGAGAAGATGGCACACTCACTCGTAAAGCAGAATTCTGCCCACAATGTGGTCCAGGTGTTTTCCTTGCAGTTCACTCGAACCGCAAATCGTGTGGCCGATGTGGTCATACTGAAACCAACGAATGAACTTCAGTTCATCATTGAACGTAGATCGTTCAAGATACCTTCTGAATTCCAGTTATCATGTGTCCAGCGTACGCGTTGGTACCCATACTCATCAACCAAAACGACACCGTCGGTGTGTTGGACATCATAGTACACTGTATGTCCTCTGGCAAGACTGGTACTGCTGTTCGCCTCGGTAAGTACAACTCCAATTGAGAAATCAGTCCAGACCTCTTCCAGGAGTGAGAGGTTCTCCTCAGTTTCTACAGTGGTTGTAAGGTGCGGCCAAGTGACATTGTACTGCTCCATGTATTCCGTGAGGGCAATTGGACCATCACGCCAAGGGTCAACTGTAATCGAAATGAAACTGACATTGGAACGCTCATTCTCACTGAGTTGAGACTCGAGCCATTTCATGTCGGAAGTTGTTGTTGGACAAACATCAGGGCAATTGACATAGATGAAACCAAAAACCACAATATTTCCATTCAAACTTGTAGAATTGAAGCGTGAATCGTTATTGTCTTGTAATCCAAATGCTCGGTACGATTGTACTGGATTGATGTCTTCACCTTGGTAGTAGTCTGGATCAGCTGGATTCAAACAACCAGCAGTCGCCACCATGATGGAAAGACAAATCACAACAAAGTACTTGTTCACTGTGATGCCTCAGTCATTGGAACGCTGGCCTCGAACAAAGGCAGCACCGATGACGACAAGGAGTATCCATGTCGTATTCCAAAGCAAGCCTTGTATGTCAACTCTGTCTTCGACTGAATCAAACAGTTCGGGCATGTGAGAATAGAGAGTTTGTGCAGCATTGCCGCCAGGAGGACCACCGCCACCTTGGCCGCCTCCAGCATTGGAGTCATCAGCAATGCCATGGTAACAGAGCAAAAAGTACGGGAAACCAATCATTGGGACAGTATCGCCATTGGTGTCAACGACCGTCGAACTTGAACCACTCAATGGCGTTGAGACGTAGTAGTATGTTCCTTGAGGATATTCAGGTGTAGGTCCATATCGGCCATTGCACTGGTCTAAATCACCCGAACCACTGACATAGTTCCAATCGTCGATTCCATTGTAACCTTGGTCACCACCCTCGCTGGTACGTTCAACAGCATAGGAAGATTTCATGCCTTTGACTGCTCCACTGTCATCCCATGTATACATGCCATAGATTGGATAGCCATCGAATGACCATCCGATGATCGGTGAATGTTTGGTGGAATCAATCAGACTCCAGTCGTAATCTTGCATTGTTTCCCCTGTTTCAGGTTCCCAATACTGGCACATTGCATCCCAGTGGTAATGTACACCAGTTGGGCCAGCGTGTGCCCCACAATATCCGAGGTCAATCGGTTGACGGTCTTCGGTGAAGTAGAAGAAATCAAGAGCGACTGCATCCCCACCTGGGCCTTCTTCTGGTCCAAAAATAGGGACTCCGTTTGCTGCAACTGCCACTTGTCCTCGATCCGCTGCGCATTCCCATTGTCCATTTGCTGCAGGGCAATTTGTAGAGGTGTGGCCGCCGATTGTATCGTTGGTTGGATTCAAAGGGATACTCCATGTGTGAGATTGTACATCCCCTGGTCCGAAAGCTGAAATCCAGTTATGGTTCGGGATTCCATTTGAATTGACGTTCATTTCTGTTGACGATGCGGATACAGTCACTTCACATTGGAACCAAGGACCTGAGCCGCCACCGTTCGGTGCATTGACGCCGTTGGTGTTTTCATTGTAATTGTCATTGACTCCGTTATCATCTCGAACCCATGGGCCATTGCCATCTTGGCAATACCATGAATCGACTGGGTCATAGGGCTCAATGCCTGCACGAATGAAGGTGAGGATTTGGTCGAAATGTTGGTCATTCTCGTAAGGCAAATGGTGCGCAGCAGTTTGGCTATGCAAATCAAGCGAGCCAGTAAACTTCTGAGCAAGGGCTGGTGCGAGGTCTTTGAAAGCCCCATCATTTTCACCTGAGAAAATCATTGCGGGAGTTGAAAATGGTGCTGCATCATCAATCGTATCCATTAAGCCATGATGAGTTGTTGGCAAGTAACCATTGTAGAGCATAACTCTGTCAAAGGTGTTCTGTGTGTTTGCAAGATAGACTGGAATCATTGCGGAGCCTTGTGAATAGCCAAGTAGAGCATAAAATGGCCCGTTGTCTGTAACCATTTGGTCAAGATAGGCTATGGATAAATCTGCCCAATCCGGATCCGTTGTTGGTTCACCTTTACCACCAGGTGGGTCTTGATACCAAACATTTCCACTTTCAGGTGTGCTGGCGAATACAAATTCAAATTCAGGTAATGCATCAACGAGGTCTTGCATTCCTTGTTGTGATGCTAACCCCGAAGCAGAATCGCCACCTCCATGAAGTGCGAGGATTTTCATTGATGTGGGGTTGGGTATGCTTGACGTGCATCCTACAGCATTGACAATCTCGCCCGCCGGCGTATTGGGACATTCATCAATATCGTTGGTCACTCCATCACCATCATCGTCTTTTTGCGATGCGGAGCAGCCAGCAGTATCTACTGATTCTCCAACCGGTGTGTTGGGGCATAAATCAAGAACGTTATTCACGCCATCTGAATCACCATCTTTTTGTGATTCAGAACATCCATTGACATCGACACTTTCCGAAGTCGGCGTGTTAGGGCATTGGTCAACATCGTTCATCACACCGTCCATGTCGGTATCAGTTTCGGATTCTGAGCAACCGGTTGCATAGACGGGTTCTCCTTCAGGAGTTGAATCACATTGATCAGCCTCGTCGAGAACACCGTCGCTATCGAGATCTGTTTCAGGCTCCGGCGGCACAGGAAGATTCACTCGAATGGTCGAGGTTGATTCGGTAAACAATCCACATGAAGCGATGATGTCACCTTCAGTGTTGTGGTATGAGGTATTGACTGACATGCTGTATCCCCCAGTCGTCAAGTTTTCATCTCCGTCGATGAGGCGTGCAGGACTTTGACCTTGTGGATGATACTCTATACTGCAAGTGTTTGGGAATTTGTGTACCATCAAGCCTTGTAGGGTTCCGATTGAAGAACCCTCTTCAGGTTGAATCCAAAGGAATGAAAGAAGTACATCATTTTCTTCTGGAGTAATTATGGTTAATTGAGATATTGAAACATTGCTCGTCAACCCATCAGCATCTGTAGCCTGAATTTGTAAAATCCAAGTCCCTGGTTGTGAACGTTCAGTCATGATTGACCATGAACCATCTGCCGCCGGAGTTGTACTGTGCGGTTCTCCAATCTGTTGAAGAGTATTTGCATCAATTAGCACGATTGTCACCGTTGTTGTCGTGAGTTCCTCATCAAGAACGAATCCGCTGATACTCGCGTTTTCATTATCCCATTGATGTATGAATTCAGCCGCATTCAAGACACTTGGTGAAGTATTGATTGCCTCGGTAGAATCTTGCTGTACCTCTTCATTGGTAGCAGTTTCTTCATCGCTGGTAGTCTCATTCATCATGAGTAAAAACCCAGAACTTACCATGAGTAAAGCGAGAACTCCGCTAATTATCACCATTTTTGATTCCATGAATACAATCTCGCAACACTGGCATATAATCCTTCGGTGTTTTTGAAGGGCGTTGAATCAGTTGACGTCAAATGAAGATTCTACGAACTCTCCACTGTTCATGAGTATGAGTGTCGAACCATTGTAGTGTACCAGTTGAACTGGGATCTCATCGAAATCGTATCGTTGCTGTATTGATTCTGAAAAAAGAACTTCCTCGCGCCATCCAGCAATATGCCAAGCGTCATGTTTGACACTCCATATTGCATGTTGAACCG
>Ga0209709_10003138_pt1 | contig 13866 bp, 23 predicted proteins | sample ArcticOcean_MG_C_2_FD_187435 | JGI IMG/M metagenome (GOLD analysis project Ga0209709, IMG submission 187435) | Marine microbial communities from western Arctic Ocean - ArcticOcean_MG_CB4_136 (SPAdes) (version 2) | ecosystem: Environmental > Aquatic > Marine > Oceanic | place: Arctic Ocean... | reverse complement strand
TTTCATAACTTTTTTAGCAACTTAGTAGGGAACCGTTCCCTGACTGCTTCAAATAGTATAACATCTGTGTGGAGAATTGCAAGCATTTTTTAAAACTTTTTTAAATTTCTTTGTAGCCTTCGTACTTCAATAGGTCGACCAAAAATCTCCAATGATTTGGTGCGTCTTTAGATATGAGCAAAAAGGTTTTGCCTGAGAGGTTTGACCAACTGACTTCGTAGTGCTTAGGGTGACGCTCTGTGTCATAGTCGACGATTGAATAGGTTTTAGTTGTTGAAGTTTTTGTATTCATTTATTCTTTCAATAATTATGTTGCAAAGAGTATTTATGTCGTTCCAATTGTTTGGCGCATGGCCATGGTCGCAAATTATCTTGTCAAGATGTGGATAAGCGTGATTGCGCTCAAGCCCATCGTGCCAAGTCATAACATCCTCTTGAAGCTGTTCTTTGAGTTCATCAAACATTTTGTTTCTCATAACGGAGATAAGTATAGCAAATGCACAGAAAATGTCAAGCAATAAATTGTAAAAGATAAATAGCTAAATAGCAAATAGCTAAATAGCACAATTGGTACCGGTGGCCGGACTTGAACCAGCACTCCCTCGAGGGAAAGAGATTTTAAGTCTCTCGTGTCTACCAATTTCACCACACCGGCATCTCGTAAGTCATTGATTACCAAAGGTTTACGGCGGGGGCTAGGCCGCGAAGCTAAACCCTTGGGGCTTAGCGACTTAGCTTGTCTTACAAGTGAATCGGTTTGCCATCCCGATCTAATGCGCCCTGTCGTTGATACTCTGCGCGATCTGCTGCCGCCTCTGCGGCGTCTATTGCAGCCATCTCCAGCTCATCGTACCACAGATTCAACTCCGCACGCTCCTGCGCGCTGGCCTCGTATACCTCTTCACAACTTATCATATCCGTCATAACTGAGAACAGTATACCATAGATTTCGCTATTGTCAACAGTTTTTTTATTTTTATTAGAGTTTATAGAATGCGTGTTGTCCGATAACCTTGACAGGCTTTTGACCTTTGGCCCAGTAAGGTTTTTTCTTCATCCATGTTGCGTGATAGTGGTTAGCATAGCCAACATAGTCGCGAGAGAGAAGAGAAACGTTGCGAGCTAACAACAAAGCGTACTTTGCTTGTGGGACTTTAAGCAAGTGCTCAAGATTTTTAAGCTTCTTGCCATTCCAGCAACTAAACTGCAATCGTTGCAAACAAACTTGCGACGGTGTTATCTTGCGTTCGTTGGAGCGTTGCGCTATCACAGCCGCCACAGCGTACATTCCTTTTTCGCCTTCGCCTCTCGCTTCTGCAAGAATAGTAATTGCAATAATTTTTTCTGCGTTGGTTGTCGTAAAGCTCTTGTGACCATTGCCAGCAAAAACAGTTAGGGCCACGATAGCAGCCGCGAATGTTAAGATAATTTTTTTCATCATTTGGAGTTAGAATCAGCCTTGTCTCTTTTAGTCCAGTAATCGGACGAGTTGTCGAAGAAGCCTTTCTCGACTAATCTTGCGTAGCTTTCGTCAACCAGTCGTTTAGTTTCGGCCCACCATCCTTTACTGTAGGTATAGTGAGGCATCGCGTCAGAATCATCCCAACTGTCGGCGACTTTGCCCAAGCTCCCGCTTTGGCCGTTGGGTCGTGGATGGAGTGGAGTTTTGTAGTATTTCTTTCCCATAACAGATTTAAGTATAGACTATGCAGTTAAAATGTCAAGCACTTAAATAACAGTCGTAGCAGGTTATTCCGTATTCAGAAGCATCTTCTTCAGGAGGATCAAACTCCGTAGTCCACTCCCATACTTCTAGGCCTTCGGATTCTTTGCTGCCACAATGATAACAAGCGAGTTCTTTTTCTTCTATTGTATTTCTCATAACAAAAATATTATCGCATTAATCTCTCAACAAGTCAAGTCTTAATTCATCCGCAAGTCGGAAACAATCGGCCTCTGTTGAGTTGATCTCCACCCCAACCGTCAGCGATCTCGTAGCCATCTCTCTCCAACACCCACGGCCAGAGATTACCATCTGCCTCTTGAGCTACCTCTAAAGCCTCATCCATTGCTGAATGATCTTTACCGTCCTTGCCTGTAAATTCTTTACTGCTGACGCGGTTGGTGTCTTCGTTCTTCCAAGTGATTTTGTATTTCATCTTTTCTCTCATAACTTCAAATAGTCTAACAGATTTTGGTCTTAATGTCAAGAGCTTTTTACCACTTAACCACTCGGAACCATTCTCCCTGCGAGGAGGAGCTATATGGAGGGAAGTTGAAACTTGTCCACTCGTCCAGAGGGATCTCCTTGACTGTCTGCGCTCCATCTACCCAAGGCCCTTTGACCTTAACCGTTTTTTCTTTCATGTTCTTATCTCTCATAACTGGGAATAGTATAGCACAATCTCGCTAAATAGCAAGCTTTATTTTCACTTTTCTTTGTTTTTTTTTACCTACCTAAGTCATTGCGCTGCAAGGGGTTACGGCGCCGCCCATGCCCCCCGAGCTAAACCGTTGGTGCTCAACGACTTACCACGCTACAACGATTCTGAAAAAACATTTGTTGGGTGGCAACTGATACCAGTGAAACAATGGACTAGTTGTTTGGGTTCCGACAGCACCAAAATTATACAAATCAGTCCAAGTCTTTAAGTCGCGAGAGTATTGGACAGTATAGAGAATAAAAGGATCTATATCCGTGCATTTAAAATATATTCCACCGGGTGAGCCATAAGGGCTACCGTTAGAGTTTACTTTTTGCTTTTGTATTTTTAATTCAATAGAAGCGGCGTTGACACTAACCGCACCCACCAATAACAATAAACTAATTATTTTTTTCATCGTGTCATCTTTTCCATTTCCTCATCAAAGAAGAATTGCGGCTTTTCGACTGCGCCCACCGTGTCACCGTGTAAAAAACGGTTTATGTGTCGAGTGGTGGTTGAGCTAAAGTGTTTACTTGTTTTGTAGTAGTGCGAATTGATACGAGCAGCAACCGGCGTTTCATAAGAAAAGAAAAAGATATTTCCATTCTTGAATCGGATTTCGGTTTCGTTTGAGCCTTTGTTTCTTAGTTTCATTTTATTTATTACAGGTTAAGGGCGAACACCATGACAGCAGCCGTTAATGCTGCGCCGCTCGTTATCCGTAACCAAGCGCCGAGTTCGTTCAGTCCGAGGTCGTTGATCAGCCATTTCATGTTTTTAGTAATTTTTTTCATTATCAGTCGCAAGAATCTTCAAAGCAGTTATCAATGCTGGTTACCTGAATCATTTCACCCTTTAGCCACGTCTTGCCGTTGGAGATGTTTACAAGTTCCGCGTGGAACTCTTTGATCATATCTTGTTCGGTTGTGCCGAGTGGGAAAGTCGTGTGGATTCTATCGGTTCTGGCAAGCTCGTGGTTGCCTTTGTATTCAGGATTGCGCTTCACGTTGAACACTACGTTTAGGAATCTCTTTTTGGTCTTTGTCATATCTCTCATAACTGGGAATAGTCTAACAGGTTTTGTGGTAAAAGTCAACCCTTTTTTGTTACTTTTTTCACTTTTAATCCGCGCTTGAACTGCTCCCAAGTGGGGCGTTCGCTTTCGGGGGTCGTCATGTCTAGCTGTAGGGCTTTCCATTCCCTCATCTGATCCATGCGCTGGCGTTGGATGAAGTGGCTGCGTATCTCGGTCATTGTCATTGTATTTCTCTCACTCACTGGATAAAGTATAGCACAAAAGTTCGAGGAAGTCAACCCCTAAATACGTTTTATTTCACTTTTTTTTGTTGTTGTAAGTTGTTGATTACCAGAGGTTTAGGCCCGGGGCCTTGGCCGCCGAGCTAACCCCTTGATGGTCAAGGACTTAACTACTGGCTGATAATTAGTATTCGCAACCGTAATCGTTGCAACCACCGTAATCCTCATCAGTCCCCCAACCGGCACTCGCGAGCGCGTCCCCGTCCGCTTCCGCGTCCGAGTTGAAGCCATCCCACGGCTCATCGCTGGCATCGCCCTCAAACGACCAGACCGTTTCAGTCTCGCCATCACGGTCACGCAACACATCGACACCAGCCTCATTAGCGGCCTCAATGGCGTCCTCGAGCCCATCATGGCTCACGTCGAACATACGGAACAAACCGTCCTCATCTTTCATGTAGTAGCTTTCGCTCATAACTTCAAAAAGTATAGTTGATTTTTCGTCAAATGTCAAGCACTATTTTTAAGGTTTCTGCGGATGTCTTTCAGGTTGTTCTCTAGCTCCTTGGCTGGCGTCCATCCTTCGGGAAGCTTGCCCCAGTTCTCCAGCGTGTGCTTTTCCATGTGCACGATATCTTCAGCCTTGCCAGTCAAGCGATCAATCTGGCTGCGTAGGTTGGCGTTCTCAGAATCAACTCGATCGATTATGTTTGTAGTATTCATCTTAGTATTTCTCTCACTCACTGGGAATAGTATAACACAAGATGCCACAGATAGCAAGACTTATTTTCATTTATTTTTCATGCTGTAAGTCATTGATACTCAAGGGTTTACGTCGGGGGGCTAGGCCCCCGTGTCAAGCTTAAAGTGGTAGGCCGGGTGGGACTCGAACCCACAGCCAACGGCTTAAAAGGCCGCTGCTCTACCATTGAGCTACCAGCCTATTGGCCGAGTATGTGCTTGCCTGTGATAGTCACAATGTCTTTCTTGTGGACAGGCAGCCCAGTCTCGACGCTTACAAAAGTCTTATTCTTATAGGGGTTGTATGTAATGCGCTCAGAGCTACCATCATACGATGCGACAGCCACACGCTCACCGCTAACGTAGGCGTGAACGTTCTTGCGCTTCTCTTCGATCACGCGCCTGCGCCCTGCTGGCTGTACATGGAACGTTGCGCCTTGCAGGCTAATCATGCTGACATGGTCAATGACCTTGCCACGTTGCCTGACGCTCAGGCATTTCTTATGTAGGTTGTAGTATACTTGCACTCTCATTACTTCTTAAAGTTAATTCTGTAACCGTAGTCTCTCACGAAGTCACGGCGTATTGGATGAAGACAAGCCTCGCCGCCATGCGTGAAGTATACGCGCTGATTCGTGCAGCTCTTTGGTGGAGCAATGCGGAATCCTTTTTGCGTCTGCTTAACAGCAAAGCCATTCGTGACAAGTTCCTTGATGATCTTCCTGAATTGTTTATTCATCTCAATTAGTTTAGCAACTGCATCAAAATTGTCAAGCATCAACCGAGCCAAGGCCCATCGAATGATGGCGCATCTTCGTCTCGCACATATGGTTGAGCAAGTCGCGCCTTCTCTTGAGCTTCCTTAAGGTTGCGCTTCATGCGTCGCTTCATGCGTTCAATTGCTTCGTGCCTTAACAGCTTGGCGTCTTTGAATGGTTTCAATCCGATTAAGTTGGCAGCGTTTTTATACATAACTCTCATAACAAAAATAGTTTAACAGATACAGCAAAAATGTCAAGCACTTATTCGCATTCGTGGCACTGGAACCAATCGGTGTCAGTCCATTGGTCAGCCTCATGTTGGCTGATGCGAAGCTCTTCGTTACATCCGCAGCATGACACTAACACGGTCTTCTCATCCTTCAACCAAGGCAGCACACTTAACACTGACATGTCACCACCCTTTTCCGCTCTCTTACGGATTCCTTCACTTATTGCTCTTTGACTATCTCTCATAATATTTTCTGTATTGTTCTTTCTCTCACTCACTGGTAAAATTGTATCACACTTTTGACGCAAAGTCAAGCCCTTTTCCATCTTTTATTTCACTTTTTTTCCGCGGTACAAACGTCTCATCAACTGGCTCTTGGCATGGGATAAAGGGGTGCTTGGTGATCTTCAAGGTGCGGCGGATGAAGCTAGCGTAGTTGGCCCCGTAGGTTTCGGTCATTGTGTTTTTCATGTTGTTCTTTCTCTCACTCACTGAAGATAGTATAGCAGAAAATTCCGAAGATTGCAAGCTTTATTTTCACTTTATTTCACTTTTTTTTTCGTGCGCTAAGTCATTGGTGCCCAATGGTTTAGGCCGGGGGCCATGCGGGGGGCGCTAACCCCTTGGGGCGCAGCTACTTAGTCTTCACAAAGGCCGGAGTAACCGAAGTACCCGCAATCCTCGTGCGTAGGCGATTCAAAGTCATCGCCACCGTCGTCCTCGTCAGCCTCAACGCGGAAGCCATCGTGCGAACCCTCGACCGGTGCGGACATGTCCTGCGCGTCGAGCCAATCAATATAATCTGATTTTATAAGTCCCATAACTGAGAAGAGCATAACAGAATGCTGAAAAATGTCAACCATTTATTGTCTTAATATTGATGTTTTTTTGAGCACTGACACCCCCCCATTTCCAGAAAAAATAAACAATCAGTACGTTATAATAATGGACCCCGGTAGGTTTTCTCAATATGTAATTCAATTTTGTTCATTTCATCATTTCATCAAACCAAAAAAAAACCCAAGCCCAAAATCCCCCTAAAGAGATAAAAACAAAAGCCTATTTAATAAAAAAAAGAAAAAATAACAAAAATAGAAGGCGCCGCTTTTCTTCCTATAATTACAATAGATGTTACGCTCGAATGTTCTTTATAATAATGATGGCTCCGCACGATACTTTGGAGAAAAGGAAATAGATAGGTATTTAATTGCACAGTATCTTCGCCACATAAAAAAAGGAGTATATGTAGAATGCGGTGCCGTAAATGGGTTGCAGCAAAGCAACACTGTAATTTTGAACTATGGTTACGACTGGGGAGGGATATTGGTGGAGCCAAACCCTCATAGTTATAAAGATTTGATAAGATGCCGCTCACATAATAATTATATAGTGAACTGCGCTCTCGTATCCCATGACTGCAAAGAAGAGTATATAGAGGGGTTTTTTGATGCGCATCTAGTCAACAAGGTGATCGTCGCGGGAGAGCCTTCGGAGAAAGAATATGGGGATATTATGTCCGGGCAAATCAAAACAAACTTCAATTACGACAAAGAAAGATTTCCCTCCGACGAGAAGCTGATTAAAGTAAGCGCAAAGACCTTAGATCAGATTTTTGCTAAAAGCGGACTCAAAGGAGCGGACTTTTTCTCTTTAGACGTTGAAGGGTATGATCTTGAGGTCCTCAACGGGTGGTCTCCTGACAAATACCCCATCACTTATGTTTTAGTTGAAGTTCCTTCTGCCATACCCTACCTAGAACAAAACAATTATACTTGTATTGACAAAATAGACCATAACCTACTTTTCAAAAAACAGTAAAACAGAGTGCCGTGTTTTCCCTTGACGCGCTGTTTGGTCGCGCTATAATAAATCCTGTGCAATACTTGTTATTCCCACTCCCCGATCCAATAATAAAGGAAGGTTTTAAGGTATGCATCAAGTGCGATGAAAAACTACCCCTTTCAGCTTTCGCCAAACGAGGTGGCGAGAATTACCTGCGAACAGAGTGCAAAAACTGCAACCGCAAGCTCTCTCGCGAAAGAAACGAATTAAAAAACCACTATGGGGCTCCTCCACCTCATTATGTTTGCCCTATTTGCGAAAGACAAGAAAACGAAGTCGCAGGACAAGGCGGTAAAACCTGTACCCCATGGGTGGTGGATCATGACCACTCTACTGGAAAATTTAGAGGATGGTTATGCCATCGTTGCAATCGTGCTATAGGAGGGTTTCAGGATAAGGCGATTTTATTAGAAAGAGCCATCAAGTACTTAAGTTAGCATAAAAATGAGATAATAATCCCATCGACCTCAAACCGTGTATACCTTTATGTGAGCGAAATGGACACCCCAGAACTTAACTTTTACAGTTTGGGGTTTGGCAGAATAGACCTCCCCAGCGGAGGATCAAAAAAGCCCAATTTAAATTAATGAAAAAAAAAGATACCTTCTCATGTCACATCAACCAACTGATCGTATTATTAACTTACCATAACTCTCATATGCTTAAAACAAACAATAAAGAAGAAGAGCAGAAGGTATTAGATCAAATAAGTCAAACTATAAAATCATACAGCACTAAAATGACAAAAAGTCAATTAAAATGAAAGCGCCAAAGCATAACATGCACTGCGTAAACCCGTCGTGCATTGATGATAATTGTAGAGGAGAGTGCGAACAGCCTAAAAAGGACATCATAGTGGCCAGCGAGCCCCCCGAAAAGTATTGCGAAGACTAAAGTAGTGTAACATTTAATAAATTATGGACGACTCAAAATTAAATGATGATACAAGCTTGGGAATCAACCTAAAATGGCTTATACAAATTATAGTAGTGGCAGCAATGGCGGTGTGGGGTTATTTCGGTCTAACCTCTAGGATTTCTCAACTGGAGATAGATGTACTGCGCATGAAAGACAGTGTGGAGCTTAATTCTGAGTTTAGAATTAAATGGCCTCTTGGCCAACTGGGAGCCCTGCCTGACGACGCTGAGCAAAATATGAGACTAGGCTTTATTGAGAAAGATATGGTAAAACTAGAAAATCATGTTGATAACCTTAGAATTAAAAACGTGCAACAAGAACTGCAAGAGAAGTAACCCATTTCTTGAACAACGAACTGATTACTCTGGCGCGTGACGTCGAAGCCTCTATTGTTCCCGCAGGAGACAAGGTAACCTTAGCAAAAGGGGTCCCAGCGTACATCACTCAATCTTTGGGCGGCTCCTATACCGTTGTGGTTAACAATAATATGTTTCGCATTGAAAGCGAAGATGCGGATGCGCTTGGCCTCGAACCAGAAAAAACGCCAGCCGACACTGCTTCCAAGGCAACAAACAAGGAAGAGCTAGACCAACAAATTCTAGAACAGCTAAAAACAGTTTATGATCCGGAGATTCCAGTAAATCTTGCAGATTTGGGTTTAATTTACAGCCGCGAAGCTTCTCGCATTTGCAACAAGGAAACATTTAAGCCAACTAACAATTGGCGCATAGATGTTAAAATGACTTTAACTGCCCCGGGCTGTGGGATGGGGCCGAGTCTACAAGAGGATGTTAAAAATAAACTCTTGTGTATAAAAGGGGTAGACGAAGTGAATGTAGAATTGGTATGGGATCCACCATGGGGCAGTGACATGATGTCAGATGCAGCTAAATTGGAACTCGGAATGATGTAAAATGGCTGAACTAGAAAATAAATACGAAGACAATGTAATGGGGCGGTATTTTGTAGATGAAGAGTGTATAGATTGTGATTTGTGCCGCCAAGAAGCTCCTGATAATTTTAGACGGAATGAAGGTGAGGGATATTCTTATGTTTATAAACAGCCAGAAAACGCAGAAGAAGAAGCTGAGTGCCAGACTGCTTTAGAAAGCTGCCCTGTCGAAGCTATTGGGGATTGTGGCAGATAAGGTTTTTATAGCATTAGGGTGGGTATTGGCAATACCTCATTTGATTAAACTGGGAATTCTATGCGTTTGGCATAAAATATTTAAAAAATGAGCAGAACAACAAGAAACCACATAAACGACAAAACGGGCAAGCGAGAAAAAACAAGAGACAACAAACCTCGTTGCCAATGCTGCTGCAACCCGAGACACAGCTCGCACGGCAACCAAAAAGAAAAACTTACCATGCAAGAAAGAAAAGAAGAGTCATTGGAGGCTTACGTTTCCCCTACAACTCTTTGAGTTTTTTGGTGTATATAAATGAAATGATTATTGTCGACTTCACAGACCAGATAATTGCTAATAAGGAAAATAAGACCCTTAATAAGCCTTTTAGAACCCCAAAGGGTCCTAAGAAATTCTCTGTATATGTAAAGAATGAAAAAGGCAATATAGTGAAAGTCAATTTTGGCGATCCAAACATGGAAATCAAAAGAGATGATCCCGCCAGACGCAAAAGTTTCCGCGCTCGTCATAATTGTGATAATGCGGGACCAAAATGGAAAGCCCGATACTGGTCATGCAGACAGTGGCGAGCAGGCCAGAAAGTGGAGGGAGCAGAAGAGCTTTTCGAGCTTTCTGATTACAACGAGCTTATAAGCATTAATCCCGCGTTAGCTTTAATATAAATAAAAAAAACCACCCCTAAGGGTGGCTTTGCAATTATATTTGGTTTTGTTTTTTAGTTTACCTCAAAATCTGGATAAGCTTTATGACCATGCTCTAAAAGGTCTAAACCTTTAGCTTCTAATTCGCCATTTATTCTAACCCCTAATGTTTTCTTAATACCACCAAATACAAGCAAAGAAAACAAGAAAGAAAATAAGCTTATTACTAATGTTCCAAATAATTGAATTAGCACCGAATGCTCTGGAGAAAATATACCCACAGCAACGGTTCCCCATACGCCGCATACTCCATGAACAGCAATCGCTCCAACTGGATCATCTATCTTAATTACCTTCTCAATAAAGGAAGAAGCGAAACACAGTATAATCCCGGCGATAGCGCCGATTGCGCACGCACTCCAAATACTAACTACATCCGCCCCTGCGGTTATACCTACTAATCCAGCCAGTACACCATTCGTTGTTGTAGTGTAATCGGGCTTCTTCGACTTGAACCAAGAAAAAAGCATGGCAGATAGAGCTCCTGCTGCAGCCGAGAGGGACGTCGTAACGCATACAAGAGACACAGAAGCGGGATCTGCGCTTAATACACTGCCACCATTAAATCCATACCAACCAAACCATAACAAGAAGACGCCAATAGCCACCAAGGGCATACTATGGCCCGGTAGAGCGTTTACTTTGCCGTTCTTGTACTTATCTGCCCTAGGCCCTAAAAGCCAAGCACAAGCTAAAGCAGCGAACCCTCCGAAGGCGTGTACAACGCTACTGCCTGCGAAATCATAAAATCCCATTTGATCTAGGAACCCACCGCCCCATTTCCAAGCTCCAGAGATAGGATAAGCAATAGCAACTAATAAAGTAGCAAATAATAAAAAAGAAGATAATTTTACTCTCTCTGCGACTGCTCCTGATACTATCGTTGCTCCTGTAGCGGCAAACATAGCCTGAAAAAGGAAATCAGTCCAATATGTATAATTACCATATGCTTTTGTCAGATTTGCAGTATCGTCTGAAAAGCCAATAGGACCCCCTATGCTTAGCCATCCATTAAATAGCTCGCCGGGATACATTGTATTAAACCCAATTAAAGCATAAGTAATTAAACCAATACTAATAATGAAGAGATTCTTAAACAAAACATTAACTGTATTTTTTTGTCTTGTTAAGCCGACTTCTAGGCTCGAAAAGCCTAGATGCATAATGAATACTAATAATGCTGATATTAAAACCCAAAGGTTATCTATAATAAATTTGACGTCTTCCATTAAGTTTTTATAAGCAGGAGTAGTGCCACTTGTAAAAAACCTTTGTATTAGCAAATTTCACCAAGATTCACTGTATCTTTTTATCCAATAAGTAAAAAAGCCCCTCACCTGTTAAGGCGAGAGGCTCTTTCTCTTAAAATTACATGTCGTGCGGGTCGACGGCTGGGAAAACATCAGGGGCTTGCCCAGAGGGATAACCAAAGTTGGTATCTCGGATAGGGGCTTCGATTCTGCTTGATATTTGACCTGACAAATTATGGCACCAGCATTGGCCGGAGGCATATTCGTTAGCGATACTACTAATGTTGTCTGTTACGTATTCGGGGGTATAGCAAATAGCATATCCTGATGCGCTTGTAACACCACTTACGGGATAGCCAGAGATAGGGTCGGTCCACCCCATAAAACCTGTAGTTCCATCTATATAGGAACTTTCAGTTGTAGATGAATTAAATTCGTTTGTTCCGCTGAATTGACAATTCATTCCTACAACTAAGGAAGAGATGCCAGTTTTGTTTGAATTATTGAAAAAAGGTTCTAGCCTTACGAAATTGTAGGCATAGGTTCCGGAGATGTGGCTCATTGTTCATTATATACACTTATTCCTTAAAATCCACCCTATTGGAAAGGGGCAATCGTTGCGAAGCAATCATTGGAGCTATTCCAATTCGGGAGGTGGTTTATGACCATTAGAACAGATTTAGTGTAAAACTCTTCATGAAAAAAACTATTTTCTTTTTAATTTTTATTGTTTTTGCAGGTTGTGCCCAAAAAAATGCGCCAAACTCGGAAGCTCCCGCCGTTCTAAATAAAATCACTAATGCCGTACCAAGCGAGCCCGCCCCTGCAAATGCGGCTCCTAAAAAAGCTACAAATGCGATCTCCGTAGCCGAGGTAGAACCTGCGCCATCCAAGAAAATAGATTATGATGCTATCAACAAGAGCATTCTAAAAGATGTTTCTAAAAAAATAGTAGACAAAGCTTCTAAAAAAGATTAAAAAACTGTCACAGTAAAAAAATAGAGAAAAGAGGTTTTAAGCAAATAATAACTCATGCTTTCGCACACCAAAGGGTGAAAAAAATAAAAGTCATAGGGGGCGGAATCTTTGGATGCTGCATAGCTAGTGAATTAGCTAAATGTGGCCATGAGGTCGTCTTGATAGAGCGGGATTCTGATATAATGCAAAGGGCATCAAAACAAAACCATAATAGGGTTCATTTTGGATTTCATTATCCAAGAAGCGTCCCAACGGCAAAGCAAAGTTTGGATGGATTAGTATCTTTTTTGATTAATTTTAAAGATTCTATCGTTTCTGGTTTTCCAAATTATTACATGAACCATAAGAATAGTAACGTGTCTTCCGAAGAATATATTAATTTTTGTAACGCTGTTGGCCTTAATTATGATTTTAAATACCCAAAAGATTATTTGGTCGATAAAAGAGAAATAGATTTATCTATCAAGGTTAACGAATGTATTTTTGATTATGATATTTTAAAATCTATTGTAAAGGGAAAGTTAAAAGGTGTAGATGTAAGATTGAATACTGATTTTGACGGGAGCCTTGATGGCTACGATTATGTTATAAACGCTGCGTATTCCAATATTAATGAAATTAACGACATGTTAGGCGCGCCTAAGTTAAAGTTAAAATTTCAAGATGTGATTATTCCAATATTCAAGATGAATCATAAAAAAATAGGATTAACCATCATGGACGGACCCTTTTGCAGCATAATGCCGAGAGGAAACAATGAGAATGAGTTTTTATTATACCATCCGAAGTATTCGGTAATTTCACAACATTCCAAGTCGACAGACATTTCGAGGGATAGGGTATTAGATTCCAAGAAAACCAACTTATTGATAAAAAAGATTTACAAAGAATCTGAAAAGTTTTATCCTGTTTTGTCGAGCGCAGAACAACGAAATCATTGGAGAACCGTACGAGCATTGCCTGTAAATAATGATGATGCTAGAATGTCTGAGGTATTTGTGCATGAGGAGACCCCTAATGTAATAAATGTTTTTGGAGGTAAGATTTCAACTTGTTGGAAAGTGGCGTCTCAAGTAAAAAGTATTATAAGAAATGGCGTTCAGAAGGAGGTCGCCGTCTAAATGAAGAGCGTCGGGTTGATAGGCTTAGGATATTGGGGTGGCATACTGCACAATAAGCTTAAGAAATTTTGTGATGTAAAGTTTACTTGTAGAAGCAAGGACACATATCTTGATAAATTGGATGGTGTGGATTGGGTTGTCGTTTCCACCCCAAACGATACTCATTATGAGATAGTTGAAAACTGTTTAATTAGCCATAAAAACGTATTTTGCGAAAAGCCGCTTACTTTAACTTACAGTCAATCAAAAAAACTATATAGGATGGCGGAAATTGAGGGTGTTAAGCTGTACGTGGACGACGTACAAAACTATAGAGATTATGATTTTAAAATTTCAGAATACAATATGGTTGAGAGGAAAAAGGGTGGGGGAGGCAACATGCAAAGCGTATTATACATGCTAGCTTATCATGATATATATATTTTGTACGAGCATATAAAAAACTTAGACATACAAGATGTGGTTTTAATAGATAGTAAAAGCAAATTGCA
>Ga0209709_10003137_pt1 | contig 13866 bp, 12 predicted proteins | sample ArcticOcean_MG_C_2_FD_187435 | JGI IMG/M metagenome (GOLD analysis project Ga0209709, IMG submission 187435) | Marine microbial communities from western Arctic Ocean - ArcticOcean_MG_CB4_136 (SPAdes) (version 2) | ecosystem: Environmental > Aquatic > Marine > Oceanic | place: Arctic Ocean... | reverse complement strand
CCAAAGCTTTTAAAAATGACGAAGGTATTGTTGGTGTTCCAACTGGCTTAAGAGATTTAGATGACAGACTTGGTGGTCTTCATGATTCTGATCTTATAATAATTGCGGGACGTCCATCAATGGGTAAAACTGCTTTAGCTACAAATATAGCCTTTAATGCAGCTCAAAAAATGCAAGAAAGAGGAAAAAAATCTTCTATAGCATTCTTTTCTTTAGAAATGTCTTCAGAACAACTTTCAACTAGAATACTAGCAGAACAATCCAGAATAAAATCAAATGACATTAGAAGAGGAAGAATTTCAGATGAGGAATTCGACAAATTTATTGAGACCTCTAAAAATATATCTGAATTACCCTTATATATAGATGAAACACCAGCAATTAGTATTGCCGCTATGAGCAATAGAGCAAGGAGAATTAAAAGATTACATGGACTTGATATGATTGTCGTTGACTACATTCAATTAATGAGGGGATCAGGTAACAACAGAGATGGAAGAGTTCAAGAAATTTCAGAAATTACACAAGGTCTTAAAGCAATGGCAAAAGAGTTAAAGCTTCCTGTTGTTGCACTTTCTCAATTATCTAGAGCAGTTGAGCAAAGAGATGATCATAAACCCCAATTATCAGATTTAAGAGAATCTGGATCAATTGAACAGGATGCGGATGTAGTTATGTTTGTATACAGAGAAGCTTACTATCTAGAAAGAAAAGAACCTAGACCAGCAACTATTGAGCATGCTGAATGGCAAGCGAAAATGAACGAAGTTTCAAATTTAGCAGAACTTATAATTGGAAAACAAAGACACGGTCCTACAGGTAACATAATGGTAGAGTTTGAAGCTATGTTTACTAAATTTAAAGATACTCAAATCAGTTAATATCCAATATATATTGGTAGAAAATGTTTTCTCATTTATATCAAAATACTATTCTTAAAAACCCTAAAATAATATTTTTATGTCTGATCTTTGCACTGTTAAGTTTTGGATATTTTTCTAAAGATTTTAGATTGGATGCTTCATCTGATACTCTTTTAATTGAGGGAGACCCCGATCTTGAATATTTAAAAGAAGTTACAGATAGATATGGATCAAGAGATTTTCTTATCCTTACCTATACTCCAAATGAAAGAATGATATCTGAAACATCTATTAATAATTTATTAAGTATCAAGTATAAAATTCAAAGCTTAGATTGGGTTCATAGTGTAATTACACTTTTGGATGTTCCCTTGCTGGATAACTCCGATACACCATTACAAGAGAGACTTGAAAACTTTAGCACCTTAAAAGATGAAAGTGTAGATAGAGAAAGAGGTTATAAAGAAATTTTAAATAGTCCTATATTTAGAAATTTTGTAATTAGCGAAGATGGAAATACAAGTGGAATTATAGTTTATATAAAAAAAGATTCAACTTCAATACAATTACAGGTTAAAAATAAAAAAGAAATAGCAAATTATAAAGATGGTCTAAAGAAAAAAAATCATGAAAATATTCTTCAAATAAGGGAAGTTATAAAAAGTTATAGCAATATAGGGGAAATATACCTTGGTGGAATCCCCATGATTGCGGACGACATGATGTCATTTATTAAAAGTGATATTATTGTTTTTGGTTTAGGAGTACTGTTATTCATTATTGTTACGCTATGGTTAGTATTTAAAAAATTAATTTGGATCGTAGTTCCAATAAGCAGTTGTTTTTTTTCTGTTATAATTATGACAGGCCTTCTTGGACTTCTTGGCTGGAAGGTAACTGTAATATCATCAAACTTTATTGCTCTAATGTTAATTTTAACAATGGCAATGAATATTCATATGAGCACACGTTTTCTACAATTGAGAAATGATTTTCCAGATTTAAAAAATTTTGATATTATATCAATGACAACTAAAAAAATGTTTTGGCCGATTCTTTATACGGTATTAACTACAGTATGTGCTTTTCTATCATTAATTTTCAGTGGAATTAAACCTATTATTGATTTTGGATGGATGATGACGTTAGGCTTGATTACATCTTTTATAATTACTTTTACATTACTCCCTACTCTTTTAAACTTTGTTTCAAATAATAATATAAAAATTGAAGAGGATAATGAGTCTAAAATTACTTCTTTTTTTGGAAAAATTTCAATCAACAATAAAAATATTGTTTTTTTTATTACCGCGTTGGTAATTATTTCAAGCATAATTGGCATAAGCCGCCTTGAAGTTGAAAATAGCTTCATAAATTATTTTAATAAAAATACTGAAATCTACAAGGGGATGAAACTTATAGATGAAAAATTAGGAGGCACTACCCCACTTGAAGTGATTTTAAAATTTGGAGATATAGAAGCAAAAAACTCAGAGCCTAAAGAAGAAGATGAATTTGAAGATTGGAATGATGCTGACAATAACGATAATCAAAAATACTGGTTTACTAAAGATAAGATTGATAAAATTAAAAGAGTTCACAATTACCTCGATGGTTTGCAGCCTGTTGGTAAAGTTTTATCATTCTCATCTATCATTGAGGTAGCAACTCAACTAAATAACAATAAACCTCTTGGTACCTTAGAAATGGGAGTTCTGTATTCAAAAATTCCAGATTCCATTAAAAAAGAGGTTATCGATCCCTATATTTCTATTAAAGATAATGAAGCAAGAATCAGTTTAAGAATTAAAGATTCTCAAGATGGCTTAAGAAGAAATGAATTAATTAAAAAAATTAATTATGATCTTAAGAACAAACTTAAACTAAATGACGATGAATTTAAACTAGCTGGTGTGTTAATATTATTTAACAATCTTCTTCAAAGTTTATTTAAATCGCAAATACTTACTTTGGGACTGGTCGTGATTGGGATATTTGCAATGTTTTTAGTTTTATTTAAAAATATTAAACTTTCTTTAATTGGTGTTGTGCCAAATTTTATAGCTGCTTTTTTTATACTAGGAATTATTGGATTACTAGGAATACCGCTAGATATGATGACCATAACTATTGCCGCTATTACAATTGGAATTGCTGTAGATAATAGCATTCACTACATTTATAGATTTAAAGAAGAATTTATTAAAAATAATGACTATGAAAAAACTTTAAAATTATGTCACTCTACAGTTGGTGTTGCAATATTAAATACTTCAATAACTATTGTTTTTGGTTTTTCAATATTAGTATTTTCTAAATTTATACCAACTATTTATTTTGGGGTATTTACAGGTATTGCTATGCTTTTAGCTATGATATCTGTTTTAACTTTACTTCCTTCGCTTATTTTAATTATTAAACCATTTAGAAAATAAATTTATTAATGACTGATATCTTTAAAAATTTTTATGAAGCTATTACTTTATTTGATTTAATATATTTAATCATAACTATTTTATCTTTAATAAAGTGTTATAGAAAAGGATTTATTTTAAGTGTTCTTGCTGCTTCTAAATGGCTTTTAGCATATGTAGTTACGCTAATTATTTTCCCGAAAGCTAAACCATATGTGGATGATATTATTGATAACGAATACATTTTAGATATTATTTTAGGTATTGGAATTTTTGCTTTAGTAATTTTTATTATACTAATGATAAACAAAGGAATAGGTAAAGCTGTCAGCTATTCTGGTCTTGGTAGTGTCGATACTGTTTTTGGATTCTTTTTTGGTTTTTTTAGAGGTTATATTATTTGTGTTTGTATTTTTTCAACTATAAGTATTATCTATAATCATAATAAATGGCCATTAAATCTTGATAAATCCATAACCTTTCAATACGTTGAAAAAGGTAGTAAATACCTTATTAAAGAATTTCCTAATGAAAAAAACTACTATGATACTAAAGAAAAAATTGAAGAACTATAATCCAAAGCTTAAGGAAGAATGTGGAGTATTTGGTATCAGCAATAGTTCTGACTCTTCTGCTTTAACCGCTTTAGGTCTGCACGCTCTACAGCATAGAGGTCAAGAAGGTTGTGGCATTGTTTCGTTTGATGGAGAAAAATACCACTCAGAAAAAAGATTCGGTCTTGTTGGTGACAACTTTAATAAGGAAAAAGTATTAAAAAATTTAACTGGTAACTATGCAATTGGACATAACAGATATAGCACTACAGGAGAAAATACCTTAAGAAATATACAGCCTTTTTTTGCAGATACTAATGCGGGAGGTTTGGGTATTGCACATAACGGTAATTTAACAAATTCAATTACCTTGAGAAAAAAACTAGTTGAAGATGGTGCTATTTTTCACACAACATCAGATACCGAAACAATTGTTCAACTAATAGCAAAATCAAAGAGAAACAAAACAATTGATAAAGTTGTGGATGCGTTGTTTCAAATACAAGGGGGTTATGCTTTAGTAATGCTTAATCAAAGTACACTTATTGGAGTAAGAGACCCTTTTGGAATAAGACCTTTAGTTATTGGTAAAATAAAAAATTCTTATGTTTTTACATCTGAAACTTGTGCTCTAGATATAATAGGTGCAAAATATATTAGAGATGTAGAAAATGGAGAAGTTGTTTACATTGAGAATAATCAACTAAAAAGTATCAAACCATTTCCGATAAAAAAAGCTAGACCTTGTGTATTTGAATATATTTATTTTGCAAGACCTGATAGTATTTTAAATGGTAAATCCGCTTATGAGTATAGAAAAAATTTTGGCATTGAGCTGGCAAAAGAAACGGATATTGATTCAGATATTATAGTTCCAGTTCCAGATTCTGGTAATGCAGCTGCACTTGGTTACTCTCAATTCGTAGGTAGAAATTTTGAATTAGGTTTAATTAGAAATCACTATGTTGGCAGAACATTTATTGAACCCAGTCAGAAGATCAGAAGTTTAGGTGTAAAATTGAAATTAAATGCGAATAAATCATCTATTAAAGATAAAAAAATTATTTTGATTGACGATTCACTAGTGAGAGGGACAACGTCTCATAAGATTGTTAAAATGCTTTATGATGCTGGTGCTAAAGAAGTTCACGTTAGAATTGCATGTCCAGAAATTAGACATCCAGATTTTTACGGTGTAGATACACCAACTAAAAAAGAGCTTTTGGCAGCAAACAAAACTAATGAAGAAATACGTGAATATATTGGAGCAAAATCATTAAAATTTTTATCTATTGAAGGAATGTATAGAGCAATGGGTTTTGATGAACGGAATGAAATTTATCCACAACTTACTGATCACTATTTTACTGGCGACTATCCTATAAAACCAATTGATGAATTGGGAGATGATAAAATTACCCAACTCTCATTATTAAGTACAGCATCCAACAGTTAAAATGAGTACTGTAAATTTTACTGAAATGAAAAATGGTTCTAAGGAAGACTATTTATTATTAGATAAACATGAAAAAAAATACATTAACAGAACTGCTGATAGAATAATTAAGTTTATGAGTGGGCTAAACTTTGGTTTAGAGGGCTATAAAATAACTAGATTAGAACATTCACTTCAAACAGCAACAAGAGCATTTAATGATAAAGCAAGTGAAGAAATGGTAGTGGCAGCCTTGCTACATGATATTGGGGATGAATTAGCTCCATTAAATCATTCCGAATATGCAGCTACTGTTTTAAAACCCTATGTTTCAGCAAAAACTCATTGGATTGTAGAAAAACATGGTGAATTCCAAATGTATTATCACGCTCATCACTTGGGTGGAAATAGAAATTTAAGAGATAAATATAAAAATCATAAGTACTATAATGATACTTTGGAATTTTGTGAAAAATGGGATCAAACTTCCTTTGATCCAAATTTTAAAAGTTTAAAACTTAAAGATTTTGAGCCTTTAATTAGAAAAATATTTTCTAGAAAACCTTATACATTTTAAATTTTATATTTAATTACAAGCAAGGTAAGTCAGAAAATTTCCAACCATCAAAACCATCAGAAATATTTACACAATTATAATTATTTTTTTCTAATAATTCAGCAACAAACTGGGATCTTTGACCAACTTTACACAAAGTAAAAATTTCACAATCTTTACTAATTAAAAACTTATTAAACTCATGAATAAAATTCTCATCTTTAATTGTTAAAAAATAGGTTTTTAAACCTAGTTTTTCCCCATCAGGCTTACCAAACATATTCCATTCTTCTTCAGTTCTGACATCAAGTAATACTTTTTTTGATCCTGTTTGTAAGTATTCTTTAAATTCTTTTGATAATAGTTGTTTGATCATAAGTTGTAATTGCGAATCAAGTGATTATAACATATTACTATTTTAAAGAATATGATTACATCCAAAGAACATATAATTGAATATTTTAAATCTGGGATAAAAAATGAGGAAAATTTTAAAATTGGCATTGAACATGAAAAGTTTTTATTTGATTTAAAAAAAAATAAAAGAATTGATTATCAAACTATTCTTAAGATGTTTACATCCTTATATGAATTTGGTTGGAAACCAATCTTAGAAAAAAAAAATATTATTGGCCTTAAAAAAGATGGTAAAAGTATTACATTAGAGCCAGGAAACCAAATAGAGCTTTCAGGTGATAAGTTAAATAATATTCATGAAGCATGCGCAGAATCACATGATTATTTATTTGAACTTAAACAAGTTACAAAAAAATTAAATATAAAAATTGTTAGCGCTGGTTTTGACCCAATATCAAAAATCTCAGAAGTCCCTAATAATCCAAAGCAAAGATACGACATAATGACAAAAGATATGCCTAACGATGGTGAGTTAAGCCTAGATATGATGTACCGAACGTGTGGAACACAATTAAATATTGATTACAGTTCTGAGGAAGATTTTATAAAAAAATTTAAAGTAGTTAATTCAATTGTTCCTATATCAATTGCTTTATTTGCTAACTCATCAATAGTAGAGAAAAAAAATAGTAATTATTTTTCTTATAGATCAAAAGTTTGGCAAAATACATCGCGTGGTGGGTTACCTAAAGCTTTTTTTGATAACATGAATTTTGAAAAATATGCAGATTTTGCAATGATGTTTCCAATGCTATTTATTCAAAAAAATAAAGACTACATTTCTGGTAAAAAATATTTATTTTCAGATTTTATGAATGGGAAAATTAAAGAAATCGAAAACAAATTACCCAATGAAAATGATTTAACTACTCACTTAAGTACTATCTTTACAGAAAATAGATTAAAAAAATATGTAGAACTAAGATCTATGGATGCATGTGGCTGGGAATGTTTGTGCTCTGGCCCTGCTTTTAATACTGGAATATTATATGGAAATTTAGATGAAACTTTTGAATTAGTTTCAAAATGGGATAAAAACAAAATTATAAATGCATATCTTGAGGCACCTAAAAAAGGCTTTAGCACTCAACTGATGGGAAAAGATTTATTTTATTGGGCCTCTACATTATTAAAAATTTCTAAAAGAGGACTAGATAATAGAGATGTAATAGGAAAAAATGATTACAATGAAACACACTACTTAAATCATTTAGAAAAAATAATTGATAAAAGACTAACAAACGCAGACCATATGATTGCTAAATTTTCTAAAAGTGAAAATTTAAATGATTTATATGACAAATAAAATTGTTGCTATTCAAGGAAATCATCCTAAAGAACTTAATCCAATAAGCGATACAACTATATTTCTTGCCAATGAAGCTCAAAATAATAAATATAAAATATTTTATTATGAACCTAAAAATTTATCTATAATAGATAATAATGTCGTTGCTAAAGGTTTTTTTATTAAATTTAATTATATTAATAAAAAATTTTTTAAGATTGTAAAATTCCAAAAACTTAATTTACTTAATTGTAAATTCATACTTATACGGCAAGACCCGCCATTTAATTTAGAATATATTTCCACTACTTATATTTTAGATAAAATAAAGAATAGGGTAAAAATAATTAATAATCCAACGTCTATAAGAAATATTTCAGAAAAGTTGTATTCATCTTCTTTTCAAAAATATATGCCTAAAACAATTTTCACTAAAGACATAAAAGAAATAAAAAAATTTCATAAGGTTAATAAAAGAATGATTATTAAACCCATTCATGGATATGGTGGTAATGACATTATTCTTATACAAGGATTATTTAAAAATAAAATAATAAACAATTTTATTAAAAAACATGGACACATAATGTGTCAAAAGTTTTTACCTAATATAAAAAATGGTGATAAAAGAGTTTTTTTGATTAATGGAAAAACCTGTGGGGCGATATCTAGGATTCCAAAAAAAGGATCCTTCCTAAGTAATATGAGCAAAGGTGCAAAACCAATCTTAACAAAACTTACAAAAAATGAATATAAAATTTCTAATATTATTGCCAAAGATCTTAAAAAGGAAAACATTTACCTTGCTGGTATAGATTTTATTGATGAAAAATTAAATGGAGATATAAATGTTACATCACCTACTGGATTAAAAACTTATTATGATTTATCTAAAATAGATCTATCAAAAATATTTTGGAAAGGATTAAAAGCTTGAATAATTTAACGCCACAACAAAAAGGTTCATTGTTAGCTTTCATTGCGGTGATGTTTATTACGCCTGACTCTCTTTTTATTAGACTCTCTAATATTGAAACTTGGGGTATGCTTTTTTATAGAGGTGCAATCCCTTTTGTTGTTGTGTTAATTGGCCTTTTGTTTTTTTATAAAAATAATTTTTTAAAAGCTATATTTGCTATTGGTTATCCAGGTATATTTTATATTTTTAGTTTTTCTATTTGTAATATTACTTTTCTAATTTCTATTCAAAACACTAATGTTGCAAACACTTTAGTTATGATTGCTATGGCACCAATGATTTCTGCAATATTGGGAGCAATATTTTTAAAAGAAACACCTGATTACAAAACTTGGTTGGCAATAATTATCACTTTTATGGCTGTTGCTTATATTTTCCAAGATTCAATTGAATTGGGTAACTTTTATGGCGATATTTTTGGTTTAATCACTGCCTTTGGTCTTGCTTGTAATGCGGTTCTTGCACGATTTGCGAAAGATAGGGATCTTGTCCCTTCTGCTGTTATAGGAAAACTTTGTGTTGCTGTATTTGCACTTTTTTTTGTTGAAAGCTTTGCTCTTGTTGAAAGTGATCTTATAATTGTACCTTTAATGAGTGTTATGTGTGTAGCCATACCTTTTGTTTTAGTAACGATAGCACCAAGATTTATACCTGCAGAAGAAGTAAATCTCTTTTTTTTACTTGAAACAATCATTGGTCCAATTTGGGTGTGGTTAATAATCAATGAAAAACCAAGTTTAGAAGCTCTACAGGGTGGTTTAGTTATAATTGTTACCATTGCAATTCATTCGTTCTTAAAACTTAAAAAATCTTAAGCCGTCACAATTAAGTCTTTATTTAAGAATAAATGACGATTAATTAAGTATTTTTATGAATAAAATTTTAAGAAACTCCTGGGCATTATTTTTAGGAATGAGTTTAATAATGTTGGCTCATGGATACCAAGGATCATTACTTGGTGTAAGGGCTGTGCAGGAAGAGTTTGGTCTGATTGCAACTGGTTTTATGTTATCTGGTTTTTATGTTGGATATTTTATTGGTGCAAAAACAATTCCAAGCTTTATATTAAGGGTAGGTCACATAAGAGTATTTGCAGCTTTTGCTTCAATAGCCTCTATAGTAATTTTATTCCATTCTATTTTTATTCATCCTTTCACTTGGTTTATTCTTAGAGTGATCACTGGAATTAGTATGGTTTCAATATATACAATTGCCGAAAGTTGGTTGAACGATAGAGCAACCAATAAGAACAGAGGAAGTGTTCTATCGATTTATATGATTGTACTTTATGGATCTATGGCAATTGGAATGTTTTTTTTAAATTTTAGTAAACCAGAAAATTTTCAACCATTTATTTTAGTTTCTTTATTTATGTCACTTGCTTTAATACCAATTTTATTAACTAAAAGAAAAGCACCTACTTTTAAAAAAATTACTGGCATGACCCTAAAAGAACTATACAAAACATCTCCATTAGGAATGGTAGGTTCTCTTTTTTATGGTACTGTTCAATCAGCTTTATTTTCTCTTCTTGCTGTTTATGCAACATCAATGAATTTCACTATATTTGAAATTTCAATTGTAACTTTCTTATTAGCAATATCGGGTGCTGTAGCACAATTTCCTATTGGAAAATTATCAGATAAATTTGATAGAAGATTGGTTATTGTTTATACTACTTTTGGTGCAGCTTTTTTTGCACTTTGTGCAATATTTGCTTCAAGGCAAATGTATTTGCCAGGAGATCTAGGCACTTCTAAATTATGGTTTTATATATTTTTAATTTTATTTTCTTTTTGCAGTTTACCAATGTTTGCAATTATTTTTGCACACACTAATGATTTTATTCCAAAAGAAAAATTTGTTGCAGCTGGTGCCAGTCTACAATTTGCATTTGGGTTGGGGGCTATAAGTGGTCCCTTCTTGTGTTCGATATTTATGAATTTAATAGGCTCTAATGGTTATTTTATTTTTTTAATAATTTTTCATTCTTTAATAGGTATTTTTGCAATTCATAGAATGAAAATTAGAGAAACAGAAGATAATCCAGATTCACAGTTTGCTGCAATGCCTCAAACTATTACTCCAACTGGAATGGAATTAAACCCCTCAACAGAACCTATAGAAGAGCCTATCCAAATAGAAAAAAAATAAATTAAGCCTTTTAAAGATATTTTTTCTTAAATAAATTTTCTTTTAATAGTATTTTGTATTCATCTATTACTTTTTCAAGAGGAGCATTTATTTTTTTTGAAATTGTAAATAAATTATCCTTGCCGTCTGCATAGGCAAGGAGATCCATCCTAATTCTAACATCTGAATAACTCCCCCTTTTAGAAGTTAAGGGATATAAATTTCTTTTTCCCATATTTGGCTCACAAACAGTGGTATTTGATGGTACACATCCTAATTCAAAAGCTTCAATTATATTGTTAAATACTTTTAATGATTGCTCTAAACCTTTTTTTGTAACTAATTTAAGGTTATCATCTGAAGTGTGATATTCTGGAAATTCACCAAATTTACTTTTGCAAAATGTTGCTAGTGGTAAATCAATACCAGGATAACAATACTGTCTTTCATCTGAACCTCTATCTAAAAAACTATAGGATTTTTTATTCTTAAAATGAAAAATTGCAGAAGACAGTGACTGGTCTGCTATTGTGTTTCCATTTCTTGAATGAATATGACTGTAGTTTCTTTCATCACCAACACAAGATAGATTAAAGCCGCAAAAGACATTTTTTTTTAATAATTTTTTATATTTAGATAAATAAGAAATAGATCCTATAGTTTCTGGTCCAAGAAAAAATCTATATGAATAATAATTTTTTTTATAATTCTTTTTTAAATTAAGCATAATGGCATTTAACAAGGATGGACCTGACAACTCATTATTAGCCATTGATGGATGACAAACATAGCTACTAAAGAAAATTTCTTTTTTTGATTTTCCTTTAATTAATGCATGACTACATTCTAAATTACCTTTGGTAAAATTTGAATCAATATACACTTTATATTTACCTTTTTTTAGATTTTTTTTTTGTTTTTCAGAAATGCAAAAACCCCAATTTTTTTTATAATAAGAAGTAACATAGGGAATTGCATTAGGCCTTTTTTTTTCGGAATATATTTTTCTTAAAAGTTCTTTTTTTTCAATAGTTTTATTTACAGGCTCCGAATATCCAACAACATGTAAATTATTTTTTTTAAAATCAACAATTTTTTTGCCATTTTTTAATATAAAAGCATCTTTAATATTCCACTCTAACGGTACAACCCAGTCAAAAACTTTAAGACCACTTTTAAATTTAATTCTTTTTAGTTCTGGGTTTATTTTTTCAAAGTATGCTAAAGTTTTTCTTGTGCCGTCTCCTGTAAGAGATCTACAAATTGGAAATAAATCTTTAATCCACTTAATCATCATAATTGTTAATTTCTACAAGATATAATAATAAATAATAATTCAATTTTATAGGATAAATTATATTCATGATTATATGTTTAATATAAAAAGTAATAAATTGAAATAGAAACTAATAGTTTTTAATTTACATCAAGAACTGCATGTAAAAATTGTTTTGTTCTTTCATTTTTAGGATCACCAAATAACTCTTCTGGCGGACCTTGTTCAAAAATTTTACCTTCATTAAAAAAACATACTCTATCAGATATTTCACGAGCAAAGCCCATCTGGTGTGTTACCATAATCATAGTTAAATTATGCTCTTTATTTAAAGATCTGATCACATTTAATACTTCACCAACAACCTCCAGATCTAGTGCGGAAGTAATTTCATCTAAAAGGATTACTTGGTGTGAAATGTTTCAATCCAAGGTTGTTGAGATTGAATTAATTTTTTATTGATTAATATCAATTTTATTTCCAACTTTTATCTTACCATCATTTAATGGTCTCAAATAAATTCCCATATCGAAATGATTGTAAGTTTTTTTGAGAGATTCGAGTAAATTTAATGCATTGTCATTAGTTTTTGGCTTCAAATTAATTGCAACACATCGTGGAATATTTCTTTCAACTTTAAAAAAGATATTATTAATTTTGATATTTTTCCCAATCCAATTACGCTCTTTCCAAGCATCCATGCCATCAACATAAAAATTTCCTCTAAATCTTTGAAACTCTACTTTTTCATTAATTTTTTTTTCAAAGTCTTCAATACTATTAAGATTTATCAAGGATATAGAGTTAAAAACTTTATCTGAATGAGAGGTATCATAAAAAGGAAACTCTTTATTTTGTAGTAAAGAAATTGGCTTTAACAACGAACATTCTAACTCTACCAGTTTATTTATAAGTAAAGATCTTTGTTTTAAATCATCTGCTGATATTGATATTAATTCGTTACCCTCAAGCATTAAAGCAAGCTTGCTATCTTTATAAATAAAATTATACTTATTTAAAACTGGAGAGTTTTTTAATGTTAAAAAATTATTCAAGTTTCTTTCATTTGGATTTTTCTCAATTAATTTAGCTTTTTTTACATCAATAATTCTTGAGAAAGCAAACATTCTATCATTCAATATTCCTAGGTCTTTTTTTATCTCACATGAATCAACACTTTGAAAAGATAATGATTTTACAGGACAGTAGTGTATTGACGAAATTAAAATGCTCATATAAGTTTTTAAATATTATGTCTAAATTGTCTTCAAATCAGATTCAAGAATATAATGATAAAGGTTATGTTGCTCCAATAAATGTTTTAACTAGAGATGAGGTAATTAAAATTAGAAAAGAAATAGAATTTATTGAAAAAAAATTTCCTGAAGAAATAGAAAATTCGGGTCGATATAATGCTCATCTGATTTCTCCATTACTTGATAATGTTGTACATAGTTCAAAAATTTTAGATGCTGTTGAAAGTATAATTGGAAAAAATATTCTAGTTTGTGGAACAACTCTATTTATAAAAAACCCAAATGAAAAAGGCTTTGTAAGTTATCACCAGGATGCAAAATATATTGGTTTAGAGCCTTATAATTGGGTAACTGCTTGGGTGGCTATTACTAATGCTAATGAAGAAAATGGATGTATGAGAATGTGGGCCGGTTCTCATAAAGATAATTTGAAAAACCATAATCAAAAATTTAATGAAGGTAACCTATTAACTAGAGGTCAAACTGTTGAAAATGTTCCTGAAAACGAACTCAAACCACTTGTTTTAAATGCTGGTCAAATGTCTCTACATCACCCAACTTTAGTTCATGGTTCAGGTTTAAATAAAAGTAACGATAGAAGAATAGGATTTGTTATTCAAAGTTATATTGGCTCAAATGTAAAACAGGTTCTAGGTAAAAATGCAGTTCAAATTGCACGAGGAAATGATGAGTTT
>Ga0209709_10003136_pt1 | contig 13868 bp, 16 predicted proteins | sample ArcticOcean_MG_C_2_FD_187435 | JGI IMG/M metagenome (GOLD analysis project Ga0209709, IMG submission 187435) | Marine microbial communities from western Arctic Ocean - ArcticOcean_MG_CB4_136 (SPAdes) (version 2) | ecosystem: Environmental > Aquatic > Marine > Oceanic | place: Arctic Ocean... | reverse complement strand
ATAAAATTAACAATTAGGACAAATAAAAAAAATGAAAAAATAACCAATCTTTATTCTGATTACCCAAAACCTTTAATTAAGAGATATGATTTTATAAGAGGTTTTGAGGAGGGTTATTTAGATTTTAATTCTGTAAAAAAAGATGGTTTTTCTAATTCACTACTAGTTATAGATAACTTTAAAGTAAAGGAAGTGCCTATTTTTGCTAAACTTTTGAGTTTGGCATCACTCCAGGGTATTGCAGATCTTTTAACTGGTGAAGGTATAAGATTTACTGATTTTGAAATGAAATTTTCAAATAAAAAAGGATTAACAACTATTGAAGAAATGTATGCAATTGGACCTGCAGTATCGATATTAATGGATGGATATATAGAATCTAAAAAACTAGTAAGTTTAAGAGGAACATTAGTACCTGCTACCACTATTAATAGATCAATAGCCTCAATACCGTTAATAGGAAAAATTTTAGTAGGAAAAAAAGCTGGTGAAGGAGTTTTTGGTGTTAGTTTTAAAATTAAAGGACCACCAAAGGATTTAAAAACTATAGTAAATCCAGTCAAAACTTTAACACCTAGATTTATAACCAGAACTTTAGAAAAAATTAAAAAGAATTAAGACAACTCAACTTTAATATGTCTTTTTTTACCTAAAGAAAGTTTAATAAGGTTATTTTTAAACAAGTCTTTATTAATAATTAATTTTTCATCTATAACAATTTTATTATTTATTTTAATTCCATTTCCTTTAATTAGTCTTCTTATTTCACTTTTTGAATTTTCTAATTTTGATAAAATTATTAAATCTATGAGTGTCATTTTACTTTCTAGTTGTTTTTGGCTTATTAAAACTGAAGGTAGGTTTTCACCCAATAGGTTATCAGTAAAAGTTTTTTTTGCAGTTTCTTCACTATTCTCAGCTTCTTGTTTTCCATGAAGCATTTCTGTTGCTCTATTTGCTAGCAAGATTTTTAAATTATTAATTTCATTATTTTTAATTTTCTCTATTTCTTCTATACTTATATCTGTAAAAATTTTAATAAATTTTAAAACATCTCTATCATCTATATTCCTCCAAAATTGCCAATAGTCATAAGCAGAAAGAAATTTTTTATCCAACCAGACAGCGCCAGACTCTGTTTTACCCATTTTGGCACCAGATGCTAATGTGATTAAAGGTGTGGTCAGACCATAAACGTGATTATTTGAATATCTTTTTATTAATTCAACACCATTTACAATGTTACCCCACTGGTCAGAGCCTCCAATTTGTAACATACAATTTTCTTTTTTATTCAGCTCTAAAAAATCATAAGCCTGTAAAATCATATAATTAAATTCCATGTAACTTAATGATTGTTCTCTGTCCAATCTTGTTTTTACACTATCAAAACTCAGCATTTTATTAATTGTAAAATGTTTTCCAATGTCTCTTAAAAAAGAAATGTAATTTAAATTTTTAAGCCAAGTATAATTATTTACAAATATTGGTTTAGTATTTGGATCCTTACAATCTAAAAAATTTTTTAAAATTTTTTCTATATTGTTGATATTTTTTTCAATTTTATCATCTGATAAAATTGTTCTTGTTTTATTTTTTCCAGAAGGATCACCAATTCTTGTAGTGCCTCCACCCAATAGCACAATTGGACGATGGCCATGTTTTTGTAACAATCTTAAGCACATGATTTGAAGCAGACTACCAACATGAAGACTTTCAGCCGTACAATCGAAACCGATGTAAGCATTAATTTTTTCTTTATCTAATAATTTAGACAAATCTTCTTCACCAGTACATTGGTAAAAAAAACCTCTTTCTTTAAATTCTGTTAAAAATTTATTCATAAATATGATAACTACAATATACAATATTTATTAAAAAAAAATAAGAATGGAAAAAATTTATACATCACTGGGATTAATGAGTGGTACATCAATGGATGGAATTGATGCCTCGATCATAAAATCTAATGGAGATGATAGATATGAGATAGTTTTTGATCAATATTTTGAATATGAAGAAGAAATTTATAGAGAATTGATTAATATCAGAGATAAAATTAACTCATCAAAAGATTTAAAGGATAATTCAATTTTAATAAATATTCTTGAGAAAAAAATTACCTTATTTCATGCCACAATTTGTAAACAAATTATTAATGAACACTCTTTAGATATAGATTTTATAGGATTTCATGGACAAACTATATTTCATAGAGCAGGTGAAAAAATTACACGACAACTAGGAGATGGTAATTTACTATCTAGCCTTTTAAGGAAAAGAGTTGTTTATAATTTCAGGGAAAATGACATGATTAACGGCGGTCAAGGAGCTCCATTGGCTCCTATTTTTCATCACCTCTTAGTAAAACAAAATAAAATTAAGTTGCCTGTATGTATTTTAAATATTGGAGGTATAGCAAATATAACAATTATTACTTCCAAAGATCGAAATGATTTGAAAAGCTATGATATTGGTCCTGGAAATTGTTTATTAGATGAATGGGTTAGAAAACATAGCAAAGAAAGATACGATAAAAATGGAGAGATGGCTAAAATAGGAATAACAAATAAAATAATTTTAGATCAGACAATTGACAGTTTTGATAATATTAAAGAAAAAAATAATCTTTCTTTTGATATAAAAGATTTTGATTTAAATTTTGTGCGTGGACTTACATTGGAAGATGGTCTTTCAACTTTGACAGATTTTACAGCATCAATAATTTATAAATCAATTATTAATTCAATTAATTTTGATGAAGATGAAGAATCAAACATACTTATTTGCGGTGGGGGAAGAAAAAACTTATCATTGATTAATAATATTAAAAAAAAACTTCCACACAACGTTAATTTAAAGTTAATTGATGATTATAAAATTAATGGTGACTTTATAGAGTCTCAAGCTTTTGCATACCTTGCTATAAGATCTTATCTTAAATTACCAATTTCTTTTCCACAAACAACTAATGTAAAAAAACCAAGCACTGGTGGAACTTTAGTTGAGAATTATTAAAATAAGGCTGATTCTTTTTTAATATATTTATCTAAATTTTTTGCCAAAATATCCTCTGTTTTTGAAAAAAAATGATTGGCATCATTGATACCATGGAAGTCAACTTGAATTCCTTTCTGAGCACTCAATCTTTTATTTAAATCCATAATATCCTCAAAAGGAACTAGCTCATCTTTCTTTGCGTAAATCATTAGTCCTGATGTTGGGCAGGGTGATAGAAAGGAAAAATCATATACATTTGGTTGAGGCGATATAGCTATAAATCTATTAATTTCAGGTCTTCTCATGAGTAATTGCATAGCAATTAAAGAACCAAATGAAAATCCTGAAACCCAACATTGTGAGTTATCAAAATTTTCTCTTTCTAACCAATCTAAAGCTGCTGCTGCATCTGCTAACTCACCTTGTCCATTATCAAATTCACCGTCGCTTTTTCCAACACCTCTAAAATTAATTCTACAAACTGAAAATTCATTTTCCATAAATGTGTGAAAAGTATCAACAACAACTTTATTATTCATTGTACCCCCATATTGTGGGTGTGGTTGCAATACTAATGCTATCGGTGATGTATTTTTATTACTTTTGTAATATTTAGCTTCCAGCCTTCCAGCTGGACCAGGTATAAAAACTTCTACGATTTTGTTATCCATAAGTGTTATTGATTATTATTCTCAAAAAAAAATTACATCTATCATAACTAAGCGACAATATGTTAACTTTTTTAACTAATCTATACTTGACTAATTTAGTCAGGTTTGTATAAAAAGCCTATATAAATAAGGGTAAATATGAAATTAACATCAAAAGGAAGGTATGCAGTCATGGCATTAGCTGATTTAGCTAAGTTCAATAGTGTCAATCCAGTATCTTTAAGAGATATATCGTTAAGACAAGGTATATCTTTAGATTTTCTAGAACAGATATTTTCAAAGCTAAAAAAACACAACATAGTCAAAAGTATTAGAGGCACTAATGGTGGTTATATTTTAAACAAAGAGCCTGTTCAAATTAAATTAGCAAATATACTTAATGCTGTAGATGAAGAAGTTAAAACAGTTCAATGTAAAAAAGAGTCAAAAAAAGGATGTAATGGAAAAACATCAAAGTGTATTACTCACAATTTGTGGGATGAACTTGAGACACATATCAATTATTTCTTCGAACAAAAAAATTTAAAAGACCTTATAAGTAACACTTCAGAAAGTAGAAATTAAAATGGATGCTAGAGAAAAAGAAATAGAAAAATTAAAAGATTACAAATATGGTTTTTCAACTGATATTGAAAATACAAGAGCTCCCAAAGGATTAAATGAAGAGGTTATTAAGTTTATTTCAAATATAAAAAAAGAACCTAAGTGGATGCTTGATTGGAGACTAAAAGCTTTTGAGAGATTAAAGCAATTAAAAGAACCAAACTGGCAAAAACCAAAGTATCCTAAAATAGATTATCAGGATCTTTATTATTATTCTGCACCAAAAAGTATGGATGATAAGCCAAAGAGTTTAGATGAGTTGGACCCCAAACTTCTTGAAACATACAAAAAATTGGGCATACCATTGCAAGAACAGGCAAGATTAAATGGTATAGCCGTAGATGCTGTATTTGATTCAGTTTCTGTTGCAACAACTTTTAAAGGTGAATTAAATAAAAAAGGAATAATTTTTTGTTCAATGTCTGAGGCAATTCAAGAACACCCTGAACTTGTAAAAAAATATCTTGGATCAGTAATTCCATTGTCAGATCATTACTTTGCAACATTAAATTCTGCAGTATTTACAGATGGTTCATTTGTTTACATCCCAGAAGCTGTCAGATGTCCAATGGAACTTTCAACATACTTTAGAATTAATGCTTCTGAAACAGGTCAATTTGAAAGAACATTAATTATTGCCGACAAAGGAAGTTATGTTAGTTATTTGGAAGGTTGTACGGCACCAATGAGAGACGAAAATCAATTACATGCTGCTAATGTAGAATTAATTGCACTAGATGATGCTGAAATCAAATATTCAACAGTTCAAAATTGGTACCCAGGTGATAAAGATGGAAAAGGTGGGATTTATAATTTTGTTACTAAGAGAGGACTGTGTAAGGGAAAAAATTCAAAAATTTCATGGACACAAGTTGAGACTGGTTCGGCAATTACATGGAAGTATCCAAGTTGTATTTTAAAAGGAGATAATTCTGTTGGAGAATTTTATTCAATAGCTATTACCAATAATCATCAAAAAGCTGATACTGGCACAAAGATGATTCATCTTGGAAAAAATACAAAAAGTAAAATAATTTCAAAAGGTATATCGGCTGGTTTTGCTGATAATACATATAGAGGGTTAGTAGATATTGCAAGAAATGCAGATAATGCTAGAAATTTCACTCAATGTGACTCATTATTAATGGGGAATAAATGTGGTGCACATACAGTGCCCTATATAAAAAATAAAAACTCTAGCTCAAACATAGAGCATGAAGCAACTACTTCAAAAATTAGCGAAGAACAATTATTTTATTGTAATCAAAGAGGTTTAAATCAAGAAGAGGCTGTTGGTTTAATTGTTAATGGTTTCTGCAAAGAAGTGTTACAGCAACTTCCAATGGAATTTGCTGTAGAAGCACAAAAATTGGTAGGTATTAGTTTAGAAGGGAGCGTTGGGTAAATGTTACAAATTAAAGATCTTAAAGCAAAAATAGATAATAAAGAAATATTAAAAGGACTAAACTTAGAAATTAAGCAAGGAGAAGTACATGCTATTATGGGACCGAATGGATCTGGTAAAAGCACACTGTCAAATGTTCTTTCGGGAAAAAAAGGTTACACGGTAAGTGGAGATGTTACATATTTAAACGAAAACCTATTAGATTTAGAAATAGAGGAAAGAGCGCATAAGGGAATATTTTTAGCCTTTCAATACCCTTTAGAAATTCCAGGTGTAAATACGAATATCTTTTTAAAAACTTCGTTAAATGCAATTAAAAAAGCAAAAGGTGAAAAAGAATTAGATGCAATCGAATTTTTAAAATTAGTTAAACAAAAAGCATCTGAGTTAAAGTTTGATGAAAAAATTTTAAGCAGACAGTTAAACGTTGGTTTTTCTGGTGGTGAAAAGAAAAAGAATGAAATTTTACAGATGTCTATTTTAAATCCAAAATTATCCATTCTAGACGAAACAGACTCTGGTCTTGATATTGATGCTTTAAAAATAGTTTCAGAAGGCGTTAATGCATTAAGAAGTAAAGAAAGTTCTTTTTTAATTATTACTCATTATCAAAGGCTATTAGAATATATAGAACCTGATTTTGTACATGTTTTAATTAATGGAAAAATAGTTAAATCAGGTGGATCAGAACTTGCATTCGAACTTGAAAGCAAAGGTTACGAAAGCTTAAGTTAAATGATGGAACAATTAAAAATAGATTTTGATAAAGTGATTAAAAGTTTAAAACTTTCTAATGCAAATATAAATTCTAGAAAAAAAAACTTTAATCAATTTGTAGAAAATGGTTTTCCAAATAAAAGAGTAGAAGATTGGAAATTTTCAGATCTAAATCAAATAATTTCTTCTAATATTGATAATTTATGTTTCCATAATGAATTGGGATTAGGTAAAATTGATGAAACTATCTTTATTGATAAATTCGAACACAATAAGATAATTTTTGTTAATGGAATAATTTCTGATATTGATTTTAGCCATGAAGATGAAACTAAAGTTTCATTGGAAAGAGATTTAAATCAAAATGAGAACTTTAAAGAAGTTAATTCATTAGTTTTATTGAATAATGCTCTTACTTCTAGCTATATTAGAGTGACAGTTAAAGAGAGCTATTCTTTAAATAAGCCTTTAATTATTTACAACATCACCACTAAAGAACTTAAATCAACAGCACTAAATTTAAAAACAGATATTATTCTTGAAAAAAATAGTAACTTAAAACTTATAAATTTATTTGATGATAATTCTGAAAATAATTTTATAAATATAGTTCAAAATTTTGATATTGCTCAGGACGCTGTTCTTAAAAATTATAAAATTGACCACAAAGAAAATTCTAATATTAAATACTGCTATAATAATATTAATTTAGAAAAAAATAGTATTTCAGAAAACTTTATTTTTTCGACTGGGTCTAAATTTATTAAGAATGAAATTAATTGTAATTTAAATAATGAGCATAGTTCAGCATTTATTAATGGAATAATAAATTTAAATAATTCACAACATCATGAAATTAAAACTAACATTAATCATCTAGCAGAAAACACAAAAAGCTATCAGTTAATAAAAAGTGTTTTAAATGATAATGCAAAAGGTATTTATCAAGGTAAAATTTATGTAGATGCAACAGCTCAAAAAACAAATGGCTATCAACTTAGCAAAGCCCTATTATTAAATGAGAATACAGAATTTGATGGAAAGCCAGAGCTTGAGATTTATGCTGATGATGTAAAGTGTTCTCATGGAGCAACATCTGGAAACTTAGATGAAGATGCAATATTTTACTTGATGTCTCGTGGTTTGAGTCATCAGCAATCAAAAGAATTATTAATTAATGGTTTTTTAATGGACGCTGTTGAAAAAATTACAGATGTAGAAATTAAAGATTTAATTAAAGATATAATAGGAATTGCAGAATGAGTATATCAAATATAAAAAAAGAATTTCCAATATTTAATAACAAAGTTCATAATAATGATCTTGTATATCTTGATAGTGCTAACTCTTCTCAAAAACCACAATCTGTAATTGATAGAGTAAATAAATTTTATACTAATGAATTTTCAAATACAGGCAGAAGTGTTCATTACTTAGCTGTAGCAGCAACTAATCTTTATGAAAATACGCGATCTTCCGTTCAAAAATATATTAATGCTAAAGATAAAAATGAAATTGTATTCACTAAAGGTGCCACAGAAGCAATTAATCTTGTGGCTAATACTTTTGGCCAAAAATATTTAGAACATGGAGATGAAATTCTTATAACAGAACTTGAACATCACTCTAATTATGTACCATGGCACTTTTTAAGACAATCCAAAGGGATTAAAATTGAATTTGCAGAAATCAATGATGATGGTGAAATCACTCTCGAAAGTATTGAAAAAAAAATAACTTCAAAAACAAAATTAATTGCTATTACTCATTTATCTAATGTGACAGGAGCTGTTTTGCCAGTTAAAGAAATAACAGAGCTGGCTCATTCAAAGGGAATTGCAGTGTTGATTGATGGTTGTCAGGGAGCACCTCATTTAAAGCTTGATATGCAAGACATTGACTGTGATTTTTATGCTATTTCATGTCACAAAATGTATGGACCAACAGGACTTGGTGTGCTTTATGCCAAAAAAAAATGGTTAGAACAATTACCTCCTTACCAAGGTGGTGGAGGAATGATTAATGATGTTAAAAAAGACAGTATTACTTATGGTGATTTGCCAAACAAGTATGAGGCTGGAACGATGGCGACTGCACAAGTTATTGCTTTTGATCAATCTATAAAATTTTTAGAAAAAGTAGGAATAGAAAGCATGATTAAGTATGAGAAAGAATTGATTGAATATGGTCAAGAAATTTTAAGAAAAAACAATTCTGTTAAATTAATAGGTAATCCTAAAAATAGAGCTGCAGTTTTGTCTTTTACTATAGAAGGTGTTCACCCACATGATATAGCTACTATCCTAGATGAAGATGGTGTTGCTATAAGAGCAGGTCATCACTGCTGTCAAATCCTACATGATAAATTAGGAATTTCAGCAAGTGCACGTGCTTCTTTAGGTGTTTATAATACAAAAGAAGATTTGGACCAACTTAACAATTCAATAAATAACTGTAAAAAAATTTTTAATCTATAATGAATATCAAAGAACTTTATCAAGAAATTATCTTAGAACATGGAAAAAATCCTCGTAATCTAAGAAAGACAGAAAATTTTAATAAAGATGCAATCGGTAAAAATCCTTTATGTGGTGACAATGTTCATGTATTTTTAAAATTAGACGAAAATAAAAAAGTAGAAGATATTTCATTTGAAGGAAGTGGTTGTGCAATTTCAATGGCCTCAGCATCAATTATGACCGATTTAATCAAAGGAAAAGAAGAAGCTGAAATTAAAGAAATTGTAAAAGATTTTTTGGGTATGATTAAAGAAAATCCAGAATTAAAATCAAAAAATTTAGAAGAAGATGAAAAAACTAAACTAATGTGTTTATCTGGAGTAAAACAATACCCAATGAGAGTTAAGTGTGCCACTTTATCATGGCATACTTTAATTTCTGCAATTGACAATACCCAAGAAGAAACTAATACTGAACAACTAGATTAAATTATGGATTTAAGAGAAAAAATAATAACTGAGATTAGAAAAATTTATGATCCTGAAATACCAGTTAACATTTATGAATTAGGTTTAATTTACGATGTTAAAGTAAAAGATAATACTGCTAAAATCATAATGACTTTAACTTCACCAAATTGTCCAGTTGCAGAAAGTTTACCCAAAGATGTTAAGGATAGCACCATGCAAGTAGAGGGTATTGAAAAAGTAGACCTTGATTTAGTCTTTGAACCACCTTGGGAAAAATCAATGATGTCTGAAGCTGCTAAATTGGAGTTGAATTTATAATGAATCAAATAATAAAACTAAGTGACAACGCAGCTAGCCGTATTAAAGAAATTATATCGGATGTAGAGTCAAAATCTATTGGCGTAAGAGTTGCTGTTAAGTCAGGTGGTTGTGCTGGCATGTCATATGTAATGGAATATGCTAAAGAAATTAATCCAAATGATGAAATTATAGAAGATAAGGGTGTTAAAGTTTTTATAGATGCTGCAGCCGTTATGTATCTTCTTGGAACTGAAATGGATTATAAAAAAGAGGAATTCTCATCGTCTTTTGTCTTTAATAATCCTAATGAATCCGAGCGTTGTGGCTGTGGAGAGTCGTTTAAAGTATAATATAACTAATACGCATATCAGTATTGCAAATTATGCATATCTAGTGTATTTAGTACCTATGAACAAATTTGAATTTAAAAATCTTGTTAAATCTTTAGAAAAGTCTCTAAAAGAAAGAACATTCTTTAAGACACTTCGAACTGAAGTAAATACTGGTGCTAATGGCACTCAGGATTATGTTGTTAAAAAAGGAATTAACAAAAATAAAATTGCAACAACTAGACAGTAATTAATTTTAGCTACTGTAATACATCTCAAATTCTACTGGATGAGGTGCGTGTTCAAATTTGTGTATCTCTTCAAACTTTAATGCAATGTAGGCATCAATTTGATCATCAGTAAATACATTATCTTCTGTTAAAAACTCTCTATCCTTATCTAAATTTTCCATAGCTTCTCTGAGAGAGCCACAAACAGTTGGGATATTTTTAACTTCTTCGGGTGGTAATTCATAAAGATCTTTATCAAAAGCTTCACCTGGGTGTATTTTATTTTTAATTCCATCTAAACCAGCCATAAGCATAGCAGCAAAAGTTAAATAAGGGTTTCCTGAGGCATCTGGAAATCTTATTTCACATCTTGCGCCATTTTTACTTAATGAAATTGGTATACGACAAGAAGCCGATCTATTTCTTGCTGAATAAGCCAATAGGACAGGTGCTTCAAATCCTGGAATTAATCTTTTATAACTATTTGTTGTTGCATTTGAAAAAGCATTAATTGCTTTAGCATGTTTTAAAATTCCTCCAATATAGTGTAGTGCAGTTTCCGATAATCCCGCATATGCATCGCCAGAAAAAACAGGCTTGTTATCTTTCCAAATAGATTGGTGAATATGCATTCCAGAACCATTATCACCAGCAACTGGTTTTGGCATAAATGTTGCAGTTTTCCCAAATGAATGAGTGACCATTTGAACCACATACTTGTATAGTTGAACATTATCAGCTTGATCAACTAATGTTCCAAAATATATCCCAAGTTCATGTTGACTTGGTGCTACTTCATGGTGATGTTTTTCAACTTTAATACCAACTTCTTTTAGACTTTTTAAATATTCACTTCTCATATCCTGTTCACTATCAACTGGAGGTACTGGAAAATATCCACCTTTAACTGGAGGTCTATGTCCCATATTTCCACTAGTATACTCAGTGCCCGAATTATAAGGACCTTCTTTGCTGTCTATTTTAAAACCAGTATTATTGGGATCGTTATTAATTCTAACATCATCAAATACAAAAAACTCAGGCTCAGGACCAAAGAATGCCTTATCTCCAATACCAGATTTTTTTAAATATTCTTCTGCTTTTTTAGCTGTTCCTCTCGGATCTCTTTCGTATGGAGATCTTTTAACTGCATCTAGAATGTCACAAAAGAGAACTAATGTATTGTGGGAAGTAAAGGGATCCATAACCATTCTTGAAGTATCAGGTTTTAAAATCATATCAGATTCATTAATAGCTTTCCAACCAGCAATAGATGAGCCATCAAAAAATACACCATCATTTATCATCTCTTCATCAACAATAGTCTGGTCCATAGTTAAATGCTGAAGTTTACCTCTAGGATCTGTAAATCTTAAATCAACAAATTCAACCTCATTTTCTTTGATGAATTTTAGTACATTGCTAGCGCTCATAATTTTCTCCTTTTAAAATTTTGTTGTTTATTATTAACAAATATTTTTCAAATAATATTGCTTGATTAATAAATATCACCTATGCGTTTTTTACATATGAATTACACTATTATTTGCTAGATTAGCAATCAATTGTTAGTTGAAATATGACCTTATTAGATAATGAAGCAGTAAAAAGAACAAAAAAATTTCTTAAGGATTTTAATCAATCTTTAGAGATTATTGTTTTAGAACATTCGGCACGAACAGCACAAGATGCTGCTACAGCCTTAGGTTGTGAAGTAGGTACAATTGTTAAAAGTTTGTTGTTTAAAACTGAAGATAGTTTTGTTTTATGTTTGGTTGCGGGCGATAAACGATGCTCTTTAAATAAATTGAAAAAAATAAAAAATAAAAAAGATGTTTCAATGTCATCACCTGAAGATGTCAAACTTCAAACTGGATATACAATAGGTGGAGTTTCACCAGTGGGACATTTAAATAAAATAGAAATCTTTATAGACAAATCTTTAGAAAGATTTAATAATCTTTTTGCAGCAGCTGGACATCCAAACTGTGTTTTTAAAACAAACTTCATTGATATTCAAAAAATGACCAATGGAAAGATTGAAGATATAACAGAGTGAAAGAGCCAGAATTAATTGATTATACACTATTAGTTATTTTAGCTCTAATATGGGCTTCAGCATTTTTTAATATAAAGATTGCTACAGAATCTTTTGGACCAATTACAATTGCTTTTTTGAGAGTTTTTTTTGGTTCTATCCCAGTATTATTATTATGTTTTTATAAAAAAATTAAGATAGAAGCATTTTCAAAGGATTGGTATTGGTTTGCAATAATAGGATTTATCAACCTGGTTGCTCCCTTTTTTTTAATAGCTTATGGAGTTAAATCTGTTCAAAGTAATTTAGCAGCAATCTTAATGTCAACTACACCTCTAAGCTCAACTTTATTAGGGCATTTTTTTACTAAAAATGAAAAATTTAACTTTATTAAAACCTTTGGAATTTTGATTGGATTTTTTGGAATTATTTATTTATTTTCAGATAATCTTTTAATAAATGATAATAATTTTATTTCTGCATTGTTAATTTTACTTGGCTCTACATGCTATGTTGTAGGTGGAGTTCTAACTCTTAAAATTAGTAAGAAAAAAAATGAAAATGTAACTGGCTCAATATTAATTTGGGCTATAATAATTTTAGCACCATTAGTTTTTTTCATAGAAAAGCCTTGGAATATAATACCATCAGTAGAATCAAGTGTTTCAGTTGTTTATCTAGGAACTGTATCAACAGGATTAGCGTGGCTGCTTAGATTTAGAATTCTAAAAAATAATGGATTGATATTTCAGTCGCAAGTGTCTTATTTAATACCTATTTTTGGAATTATTTTAAGTTATATATTTTTAGATGAATTAATTACTGATAAAGTTTTAATTTCATTATCTGCAGTACTAGTGGGACTTTATTTTGTAAAAAAAGCAAAGATAAAAAAAAATTATGAAAAAAAAAGATAAAGATACAAAAGAAGAAAATTTTGAAGAAATTAATAATTATTGCGAAGAATGCCAAAAAGAAGATGAAACTGTGTCGCAAAATTTTATATTAACAGGTTTTAAAATTTGTAAATCTTGCCAGACTTCAAAAACTATTTTTCCACTTTAGGTTATTGAACTTACAGGTAAAGTGTTTATTTTACTCATCACGAAGGATATAGATATAAAAGCAATTATTAGAGTAGATAAAAAAACTATCCCAAAAGACTTAAAGTTAGATTTTAAATTTAGAATTTGTTTAGTTGAAATTATTAATCCTGCAAATATCCAAAACTGCGTTATTAAAATTATGGGTAATAGCAAATCAGGTGTAAACACAAAAAACCTTAGTAATCCTGGAGTATGAGCAAATCCTACTCCAATTAATATTTTTTTAAATGAAACTTTAGTTTCTTTATCTGGAAATAATTTTACACCTACTATGAATATAAATAGTGCCCAAACAAACCAGGTGAGTATTGAGGTCAGTCCTGACATGGCTATTGGAGTTTTGATTATGGTATTTGCTGCTACTGCTCCAGCTATGCCATACAATATCATTATAATACCTGCAAAATATATCGCAGCTTCACCAAAGTTCTTATTATCTTTATAAAGATTTTTGTCTAATTTTATAGATCTAACAATAATACTTAAAAATTCACCAAACATTTTTTTTTTTGCTATTTTTTTGTGCCTTGTAAGAAACAG
>Ga0209709_10003132_pt1 | contig 13890 bp, 15 predicted proteins | sample ArcticOcean_MG_C_2_FD_187435 | JGI IMG/M metagenome (GOLD analysis project Ga0209709, IMG submission 187435) | Marine microbial communities from western Arctic Ocean - ArcticOcean_MG_CB4_136 (SPAdes) (version 2) | ecosystem: Environmental > Aquatic > Marine > Oceanic | place: Arctic Ocean... | reverse complement strand
CAGGAACTACCGGTATAGGTTTTGTTGAAAACGTTGCAAAAAAATATTTTCAATATGAAGTTATTTGGATAACAATCTTTATAATGGGTATGTTGGGACTTCTTTTCGACATTACTCTTCGTAAAATTATTGACAAAACTATTCCATGGCGTGGAAAAGGATAAATGTAATGAGGTGGTTTAAGTCTCCCGCTGCCACCTCTATTTACTTATATCTGATTCGCAATATAAACTTTAACGCGTAATAAGTGCATTTACATATGAAAAAAATTCTAAAAATATTTACTTTAAGTTTGTATCTTACCAGTCAAGCTTTTACAGAAACAAAAGAAAAAGAAGGAGAAAAATTTAAAGACATTGGGGCTGGGGACAATGAATAAAAACAACCTAAAAAAAATTGTTAAAAGTATATTTTTAAAGCATGGGTTAAACAATAATCACTCTGAAATTTCATCAAACTATATAATTAAAGCTGAACTTGTAGGCGCTTCCGCTCATGGTTTAGCTAGATTAAGGATGTACTGCGATAGAATAAAAAAAAAACTTATAAATTCAAAACCAAAAATTAAAATTAAAAAAATTTCTCAATCTATTTCACATATTGATGCTAATAACGCTATTGGATTTGTTGCTGGTGACATAGGTATTAAAAAGGCTATTTATAATGCTAAAAAAACCGGAATAGGATTGGTTGCTGTTAAAAATAGTGGTCATTATGGTTTATCAAGTTTTTATGCAGATCAAGCAGTTAAAAAAAATCTAATGGTTTTCTGTTTTACTAATGCTCCGCCAGCAATTGCACCTTATGGTTCTAAGAAAAAGTTGTTTGGCACAAATCCAATTTGTTTTGGAACTCCTACCGGAACAAAAATACCTTTTATTTTAGATACATCTGTTTCGATGATTAATAGAGGTAAGATAAGGGTGGCAGCAAGAAAAGGTAATAAAATTCCTAGTGCTGTTGCTTTAGATAAATTTGGAAAACCCACTAATGATGCAAAAAAAGCTTTGGAAGGTGTTCAATTACCAATAGCAGGTTTTAGAGGGTCTGGTTTAGCTTGGATGGTAGATATATTAAGTGGAGTTTTTACTGGTGGAAACCATGCAGGAAAAGTTAAAGATCCTTTTGATGATTTTAGTGGACCACAAAATATTGGTCATTTGTTTATTGTGATGAAATCAAATCTTTTTGTTGGAAGTAGCTATAATAAAAGAATTAAAGAAAATATCAAAATAATAAAAAAATTACCTAAAATAAAAGGTGTAAAAGAAATTCTTTTTCCAGGACAAAGTAAATACAAAAAATACAAAAGTAATTTAAAAAAAAATATTTTAATACCAAAAAATATATTAGAAGACTTAAAAAAATTAAACTCTCGTTAATTATCGTATACTTCTTGCAAACTCTACAATGTCATTAATGAGTAATTCTGGTTGTTCTAATGCTGCAAAGTGACCACCTTTTGGCATCTTAGTCCAACGTGTAATATTAAATATACGATCTACATAAGATCGGGGAGGCCACGAAGACATTTCTGCAGGAAATATTGCTAAAGCTGTAGGTACTTCGATGCGGTGAAAATCTTTAGAAAAAAACCTACCACCCTCTTCACGTCTACCGTAGTAAATCCATGAAGCTGAATTAAATGTTTCTGTGAGGATATAAACCATAATATTAGCTAGTAAAATATCTTTTGAGTAAACACTCTCAATATTATTGTTTTTAAGATCTGACCAAAAATAAAACTTTTCTATTATCCATGCAGCTATACCAATTGGACTATCCATCATTGCATAACTTAACGTTTGAGGTTTTGTTGCCTGCTGAGTTCTGTATCCATCTTGCATCATTTGCTCATTTACAAATTTAATTTCCCAATCCTTTTCTTCTTGAGTTTTTGGACCTTCTGGATGTCTCATGGTCAAACAATTTATATGTATAGCTTTACATGTTTTAGCATGATCATGACCGAGCCAGTTTGAAATAGTTGCACCCCAATCACCTCCTTGTGCTAAATAATTTTTATAACCAAGATTTATAGTCATCAGTTTATCAAAAATTTTAGCCATTTTTCTTGGTCCTACAGGATTAAGAGGTTTTCCTGAAAACCCAAATCCTGGCAATGAAGGAACTATTACATCAAAAGCGTCTTCTTCTTTACCTCCAAATTTTTCAGGATGCGCTAATTTTTCAATAATATGCAGAAATTCAATTATAGATCCAGGCCATCCATGCATAATAAGTAAAGGAGTAGGGTTAGGGCCACTTCCTTTTTCTTGAATAAAATGAATATCTAAATCATCAACTTTAGTTATAAAATTTGAAAATTTATTTATCTTTTCTTCGTATTTTTTCCAGTTAAAATCTTTAATCCAATAATCTGAAATTTTTTTCATATATGTAAAATTTGTTCCATGTTCCCACCCGTTTACGTTTGGCATTTTATTCCAAGGATATTTTTTTATCTTGCTATAAATATTTTCTATAGTTTGACTGGAAAAATTAATTTTAAATGGTTTAACCATTTTTTTTATGAATGACTAATCCAAATAGTTTTAGTTTGAAGGTATTGATTTAAAGCTTCTGTCCCTTGATCTCTGCTTAATGATCCAGATTGTTTATAACCACCAAAAGGAGTTTTAATATCACCTTCGGAAAATGTATTAATTGATATTGTTCCACATGGTAAATTTTTAGCTATATAAAATGCTTTATTTATATCCTGTGTAAACACACTGCCATGCAAACCATATTTAGAATTTTTAGCAATTTTTAAAGCTTCATCCGTGCTATTTACTGTAAGAACTCCCAGAACAGGCCCAAATATTTCATCTTGAGCAATAGTCATATTTTCTTTCACATTATCAAAAAGCGTTGGTTTGGCAAAAAAACCTTTTTGGTTTCTTTCTGAGATTCCTCCATGCAAAATTGAAGCCCCTTCATCAATACCTTTTTGAATATAACTATCAACTTTATCTAAATGTCCTTTCGATATCATGGAGCCCATATTAGTATTTATATCTAGCGGATCTCCAACTTTAATATTTTTTACTCTCTTTAAAACTTTATCTAAAAATTCATCTTTTACTTTACTATGGATAATCTGACGCATATTTGCTGAACAATTTTGACCACCATTCCAAAAAGCTGCGTTAATAGCATTATCTATTAGGGTGTCGTCTATTTTTGCGTCTTCTAAAACTAAAAAAGGACTTTTTCCTCCCATCTCGAGACCAATAGTTTTTAAATTACTTTCTCCAGAATATTTCATAAACAAGCCACCAACTTCAGTTGATCCCGTAAATGAAACTGCATCAACATCATTATGTCTTCCTAAAGCTTCGCCTGCATCACCAAAGCCAGGTATAACATTAAATACTCCATCAGGAATTCCTGCTTCTTTTGCTATTTGTGCAATTCTAATTGCAGACAAGGGAGTGTCTTCAGCTGGTTTGATTATAACTGAACAACCTGCTGCCAAAGCTGGTGCTAATTTCCACACAGCCATCATTAACGGAAAATTCCATGGAACAACTCCTGCAACCACACCTATTGGTTCTTTTATAATTAAACTAGTTATAGATGGATCTGTTGGGGAGACTTTTCCAAAAGTTTTATCTATAAGTTCTGCATACCATTGGAAATGCATTGGTGTATCATTTGCTACTTCATTGATACAATCGCTAATTAATTTTCCTGTATCAACACATTCTAAAACCGCATTATCTTCTCCATGATTAGTTAATAGCTCAGCAAACTTTAGTAAAATATTTTTTCTATACTCCGGAGCAGTTTTCGACCAGGCGCCACTTTCAAAAGCCTTTCTTGAAACTTTTACTGCTAAATCTACATCTTTATGATTGCACCTAGCTACAGAGCAAAGCACATCTCCAGTCGCTGGATTTATGGTTTCAAACTTTCTTCCGTCAATAGCATCTACATACTTTCCACCAATAAATGCTCTGCCTTCGAATTTCAGTTTACTAGAAATAGCTTTATAGTTTGTTGTAGTCATTTTTTTTAAATTATAAGTTAATTGAAATAAATATTAGAGTAAAGCTTCTTTAACAAACTTTAAAAAAGGTATATTAAAATAGTTAAATACTAATGTTATCAAATAAAAAAATTGTCTGTCCTAATAACTTGATAGATGTTGCTAAAAAATCGGGTACGGTCGATGCTGCCATTGTCAATGCTGGGGAAATATTTCCAATGGAATCAGTTCATAAAGCTGTTATGCATAATTTAATCAACCCAACATTTATTGGTAATCAAGAAGAAATTAAAAAATATGCTGAAAAGTTAAAATGGGATATTTCAAAATATGAAATTATTGATGAAAAAAAAGAAAATAATACAGCTCCAATAGCAGCAAAACTTGCAAGTGAAGATAAAGTTAAAATTATAGTTAAGGGACATATTCATACTGATATATTAATGAAAGCAGTCTTAAAAAGAGATTTAAATTTAATTGGTAAAAAAAGATTAAGCCATGTCTGGCATATGACATTAGATAAAGATGATAAACCATTTATTATTACTGATGGTGTTGTTAATGTTTTGCCAAAATTAGAAGTTAAAATGCATATTCTTAGAAATGCTGTAAATTTTGCAAATAAGATTGGAATATTAAGACCTAAGGTAGCTATTTTATCAGCTACAGAAGAAATAATTGAAAGTATTCCTAGTTCAATAGAAGCTGATCTAATTACTAAAAAAGCTAAAGAAGAAAATATTAATGCTGATGTGTTTGGTCCATTAGCTTTTGATAATTCCGTTTCAAAAAAATCTGCAGCAATTAAAAAAATTAAAAACGCAGTGTCAGGAAGTACAGATATAATGCTAGTACCTAATGTAGAGACTGGAAATGCTTTAGTCAAAATGATGATCTATTTTATGGGAGCATGCGCAGCTGGTGTTGTTTTAGGTGGAAAAGCCCCTATTGTAATAACAAGTCGTTCAGATGAAGCTGAAGCTAGATTAGCTTCTATTGCTGCGGCAATTGTTTCTTTAAATCAGTAAAATTATTTTTAGGGATGAACAAGAGCATGCATGATTAATTTGCATGACCATATTTTTTCAATCTTATGTCTCCAGTTCTTGCATGAGCCTCCATTCCTTCGGCTCTTGCAAGCCTTGCTGCAGTTGCCCCAACAATTTTATTTGCTTCTTTACTCATTCTTTGAAACGTTAAAGTTTTAATAAATTTTCCAACAAATAAACCTCCTGTATATCTCCCGCCACCTTTGGTTGGTAAAATATGATTTGTACCAGAGCATTTATCACCATATGCAACTGTTGTTTCTTCTCCCAAGAATAAAGATCCATAATTTCTTAATCTTTTTAACCACCAATCTAAATTTTCGGCATGCACTTCTAAATGCTCAGATGCATATTGATCACTCACTTTTGCCATTTCTTCGTTTGAATCACAAAGTACAACTTCACCATAATCTCTCCATGCTGCCTCAGCGCTTGTTTTTGGAAGTTCAGGTAATTCTCTAATTAATTCAGGAATTCTCTTCATAACATAATCTGCAATAGATTTATCTGTTGTAAATAACCAGCCAGGAGAATTATAACCATGCTCTGCTTGACCAACTATATCTACAGCTACTATTTCTTTATCAGCAGATTTATCAGCAATAATTGCAATCTCAGTTGGGCCAGCAAATTGATCTATACCAACTTTTCCATATACCATTCTCTTTGCTTCAGCTACATACTGGTTTCCTGCTCCGACTAAAAAATCAACTGGAGGATTATCAAAGCATCCATATGTCATTGAAGCAATCGCAGCTATGCCACCTAAATTTAATATTACATCAGCACCACAAAGATTAGCTGCATATATAATTCCGGCATTTGCTCCATCCTTATCTTTAGGAGGGCTTGCACAGATAATATTTTTAACTCCAGCAACCTTAGCAGGTGTAATTGCCATTACTGCTGAAGAAATATGGGCATAACGCCCTCCAGGAATATAGCAGCCAGCTGTATCAACAGGAATAAGCCTTTGACCCGCAAATAAACCTTCGGACAATTCAATCTCAAAATTATTATTCATACTTTTTAGCTGGTGTTCAGCAAATTTTTTTACTCTTTCGTAAGCAAACTGAATATCATCTTTTGTTTTTTGATTAACTTTTTTTATAGATTCTTCTATTTTTTCCTTAGAAACTACTATTTCACCTTCATAGTTATCAAATTTTTTTGTAATTTCTTTAATACCCACTTCTCTTCTATCTTCAATATCATCAAGAATATTCTGAACAATCTCTCTTGTTTTGTGATCATCAGTAGAAGGAGTTTTAATTGCTTTTTTTAAATATTTTATAGCCATAATTTGCCTTTTAGCATAATTGTTATGAAATTTTTTTTAATTTAATATATAAATATTTTATTCTATGAAAAAGAAATATCCAAGAGATATGATTGGTTATGGGTCAAAAACACCTATAATAAAATGGCCAAATAACGCTAAATTAGCTCTTCAAATAGTTTTAAATTATGAAGAGGGTTCTGAAAGTTCTATTCTGCATAAAGATAAACATTCAGAAACATTCTTATCTGAAATTATTGGAGCTCAACCTGTTAAAGGAAGGCATATTAACATGGAATCCTTTTATGAATATGGTTCAAGAAGGGGATTCTGGAGGATACATGAGCTTTTTCAAGAACATAAAATTTCAGTTACTGTTTTTGGAGTAGGTATGGCTTTGGAAAGAAATCCAGAAGTGTGTAATGCCATAAAAAATTCTGACTATGAAGTGGCTGCACATGGATGGAGATGGATAGATTATCAAAATATTTCAAAAGCAAACGAAAAAAGACATATGCAATTATCAATACAATCTATTAAAAAAATATTTGGACAGAGACCTCTGGGTTGGTACACAGGACGTTGTGGTCCAAATACTAGGGACCTGGTTATGGAAGAAGGTGGTTTTCTCTATGACAGCGACTCATATAGTGATGATCTACCTTACTGGGAAACGCGTAGAAATAAAAAACAACTAATTATCCCATATACACTAGATAATAACGACATGAGATTTGCTACCAATCAAGGCTTTAACAGTGGAGATCAATTTTATACATATCTTAAAGATAGCTTTGACACATTGTACGCTGAGGGTAATGCTAAACCCAAGATGATGTCAATAGGACTGCATTGTAGATTAATAGGAAGACCAGGAAGAATCCAATCTTTAAAAAAATTTCTACAATATGTAAAAAAACATGAAGAGGTTTGGATATGTAAAAGAATTGATATAGCTAAACATTGGATTAAGAATTATTCAGATATATAATTTGTTAATGAATAAAAAAAAAAATATTTTTTTGAATGGATTAATTGATTTAGCACAGTCGCGTCTAGGTACTGAAGTCGTATATAAAACTGATGAGTTTTTTGCAGCAGCTAAAAGAATTATAAATCCTTGGCCACCAGTATTTAAAGAAGGTGTTTTTGATCAACATGGAAAATGGATGGATGGTTGGGAAACGAGAAGAAAAAGAACTAAAGGCCATGATTATTTAATTTTAAAACTAGGTAAACCTGGAAAGATAAATAAGGTTGATATAGACACTTCTTACTTTAATGGAAACCAACCTAGCAAAGTTTCTCTAGAAGCTTGCTTTTGTAAAGAAAAAATACCTAACAAAAATTATAAATGGTCTACAATTTTAAAAAAAAAAAATACAAAACCTAATAGTCATCATTTCTTTAATATAAATAATAAATCTATTTTTACTCACATAAAACTAAATATTTATCCTGACGGTGGTGTAGCAAGATTACGAGTCTACGGATCAATGGAAGTTAAAAAAAAATTTAGCAAAAAAATTATAAATCTTACTTCAGTATTAAATGGAGCGACACCAATAGCTTGTAATAATGAACATTTTGGAAGAGCTGAAAATATTCTAGCTCCTGGAAGTGGAAAAAATATGGGAGACGGATGGGAAACAAGAAGAAGTCGTGGAAAAAATTTTGATTGGCTAATTATTAAATGTGCAACGGAAGGAAAAATTTCCACAATTCAGATAGACACACATCATTTTAAAGGTAATTATCCAGATAAATGTTCTTTACAAGCATCTTTCTTAAAAGGTAAATTTAAAAGTAGTTCTATTGTTTTTAAATCTAAAAAATGGGATCTGCTTTTGAATAAAGTGAAACTGCATGGTCACAAAAAACATAATTTTAAAAATCTACTAATGAAAAACAAAAAAATCAATTATATAAAAATTAATATTTTTCCTGATGGTGGTATTTCAAGAATTAGAGCTTTTGGAAAAGTTGATTAATGGAAACTGTTATTAAACCAACAATTATTACTAGAGATAATTTTGCGCAATATGGTGATTTAATATCATCAAATGATGTTGAAGCAATAGATATAAATAATGGATATGCAAAACGTTTTGATAACTTAGCAAAGATTAATACTTCAAAAAATGATGGCAAGACCATAATAAGCATCTTTTCAGCTCTAAAAAGAAATTTCCCAATGAAAATTGATATGATGGAAAAACATCCGCTGGGTAGCCAAGCTTTTATGCCAATGAAAGAAACAACTTTTTTATGCTTTGTAGCTCCACTAGGTGATCTCCCTGATGTAAATAAAATGCAATCATTTATAGTTCCTCCTAAAACAGGGATAAACTACAAGCCAGGTACTTGGCATTTTCCTTTAATTTCAACTGAAAACACAAGTTTTTTAGTAGTAGATAGAAAAGGAAGTGGAGAAAATTTAGTTATTCACAAATTCAATAAAGAAAAAATTATTTTAGAATATTAAAAAAAAAACCCACTATATAAAAATATAGTGGGTTTTAATTACGAAGATTAAAAATTATCTTCTAGATTTTTGACCTGACATCATAAGATGAAGAACCGTTCCTAAAGCTGCTCCAATAATCCAAGCATATCCACCTAAACCAGATAATGCTGGATGCCAAACAGTAAGTACAGAAAATACTCCTGCTATTGCCCAAGCAACAAATGCTTTTTGATTCCATCCGTTGTTGTAATAATACTTGCCTCCCTTTTTAGAAGAAAATAATTGATTAATGTCGATTCTTTGTTTTTTAATTACATAATAATCAACTATCATTATTCCATAAACTGGCGCTAGTATCGCTCCAAGTGTATTTACAAATGGGAACATTCCAACTTTACTTATAAATGAAACCCATAATGCTCCAATAACAAACCCTACAACAGATGTTATTAAACCACCCGTTCTAAAATTAATTTTACTAGGCATTAGGTTAGCTAAATCATAAGCTGGTGGTATAAAATTTGCCACCATATTAATCCCGATTGTAGCTGCAAAAAATGCAAAAGCTGCAATGACTGTCAATCCTAGGTTACCAACACGAGCAATAATATCAGTTGGGCTCGTAATTGCTTCACCAAAAACCGAAACTGTTCCGGCAGTAACCATCAAGGCTATAAAAGAGAACAAGAAAATATTTCCAGGTAAACCATAAAGATTTCCTTTTTTCATTTCTTTTTCATTTTTAACAAATCTTGAAAAGTCACCAAAATTTATTACAACTGCTGCGAAATACGCAACCATTGTTCCAAAGATTGCTAGGAAAGCAGCAAAAGCACCACCGCTATAACTACCTACTCCAGAAAAAATGTTACCAACTTCTGAAAGAAGACTTCCGCCTGCTTTTGCCCAGATTACTAACATTAAAACTATCATAACAACATAAACAGCTGGTCCAGCAAAATTTAAAAATTTTCTGATAAGATCAATTCCTTGCCAGAATAAGTAAACTTGAAAACCCGCCACAAATATAAATGATATCCAGTCAATTCCATTCATTCCTAAAAAGACTGCAACACCGCCATCAGAACCAGATAGCGCTTTAAGTAAAAGTGCTACTGCTGTTGATGCAAAGTAAGTTTGAGCACCATACCAGAACATTGCAACAATACCTCTTACCATTGCTGGAAAATTCGCACCCACCACTCCCATGCTAGCTCGAGCAAATACTGGGTATGGAATACCTAATTTAACGCTCGGCTTTCCTGAAAGATTTACAAGCCACATAATAAAAAAACCAGCAAGTAAAATAGCTAAAAAAACTGCCCATCCATTTAATCCGTAAGTTAAAAACAAAGATGCAGCTAAAGTATAACCAAATAAACTTTGTACATCATTTGCCCAAACGTTAAAGATTTCAAACCAACCCCACGTTTTATCTTTTTTGTCAGTTGGCGCAAGGTCTTTATTGTAAAGACGCCTGTCCCTACTTTTAATTTTACTCATAATATCCCTCTTTAATTATTAATTTAAAGTTTATGAATATTACCTACTTTTTAATTGTGATAAAAGTTAAATAAGTATTATTTTAGGTCTTAAAAAAACCCTATATGCCAAATATTACGTCTGTAAACACTAATGCTTCAACAATAATGATTGCTGAAAAAGCTTCAGGCATGATAATAAAAGACATCAAATCATGACTGAGCAAATAATCATTTTTTTTCAAATCATTTTAATAGACTTAGTCTTAGCGGGTGATAATGCAATTATTATTGGAATGGTTGCTTCACAATTCGACAATAATTTAAGAAAAAAAATTATATTCTGGGGCATAGGCGCTGCTATTATTTTAAGGATTATATTCACCTTAATTGCTGCCTACCTGTTGCAAATTAATGGCTTAAAATTTATAGGTGGATTACTACTTATCTATATTGCTTACAAACTTTATAAAGATGTAATAAAAAATAAAATTTCTAATGATAAAAAAATTAATACAAATAAATCAAATTTCTTTAAAGCTGTTTTAACATTAATAATTGCTGATGTGAGCATGAGTTTGGACAATGTATTGGCAGTAGCAGGTGCAGCTAAAAATCATTATGTACTTTTAGTTTTTGGTCTAATTCTATCTATAATTCTAATGGCAACTGTTGCCAATATTATATCAAAGTGGATTAAAGAGTATAAATGGATAGGATGGTTAGGATTGGTAGCAATAATAGTAGTTGCTGTAGAATTAATTTATAGTGACTTAATGATGTTTATGTTGTTTTTATAAAAATGTATCTAAAAAAAATTAATTTAAAAAATAAGACTGCTTTAGTTACTGGAGCTGGAAAAGGTATAGGTATGGCGTGTGCTATTGGATTAGCAGAGGCTGGAGCAGATTTAATTATTATTAGCAGAACTCAAAAAGATTTAGATAAAGTTGCGAAAATAGTAAAAAAATTCAAATCTAAATGTGTTTCATATGCCTGTGATGTTACAAACTATACCCAAATTAAAAATTTTATTAATAAACAAAAAAAAATTGATATTCTTGTTAATAATGCTGGGATTAATATTCCAGAACACTTTACGAAAGTTCAGAAAAAAAATATGGAATATATGGTAAAAATAAACACAGTAGCAACGTTTAATATTGCACAACTATGTACATTAAAAATGTTAGAAGCTAAAAATAGAAAAAAAATAGGAGGATCAATTATAAACATGTCCTCGCAAATGGCTCATGTAGGTGGACCGATTAGAAGTGTTTATAATATGACTAAATCTGGGTTAGAAGGACTTACAAAAGGTATGGCTATTGATTTAGCAAAAGATAATATTAGAGTAAACACTGTATGCCCAACTTTTATTGTAACTCCTATGACTAGAAAATTTCTTAAAGATAAAAAGTTTAAAAGAAATATGCTTAATAATATTCCACTAGGCAGATTTGCACAAACAAGTGACGTGGCTACAGCTGTTGCTTTTTTGGCTTCAGATTCATCCTCGATGATTACAGGTGCATCAATCCTTATAGATGGTGGTTGGACAGCAATATAAAAGAGTAGAAATTTTATGAGTAATTTTAAAGAAGTAAAAAAATTCATGGAAACTTTTGGCCAAATGGTAAAAACTAAACCTAGTTTCCCAAATGACAAAACTATGCAGCTTAGATTTGATCTTATACAAGAAGAATTAAATGAATTAAAAGACGCTATGGATACTAAAAATTTAAAAGAAGTTGCTGATGCTTTAACTGATATTTTGTATGTTACTTATGGTGCCGGTTATGCTTACGGTATTAATCTAGATGAGTGCTTTAAAGAAGTGCAAAGAGCAAACATGAGTAAATTAGGAAAAGATGGAAAGCCCATATATAATGAAAAAGGTAAAGTCATGAAAGGACCCAACTATACTAAACCCGATTTAAAAAAGTTTGTTGAATGAACCAAAGAAAAATAACTAATCCCTTTAATGTAAAGTTTGAACCTTTTGATAACTACGGCTCACCAATACTTGGAATGAGTTGGCATAAGATTACTTATAATAAAAAAAATGGACAAGGAACATATATATTAAAAATGGAACCAGGAGCTAAAAGTAAACTTCACGAACACACAAGCTTTGAAGAATTTATAATGCTTGATGGAGAATTAGTTGATCCTGATAATAAAGTTTTTAAGAAAGGAGATATTGTAACCTTTGAACCCGGCTCAAGTCATTCTTCTCATACAAAAAATGGTTGTTTAATTTTAGTTTTTATGAGATCTCAAAACAAAGTAATTAATAAATAATATTAAAAGAATAAATTTATATGATTGGAATTCTGGGTGGAATGGGAACGCAAGCTGGGCTCGATTTCTGCAATAAATTAACAATGCTAAATAGAGGGAAGATTGATCAAAAATACCCTCTATTTATTTTATATAATAAATCAGATATTCCGGGAAGACCTGAGAATTTACACAAATACAACAAGGTACTAAAAAGTTTAGTTAAGGGATGCCTTTTGCTTCAAGATAGCAAGTGTAAGTTTATTGTTATTCCATGTAATACAGCTCATTATTGGTATAACGACCTTCAAAAAAAAATTAAAATTCCAATAATAAGCATGCCAAAAGAAGTTTATATACATGCTAAAAATAATTGCAAAAAAAATTCAAAAATAGGAATACTTGCGACGGAGGGTACCTTAAAAACAAATGTGTACAATAAATTTTTTTTTAAAAGATTTACGTTAGTAAATCCAAATAAATCTTTACAAATTAGTAGTGTAAATAAAGCAATTAAATATGTAAAAATGGGAAAAATAAAAAATGCAGAAAAAGCTATCAAACCTGCAATTAATTACTTAATTAAAATGAAATGTAATAAAATAATACTTGGATGCACAGAGCTACCAATAGCAATTTTTGCATTTAAATCTTTTAAAAAAATTAAATTATCTAAAACTTTTTTAGATCCTAATTTAATTTTAGCTAGAGTTTCAATGAAAAGATATAAAACTTTATAAATGAGTATTTAATAAAAAATCTTTAATTCTATTATTAAACTCAGTAACTTTTTCTAAATGCACGTTATGTGCACATCCTTCAAATATAACTAATGAGCTATTTAAAATATTTTTATTTAATATTTTAATCTGCTGAATATCGTATGATTTATCCTTATCTCCCCACACAATTAATGTTTCATTTTTAATATTTTTTAATGTTTTTACACTATTCCAATTTTTAAAAGCAATAAGTGCATTATCAGCTGCTTCTATAGAAGTTTGCTTTCCAGATTTGATGCAAGTGTCAAAATATTCTGCATTTTTTCCTTTGATAAACCAAGTCATTGCTATTTTTTTAGCTGTATTTTGTAAACCCATTTTTTTAAGATTTTCTCTAGATTGATCAATTGTCTCAAATCTCCCTGGCATTTCACCTTTAGGTCCAGTGCTATAACATATTAGTTTTGATATTTTATTTCCCTTTTTTTTTGCCATTTCCTGAACAATCATGCCTCCCATTGAATGACCTAGCAGATGAAATTTATTAATTTTTTTTTTTTCAAGGGTATCTAATAAAAATTCTGCCATCGATTGGATACTATCATACGATTTTAT